>JAEEGK010007577.1_pt1 | contig 25854 bp, 18 predicted proteins | sample 8958771 | NCBI WGS metagenome assembly JAEEGK01 (sample SAMN16246547, study PRJNA631951) | gut metagenome | biome: gut microbiome; feature: rumen; material: SC-attached | host: Bos | place: Iran: Karaj | collected 2018-10
ACTGCCATTTTCCAAATTGCCGATAGCTATCAGGGTACCGCCATTGATATACACTTTCTTTCCTTCCTCGGAATTGGCATCTACGGCCATCTCAGCACCTCCCGAACCAATGGCATAAACCAAACCTCCGTTGAGGTAGCAGTTGCCGTTAGCATCAATACCATCATTCTTGGTAGAGCGGGAATAAACATAGCCACCGGAAATGGTCATGTTCTGAGCCGAATTGATGCCATCGTCGTATGAATTGACAAAAATTTCACCCCCTGTGATATCGAGATAGTTCTTGCTCTCGATACCTTCTCCGTTATAGCCAGAAGTCGTCACCTTGATTTTACCACCACTGATAACCATGCCACCGCTATAAGTGTAACTATTGCCAACCTGTGTCTTCAAACCGGCTTTGATACCCTTGGGCGATGAGTAATAATCACTGCTCACATTGTCGGTGTTGCCAGTATAGTTGGTATTCTCCGTGGTACCATTATTGTAATAGAGGCCGCCAGTAGTGGTAATGGTAATGTCTCCACCGCTGATGGTCATGATACTGTCGCACTTCATACCCTTGCCTCCCGAACCGCTGGAGGTCAGGTTGAGGGTACCGCCACTGATGTTGATGTCACCATCGGCACTTATTCCACAAGCGGCCTTGGTCTCCAAGTCATCCTCATCCCATGTTCCTTTGCCAGAAGTGGTCACCGTGATAACAGGGTCGTCAGAGATGTAAATGTTGCCGGCACATTTGATGCCCTTGGCGGCTATGGCCGTACAATTGATGTTGATTGTGCCGCCGCTGATATAGATATTGCCGGAATCTTCATCCTCATGACCAGTGATGACACCCGTTGAAACTTCGCCTTCAAGATCACATTGGATACCGTCGTCACCAGTGCCACTAATATTGACAGCACCGCTTTCCATCAGGAAATACTGGTTGCACGATATGCCGTCGCCCACCGCGGAAGTGACATTGATGGTGGCGTTTTTCAGGCTGATATATTCACCGGCCTTGATGGCATGTTTCACATTGCCCACCACGTTGAGTGTACCCTGCTGCTTGAATTCGGCATGGCCTTTCACATAAAGACATCCTTTCTGGGTGCCGCCTGCCGCATCAACAAGGGTATTGGTTGTACCGGTAATAACCTTCACATTTATTCGTTTCCCATTCTGTATGTGTATGGCCGCACCACTATATACCGGATTTGCATTGGTCAGGGTAAGGCCATTCAATTCGATGGTAGCCTTGTATGAACCCGACATATAAAACTCACCGTCAGTTGACGTGCCACTCAGCGTGTATATGATTTCACTGGCAAGACTGTCACTCTGCACAATGGAAACGTGTGCCCCATTTTGGGTGACGGTAAGATAACGGGCCGCACTATCGGCGACAACCACAGTGGCAGTAGAGCCATTATAAGTAATATTAACCGTATTGTCACTCTGTGTTTGCGCAAAAGCATACGTGGCAAGTACCAACAAAAAGAATAAAAAAAACGTATTTTTCATAGAAAGAGTGTATTAAATTTTCCGTCGCAAAAATACCACCCTTTTATTATTTAAAGAATAACATATAGGAGGTATTATTTGGCAAAAAGTCGGACGTAATCTTTATATCTCAAAAAAAATACGTATTTTTGTATCATGAAAAATGAACAAAAATATATTCACCCCATCGCTCTTCACCATCAGAAAATCAAAGAGGAAGGTGTTGTTGTACTCGATAATGCAAGAGATTTGCCCATGGGCAGCAAGCCTTTTGTCTCGCCTGACTACGTTATTGCTATCGGACACAGAGGGCGTTTAGACCTTATGTACGATGACACACCTGATTTTTCCGAAAAGTCCACGGTCGCAGTCATATTTCCCAACCATAGGCTCCGCACAGTGAGCAAGACCGACAACTACTTAGCCACCCTGATTATTGTCGAGTCATCGGTGCTCAACGATCCCATGCTGCAAATCATCAACCAATTGCGCTACCGTTATGAGCTGCATCCCAACGTAAAACTCGACAAACACGAATTCAAGATGATTGTGAATGTGGTGGAAGGGATGCGTGAGATCGACCGTCTCAAACTCCCCAACCGCAGGATGCTGATGACCCGTCTGCTCGAATTTTTCCTGCGTTTGCTCAGCCAATACCGGAAAAACAGACTGAACGAGCCCCCTGCCGGCAAACGTGTCAGCATCCAGTTTCACAACAACCTTGCCCGATACTTCCGCAAGCACCACGACGTGGGCTTCTACGCCGAGAAGGCCTGCCTGTCGCCAAAACATTTCAGCACCGTTGTCAAGCAGGAAACGGGCTACACCGCTGCCCACTGGATACACTCACAGATTATGGCCGAAGCCAAGATGCTGCTCCATATTCGGCGCGATCTCTCCGTACAAGCCATCGCCGACATGCTGGGTTTTGACGAACAAGCTTCTTTCAGCCGTTACTTCCGCCGTGAGATGGGGATGTCCCCTTCGGAATTTCGCGACAGCTAAAAAAATATCAAAGTGTAGTATTTTCAAAGGAGGAATCACGATAAGATTGAAACGATTCAAAAAAACATGCGACAGAAGAGTTTAAGCCTCTGTAAAATTCAAGAATTTTATGTAATTTTGCAGCATCTATTTTTGTTCAACAAAAAAGATTGGTCATAACAAACACAAACTTAAAAATTAAAAATGAAAAACACTGCCCTTATCCTCGCCACATGCTGCCTCATGATAACAGCCTGCGCACAGAAAAACAACCAGAACAGCAATGTATCAGAACAACAAAACAACAACTCAACAGTTCAACAAAACAACAACATGAAGACTTTAATCGTTTATTTTTCGGCCACAGGCACTACCAAGGCCGCAGCACAGAAGCTCGCCAAAGAATTCAACGCCGACCTTTATGAAATAACCCCTGAGGTACCCTACTCTGCCGCCGACCTCGACTGGCGCGACAAAACATCACGTTCCACATTGGAGATGAAAGACAAGAGTTCCCGTCCTGCCATTAAAGGCAAATGTGAGAACATCGCCGAATACGACACTGTATGGATCGGATTCCCCGTGTGGTGGTACACCGCCCCCACGATTGTCAACACCTTCATTGAGGCCCACGACTTGAGCGGCAAAGTGCTCAACGTCTTTGCCACCAGCGGTGGAAGTGACGTAAAAGGCTCCGCCAACGACCTCAAAAATGCCTATCCACAGTACACGTGGGGTGAGAGCCGGCTGATGAACTAAAAAAATGGCATAGACCTACTTCGGGTTTATGCCATTTTTCATTCTGAAAACAAAATAATTAAAACATGGACTTTACAAGTATTTTAATTGCAATCCTGACCTTGACAGCAGGCATAGGCGTGTTTCTCGTGGCCTGCCAAATGATGAGCTCCCACCTCGAGGCCGTGTCGTCGAAACGGCTGAAACAGCTGTTTTCCAAGACAGGCAAAAACAAATGGCTTGGTGTGGGCATCGGCACAGTAGGTACAGCTGCCATACAAAGCAGTGGCGCGGTAACCGTGATGGTTATCGGTTTCGTCAATGTGGGCATCCTGTCACTCACACAGGCAGCCACCATCATTTATGGCGCCAACATCGGCACAACTGTCACAGCACAATTGGTGGCCTTGGGAATGTTTGGCACTAACAGCATATCCACCACCATCATTTTTGCCGCCTTTGCAGGCATAGGAGCATTTATGACCCTGTTCAGCAAGCGCAATTCAACCAAGCAGATAGGCGGCATCCTGACAGGATTCGGATTGCTGTTTGTCGGTCTTTCGATGATGGCCAACGCGATGGACGAATTCGCCGCGTCGGAAGCTGTCAGACAATTTCTCGCCAACATCAACAATGTCATACTGCTGGTTCTGGTTGGTGCCATTCTGACCGCCATCATCCAATCATCCTCAGTAATGACCACTATCGCCATCACAATGGTCGTCTCGAAATTGGTAACACTCGACCAGGGTATCTATTTGACAATGGGTAGCAACATCGGCTCATGCGTCGTGGCCCTCATAGCGGGTGCCACAAGTGGCACCGCCGCCAAGCGGACAGCGACAATACACCTGATTTTCAACACAATGGGTGTCATCATCTTTATGTTGATAGGTTTTCTGCTTCGCATTTCAACAGGCGGTGACTGGACTTTCGGGAACCTGTTTGAACAACTGTTCCCCTCAGCGCCCCAATTGCAACTGGCCATGTTCCATACCGTGTTCAACATTTGCACCATGCTGGTTGCCATGCCTTTGACCAATGCCTTGGTGAACTTGTCTTGCAGAATCATAAAGGACGTTCCCAAAGAAAAAAGCGATGAACCTTATTTGCGTTTCCTCGACGAGCAGATGCTACGTACCCCTGTGGTCGCCATCCGCCAGATGAAGGCTGAAATTGAGAATATGGCAGAACAGGCCATGCAAAACTTCCAGAGGTCCATTCATATCGTTACAAAACTGGATTACAGCGAAATAGAAAAATTCAGAAAAACAGAAATCCTGTTGAATTACCTGAACAAAGAATTGGTGAACTACACGGTAAAACTCTCCGACAAGCAACTTAACAGTTTCGACCAACGCTTTATCACTTCTTCTATACGCACAGTGAGTGACCTTGAGCGTATTGGCGACTATGCGGAAAATATTGTCGAATATGCTGATGCGCTAAAAGAACAAAATGCCACTTTCTCGAAGGAAGCCATCGCGGAAATCATGAAATTGGAACAAATGATTCTCAACCTGTATAAGGAGACCCTGCAAGCCTACCACAAACTCGACCTCGAAGCCCTTGAACGAGCCAACAAAATCGAGGACGAGATTGATGACTTCACCGACATTATGGGCAGAAACCACATTGAGCGACTCGTACACGGTGTATGCACGCCCTCTGTTGGGGCCGAATACCTCTCGCTTGCACAAAACTCAGAACGAATTGCGGACCACCTCATAAACATCGGCAAAACAATCCGGGATTTGGTGTAACATAGCCTGTCGGGTTGGCCATGCCATGGCATCGAGCACGCACGATCGCCTACTACGACAAGGCCAAGCCTACGATCATTTATAGAGATGATGGCATGTCGTTTGGCTGTTGCTGTTGAAGCATTCTATGATAATATCCTTTGGATTTCGATAATTCTTTGTGGGTTCCCGATTCAACCACCTTTCTTGATTGTAAAACCACAATTTTGTCAGCGCCCGCAATAGTACGCATACGATGCGCAATAATCAGTACGGTTTTATTCTTGATCAAGCGGGAGAGAGACTCTTGAATCAATGTCTCGTTTTCCACGTCTAACGAGGCAGTAGCCTCGTCTAATAAAATAATAGGTGCGTCTTTCAGAAATGCACGGGCAATGCTGATGCGCTGACGCTCGCCCCCCGACAACTCCGAACCGTTCTCCCCAATAAGAGTGTTCCAGCCAGAAGACAGTTTCTCGGCAAATTCGTCCACATGGGCCATTCGCGCCGCCGCGATAACCTCTTCATCGGAGGCATCCTTGCGGCCAATACGGATATTTTCCATCACCGTATTATTAAATAGCGTAACATCTTGAAATACAATCGAATATAGCGACATAAGAGTTTCAGGATCTATTTTTGAAATATCCATTCCCCCCACCGTAATCTGGCCTGACTGAATATCCCAAAAGCGGGCGGCCAGCCGCGACACAGTTGTTTTTCCTGAACCGGAAGGGCCAATTAATGCCGTCACTTCTCCCTGATTAGCTTGAAAAGAAACGCCGTCCAGCACTTTTCCTGACTTTTCGTAAGAAAAATGGACATTTTCAAACGAAATACTGTAACCCGTGTTGGTAAGCGATGTCGTACCAGACTGCTCCTCGTGGCATAAGATGTCATTCATTCGCTCGCTTTGGATGTTAAGCGAAAGTACCGCACCAAGATGAATAAGCGTACTCGACATGGGGTCATACAGACGTGATGCCACAAGCAGAAATAAAAAGAATGTGAGGATACTGATACCGCCTGAGGACAATAATGCGCTGCCCACAAGGGCAACTGTGGCAATGCCAACTTTCAGTATCATTTGCCCGGAAACAATAAAATAAGCTAAACCCAATTCGGTTTGGACAAAACGTTTTTCCACGAGATTGATTTTAGGATCAAGCTCGTCAAGATAAGTGGCTTCAGCATCATTGGCTCGAATGTCCTGAAATGCATCCAAACCCTCCTGAATTTTGTCGGCAAGTTCCATTTCGGCCACTTTCTGCCTGCGCACAAAACGGTTCTGCACTTTTGCCGAGAAAAGTACCACAGACAATGCTACGGGAACGACCCATACGGCCGCCAAGGCCATCCTCCAATCGAAGAAAAAAAGGCCAATGCTGACAAGCGTTGTGGAAATCATGGATCCAACAAGGTCAGGAATCCAATGCGAAGTGCCAGTCTCTATGCTGGCACAGTCAGACATGATTGTACTGGTTAAATCAGCCAAGTCTTTCTTCCCGAAAAAAGACAGCGGCAGTTTGCGCAATTTTTCGGCCAAAGCAATGCGTCGTTTCCCACTTTCCTCATAAACCGAGACATATTGCATATTATATTTAAAAAACAGCATAGCGATAATAGCCACGAGACAGCCAAGGCCTAACCAAACGTATAACATGGGATTTTTAATGCTTCCGTACAGAAGTTCGGAGACAAGGAGGTAAAGCACCCCTACAGGCAGCATGAGTATAAGATCCATGACCGCACAAGACAAACAAGATTTTATCAGGTCTATAGTTCCTTTGTGCGTAAGAGCGTATTTGTGTCGTATATAATTGATAATATTCATTTTAACCTCCATTTTATTGATTCAAGATACTGTTTCCACATTGTATGATACTTGCCTTTCTTTTTCAACAGATTCTCATGTGTTCCTATCTCTGCGATGCGTCCTTCCTCTAAAACAACGATACGGTCTGCATTGGTCACAGAAGAAAGACGGTGGGCAACCATAATCAGTGTCTTTCCTTCTTCCGAAAAGGCCTTAAAAGCCTGCATCACACGGGCTTCGTTGTCAGGATCCGCAAAGGCGGTAGCCTCGTCAAGAATAATCACGGGAGTATCCTTGAGAATAACACGAGCAATGGCAATGCGCTGCGACTCTCCACCTGAAAGAAAAACCCCTTTTGACCCGATAACCGTGTCAATACCGTCTGGTAATTTATTCAATATGTCGTCGCACTGCGCTTTATGCAAAGCCTCTAATACTTCCTCACGAGACGCTTGTGGCTTACCTAACCTTACATTCTCGAAAATACTGGTTTTCAATAAATGGCTGTCTTGAAATACAAATGAAATGCGACTCATAAGTTCATGTTTGTCAATTTGTCGTATATCAGTTCCTCCAATGGAAATCCTCCCTTCACTGACATCGAAGAAACGGGCTATTAGACTGGCCAAAGTGGTCTTACCACCACCAGAAGGTCCTACAAAAGCCACCTTTTCTCCTGCATGGATAGTCAAATCAATATCCGCAACCGCGTCACGATTACTCTCCGGATAATGGAATCTTACCTTGTCCAAGACAATCTCATTGCCTTTCGGCATAAGTGGGTTCGGAGTCGCGGACAAGGGATCCAGTTGCAAGATATTATCTACCTTTTTCAGCGCTTCTTCCACTATCATCTCATTTTCACTTGCAAACAAAATGCGGTTGAGTGTTATGGCCACAACGGGTGTGATAATGATATAAAAGATCAGATTCAATAAAAAAGAACTGTCGGCGGTCCCTCTATGCGCAGCCCACAACGTCACCCCGATGAGTACCGCAAACGTGGAGTTGAGCAGTGTAGAGAATAGCGTCATAGGAATCCTCAGTTGGTAGGTATATGAGATGACCCACTTGCCGTAATTGTCTATAGCCGCTTTGAATCGTTTGAAAGAGAACACCGTTTGTCCAAAGGTTTTCACCACGGGAATTCCACGCACATACTCCACCGCCTCGTTCGACATGGCATCCAATGCAGCATTGTACACTTTCATTTTTTCTTTAAGGGTAACTCCTGTCATCAACGAAATCATCACAATAAGGGCAATAACAACAGTGGCAATGCACAGCAGCCCCATCCGCCAGTCGAAAACAAACATCAGCACAGCAAGACCAACCACTGTGGCATACATGCCAGCTTTGTCAGGAAGCATGTGTGCCAGATAGGTCTCAGTACTTCTCGTGGACTCATTGACCCATTTCCTGATTTTTCCGCTGCCAATACGAGACAAAAAACCAATAGGCAAAGTCATAATATGGCGCATGGCTTTCCGTTGCATGTTAGAAGCTATACGGAAAGCACTCATGTGCGAGAACATCAGTGCTGCAACGTAAACAAGAATAGACGCCACGGCAAAAAAAACTGCCATCCATCCATACCGTTCCACATTTACAGCCTGACTATAATCAGGAGCAATGCGCAACACTTCGCGAAGTATGGCCCAGATGTATATAAACGGAATTAACATTAGAAGGCTGCTCAGAGCCGAGAAAAACATCGACGCATAGGTCATTATTTTCCTCCGCCCCGCGTATGAGAGCAAAACCTTGAGTAACGGTGTTTTTTTCATAATTGGAAATTTTTAAGTGATACGTTTCTGTGACACTATTGAATTGAATTATTAAGCACACAAGTTTTTCGCATGCAAAAGTGCGATTATTATCAACAACACAATATACCAAGAAGAAGTTATTTTTTCATGATAAATCACCATCACTAATATACATCTAAAAAAACTAAAAAAATTTCTTTGTTCATCAGATTCCTGGCAACTGCCATCAGTACACCGCCCTCACGCATCAGGAGTTCCACGTCCTCAGCCCCCTTTCGTACTTCCGTTTTAGACAAATTCTTTCATTATATTGATAATATTCGAAACGAATATCAGGCAACCATATAACACCCTGTATGGAACAAGAATATGATAATGTCGGGTATGAAAAATACCAATAATTAGGTATTGTCCATATTCCAAAAAAACATCATTTTTGCAAAAAATTTAAAACTACATCTTATGAGTCCCGACCACCACCACCACAATCACCACCATAATCACCACCATGTGCACGTAAACAATGCACAGACACGCAAGATTTTATGGATTTCCATCGTGCTGAATTTTCTTTTTGTCGGAGTGGAAACATGTATTGGCTTTTGGCAAAACAGCCTCTCGTTATTGAGCGATGCAGGGCATAATTTAAGCGATGTTTTTTCGTTAGCGTTGGTAGTTCTCGGATTACATCTTGTGCGACTGCACAGCAACAAGCGTTATACATACGGATACAAGAAAAGCACCATCCTTATTTCGCTGATCAACGCCGTCTTATTACTTGTTGCGGTCGGGGCTATCATAGCGGAAAGCATTCGCAAACTATATGAACCTGTCAATATCGATGGTTTCGTCATTTCATGGACTGCCGGCATAGGTATTCTGGTTAATGGTGTGACGGCCCTGCTGTTGTTGAAAGGACAAAAAAATGACATCAATATCCGCGGCGCTTTCCTCCACATGGCCGCAGACACGTTGGTAAGTATCGGCGTGGTCATCAGCGGAATTGTCATTTCGTTCACAGGATGGTTTTTCATTGATCCGGTCACCAGTATTGTCATAGCAATCGTCATCCTCATAAGCACATTGAATTTGCTGCGAGAAAGCATGCGGCTGGCATTGGATGGTGTGCCTGAAGGTATTGAGGTGGACAAAGTGATACAAACCATGCAGGAAGTGAAGTATGTCAACGAGGTTCACCACTTGCATATCTGGGCAATGAGCACAACGGAAAACGCTCTTACAGCTCATGTGGTCATTGACGATGAACACAAGGCGTCTGCTGTTCGTAAAAGGTTAAAAGAAGTACTTCGCACGAAGAATATCACACACGCCACCATAGAAATTGAAAGTGATAGCGGCTGTTGCGATAAAGACTGTTAATCATCACTGATTTTTCGTATTTTTGCAGCCATAAAAAAATTATTGTTGTAACAGAAAGCTTTAATGTCACAGAAGTGCAGAAAAATATTGGGGATTATTCTATTGGCCGGATTTCTCGGTCATTTTCTCTGTACTTCTATCTTCCCGCACACACATATTTTGAAAGGGGTAGTGATAGTCCACTCCCATCTTTATAACATTTTTGAGAAGAGTCATCATCAACATAGCAAAGGTGAGATCATCCATATTGACCAGATTTCACATGCGGTTTTTACAACTCCTGCTGTATATACACCAACGATTCCTCCTGTCTATGAGCTTGATATACCTACGAAAAAGGAGTTAACCCAAACTGATGTTTCCATCTTAATACATTTTCTGCTTCGTGCCCCCCCATTTGTTGCTTTATAAAAAAAAAACAAATCCTATTTATTCACTTTAAAACACAACAAATGAAAAAATTATTATTGTCAGTATTATTGCTGACCTTGTTTAGTTGTGCTTGGGCGCAAGAACACAAAACTAAAAAACATAAACCAACAGATGCCCACATTTTCGGGCATGTAATCAATAAAAACACGCAAGAACATATTGCCTACATGAATGTGACAGTCAAAGGCTCCTCAGTAGCTACCGTTACTGATGCAAGTGGCCATTACTTTTTGAACGACCTGCCTGAGGGCACTTACACCATTTCCGTTTTTATGATTGGCTATCAAACACAAGAAAAAGAAGTTACAGTTGTATCCGGCAAGGGTATGGAATTGAATTTCGAGGTGGAAGAAGATGCCATCATGTTGAATGATGTGGTTATTTCGTCAAACAAGAACGAGACAAGCCGAAAAGAGGCACCGGTAATGGTCGGGGTAATCACTCCGAAGGTCTTTAGCAACACCAATTCAGTATGTTTGGCAGAAGGGCTCAATTTCCAACCAGGACTTCGCTTGGAAAGCAACTGCCAGAATTGCGGTTTCCAGCAAGTCAGAATCAACGGGTTAGAAGGAGCTTATTCACAAATACTTATCGACGGACGTGCGGTAAGCAGTGCACTGTCACAGGTTTACGGACTGGAACAGATTCCCGTCAACATGATTGAAAAGGTGGAAATAATACGCGGCGGCGGTTCCGCCATTTTCGGTTCGAACGCAGTTGCCGGAACCATCAATATTCTTACCAAAGAACCCAAAGCAAACAGCGTTTCTGTTGGAACAAACCTCACTTTTATCGGTATGCGAAGTCTTGACGCCAACACAGTGGCAAATGCCACTCTCGTGGACAGGAACAATCGGGCAGGAATCACCATATTTGCCTCTGCCCGTCAGCGTTCTCCTTACGACCACGACAAAGATGGCTTCACAGAAATTGGCAAGTTGAACACTAAAAACATCGGATTCAGAGGTTTTGTCAAGATGGGTGTCCAGTCAAAACTTTCTCTTGAATACCACACACTTAATGAATTCCGACGTGGTGGCAACAATTTGTCATTGCCTGCCCACGAAGCCGATATTACAGAACAAACCGAACATAACATCCATTGTGCAGGGTTAAAGTACGACTTTTATTCCAAAAACGCCAAACATTGGCTGCAAATATATTCCTCGCTGCAATCCATTCGCCGTAACAGCTATTATGGTGCGGGAAAGGATCCCAACGCATACGGAAATACCAAAGACTTGGCCGTTGTAGCAGGCGCACAATATGTCTTTTACATGAAGAAATTCCTCTTTATGCCCGCCACGTTGACAACAGGATTGGAATACAATCATAATTCTCTGTATGATGAGGCTTTGGGCTATAACCGCATTATAGACCAAAAGGTACACATTTTGGGAGCATTCCTTCAAAATGAATGGAAAAACAAGAAGCTGTCTTTGCTGATAGGTTTGCGTCTCGATAAGCACAACATGATAAAAGCACCCATTTTCAGTCCGCGGGTCAACGTGCGCTATGCTCCGCTGGAATGGCTCACATTCAGAGCTGGATATGCGAAAGGCTTCCGTGCCCCACAAGCGTTTGATGAAGACCTACACATTACAGCCGTCGGAGGTGAGGTGTCCATTATTCGTATTTCTCCTGATTTGAAACCAGAACGTTCCCATTCCGTGAACCTCTCGGTGGATTTTGCCAAACAATGGCACAATTCTGCCGTGGATGTGCTTTTTGAAGGATTCTTCACCACACTTAACAATGTATTTGTACTGAATGAAGAAGGTACCGATGAAGCTGGGAATAAAATGTTAATCAGACAAAATGGCTCAGGAGCATACGTTGGAGGATTGAATGTAGAAGTAAAATACATTCCGATACGAAACCTGGAAATCCAAGCCGGATTTACTTATCAGCAAAGCCGTTACCGCGAGCCTGAGCAGTGGAGCGAGATGGTGGAGCCACAGACCAAAATGTTCCGCTCACCCAACACCTACGGTTTCCTCATGATATACTATTCTCCTGTGAAACGCCTTGACTTGTCGCTTACTGGTACATATACAGGGAAAATGCTGTTACAACATTTCGCAGGATTTGTTGATACCGACCGCGAGGAAGTGTCAAAGCCCTTCTTCGACCTGAACTTTAAAATCGCATACGGAATCAAACTGAAAGACAACATGATTCTGGAACTCAGTCTGGGTATGAAGAATATATTCAACAGTTATCAAAAAGACTTTGACAAAGGCGAGCTGCGTGATGCGGGCTATATTTATGGTCCCGTACTGCCCCGCAGTTTATTCGCCGGCATCAAGTTCTCCATGTAATTTATTATACATGCAATATCTATCTTCACGTTCTACTTATTTTTCTTTATATGGTTAAGACAACAAGAAAGTGACAATTGAAAAAATTTCTCTTTTTGATTTTACTTTAATATCTTTGCAGGGTATAATTAATGTCAGTCAACCTTATAGATTATGCCAATAGATCACGACATCATTTCTGCCATGAGAGAAGATCCCGAAAAGGGTTTCGACAAGCTCATGGCAGTTTATATGAGGCCGATTTATTGGCATATTCGACGTTTGGTGGTAGCACATGATGACGCACAGGATGTGCTGCAGGAAACTCTCGTACGTATTTTTCATGCTTTCGACCAATACAATCCCCAATTCTCCCTTAAATCATGGATTTTCCGTATCGCCACCAATGAGTCACTCCGGTTTCTGGAACATCAGCGAGGAAAAAACATACTTTCATTGGAAGATGCACCCGAAGATGTTTTCAATTTAAAGGCAGATGAATATGTTGATTATAGCGACGTTCTGGCTGTGAAATTGCAGCAGGCGGTTCACATCTTGCCACTCAAACAGCAGCTGGCTTTCAACCTCCGTTATTTTGACGAGCTTTCGTATGAGGAGATTGCAACGATAACGGGTTTTGAAAAGAACAACATAAAAGCCAATTATCATATTGCCAAAGAAAAAATTGTTCAATACATTAAAAATCACGATTAAAAATATGAAAGAAGACATTGATTTAGAGAAGTTTGGACGCAGAATGCCTTATACAATTCCCGAAGGATTTTTCGAACAGACGGAAGTAAGGATGAAAATCGCGGTAGCGGATTCAGGGAAAAGAAAGATCATTGCAGGAAATACAAGTAAACATCGGAAGCTTATTTACAAGATTTTGGCCGCAATGACGGCTGTGGCACTCTTGATGATCATTATACGGGCGTTTTGGCCTGCAACGGAAAATTCGGGAAACGGCAATGAACAAGTAGAGCTGGCCTTTAACCAACTAAATGAGGAAGAAAGTTTTAAGCAAGTGGAAAAAGCCTTCAACCAACTGAGTGAGGAAGATCAGGAGTTCTTGATGGAAATTTATGAAAATGATTTTTTTCTTTATCAATAAAAATATTTGAATATGAATAAGTTAAGTAAATTTTCAGGCTTATTGTGTCTATTATTGATAAGTTTCTCTATGCTTATGGCACAAAATACCGAAAAACAGAGGATGAGTCGTGAACAATTGGCGATAAAACAAGCTAAATATATTGCCAAAGAACTGTCTTTAACGACAAACGACACTGTTGGCAAGCTGTTTATTCGGACTTACTGCAATTATCAGAAGGAAATCTGGGCTTTAGGACGTATTCCAGACCTGACAGACGAGATGAGCGATGAGGAGGTGGAAAAGATTATCCAAGCCCGTTTCGAACGCGGTTCGAAAATCATAGACATCCGTGAAAAATACTACCATAAGTTTTCAAAATTTCTTACCGCCAAACAAATCAGCAAGGTGTATGAATTGGATATTTTCCTAGCGCATCATTTGGCAAAATCACGGAAGGAAGCACAAAAAAAATAAATTCAAAAATATCTCTTTTTGGCATATCAACTTGCGAAAAAACTCAGAAACAAAGCGAAACACACTTATATTGGCGAAAATCTTCCACTATGTTCAAACACTTCAATTCCTTAGTCATAGCAATTCTGGTTTTAGTATCATCTGTGGCATACGCCCAGTGCAACCAAGACACTGTAGCCATTGGCGACGGCAACTCATACCTGAGCAGCGCCTACCTGCCAGTAAACACCTATTACAACTATTCGCTAACGGAGACCATCATTGATGCCGCCGAAATCGGTAACCCTATGACCCTAAACAGTATCAGCTATTTCCTCAGCAGCTCAACCACCATGACCCATGCCTCCGATGTGAGGATTTATCTCATGCCCACCAACAAAACGGTGTTTTCATCAAACAGTGACATTGTACCCATCGATGCCAGTTCTGTACTGGTTTATAGTGGCAGCTTAAACTGTTCACAAGGATGGAACACTTTCAACTTCACCACTCCTTATCAATATGATGGTTCTACCAATCTGTTGGTGATAGTCCATGACAATGCTTCAGGCTATGATGGCAGCTCGTACAAGTTCGCCTACACGAACTGTACAGGAAGGAAGGCGCTTGCCCTTTATTCCAACAATATCAATCCCAACCCCGAAAGCACCACATTCAGCGACAACAGGGCCTTCTACAGCTATCGTCCAGTGATGAGACTTAACGGATGTATAGACACCAGAAGCTGCCACAAACCTTTCGACCTTACCTATTCAGGACTTGCCTGGGACAGTTGTTTCCTATCGTGGCGCGACACGAACGCTTCTGGCGCGACCTTCAATGTTTATCGCAATAACATACTCGTGGCTTCAGGTTTGACCGACACCTCCTACACTCTCACAGGACTTTCGGCCATAAGCAGTTACAACATAGCCGTTACGGCTAATTGCGACAGCAGCTCTGAAAGTTTTCCTGTACGCACGTTCTTCAAGACCCCTTGCGGACCGGTGACCCTTCCCTATTCATGCGGTTTTGAAACTAATGAGATCGCGCAATATACTGGTACGGGCGGTCTCGAGCTTCCACTCTGCTGGGACCGTTTCAACAACGCTTCCACCTATAACAGTTATCCATACGTTGCCAGCAGTTTTCCGACCCACACAGGTAACAACTCTCTGTACTTTTTTATGAGCAGCGGTTCCACGTATGGAGACACGGTAATTGCCATTTTACCTGCCATCGACCCGATTCTTAACCCGATGGCCAACAACATGGTACGTATATGGGCCAACACAACCTCACCTTTTACAGTTGAACTTGGAACCATCGGTAACATTGATGATGCTTCATCCTTCGTTCCGCTCGACATTTTATCACTCTCCGGCAATGGTTATGCCGAATATGAAGGATTCCTGCACGGCGCTTCCAACACTGCCGACCGTGCCGCCCTGCGCCTGACAAAAATCCCTGGCACGACCGTCAGCGTCTATTTCGACGACCTGGTTTTTGAACATACACCAAGCTGCATCAAGCCCCAAGACCTCACTGCTTCCGCCAACAGCAACAGTATCACCCTCAATTGGGAGAACAACACCGATACTTCCGTCATTTATAGCATTCTCAAGATTCAAGATAACGATACAACATACAGCACTATCCACAGTTCCACCATTACCTTTTCCAATCTGCCGGAGAACAACTCCTTCAACTTCATCGTACGCACACTTTGCTCAGCTTCCGACAGCTCGCGTGCCGCCACCATTGATGTCCGCACCCTACGCGCAGGCCACGAACTGACAACCATCAGCGCGACAGGCAATACAGTGCGGGGCAACATAGTGTTCGACACTCTCGGACACACCATCACCATACCAGTATGGTACACAACCGACCTCTCCGGGCTTTCCATCCTCTGGAATCTCTCACCTGGAGCCCTTGTCTATATTGACACAGCTGCCAATGGCAGTTTCACCTGCGTTGTGGGAAGCAGTACCATCAAGAACTACCTCCGCATGAACACACCGCTCGTTGTACGCGTCAAAGCTGAGGACCGGATTCTATACAGCGACTATGTCATCACCCTACAGTCCGAGTCTTGCGTTGCAGACCGCAACCTGACATTCGAGACCGGACGTGTTCGCTATATTGTCCGATGGGAGAATCCCGACACCTCTGTCATCATACACCACCTTATCAACAGTTCCACACGCCTCGATTTTAATGCAATGGACACCACACCATACACTATTATCAACAATGCACACGAATATACGGTCGAAGGCCTCAACCGTGAAACACGATATTATGTCTATCTGAAGAGTTCCTGTGACACCCCATGGCTTGAAGACAGCGTGATCACACGTGGTCTTGCTGGCGAAGAGTCTGTCATCGTGGCAGAAGGAACAACACATAACCGATACCTGCCGATATATGGTAACTATTTTGACGAACCTATAGCCTGCCAATCAGTTTATCCGGCTTCATTGCTCACCTCACTTACAGGCAAGTCCATCACTCGTCTGCACTATTTCGTTTACTCCGGCAACGGCACGGCATGGACTGACACAAAACCCATGACTGTCAAGATAAAAGTGGTGGGCGACACCCTTCTTTCCGCATACAACACGCTTGAAAATGCTGTCACCGTCTTCAATGGAGTTTGCGTCGGCAGTACGGTCAACTCCACCAATGGCTTCGATATCGTTTTTGACCAGCCATATACATACACTGGAGGCAATCTTCTGGTAAGTTTCCAAGCCAACCCCAACGCTGCAGATGGCTATGACGATGTCAACTTCTACGGCATCACTACCGATTATGCCAGCAGTCGTTACGGAAAAGGAAGTAACGCATACAGTTTGCATGGTGGCACTGCACAAAACTTCCTGCCCAAGGTAGAAGTATTCTATGCAGTTCTAACCGAAGCGTGTCCCGCCGTGACCGCCCTTTTTGCCGACAGTATCACCAACACCTCGGCATCTATCAGCTGGACAGCCTCTGATGCTGACTATTGCGTTGGAAATCAAATTATTGTTAGCCCTATTCCTCTCGATTCAGCGGAACTTGACACAACCACTCCCACAACCGTTTCTGACACTGTCACCAGTCACATAATCACTGGACTTACTCCCGACCACAACTACAATGTATATCTCCGCACGCTATGCAATGGCAGCGACCACAATGAAGGCAGCAGCAACTGGGCCACCACCGTTTTCAGGACCTTCCCCAATGTACGCGTTCCAGAGATTCAATGGGCTCGTGTCAATGGCAAACACAGCGCCAAAGTAAAGGTTCTCAACACAGGTCTCGACTTAGGCCAACCCACCCACTACGACTATATTGTCAGCAGCATCTTGCTTGATGCCACTGTCCTGGACAGCATTACTCCCACAGCTTCCGGCATTGACACCAGCTGTTTCGAAATCTCCGGACTGCAAAGCAGCACTCGATATTTCTTATACTTCCGCAATGTGTTTGGCGGAGAAGTTTCTCCCTGGAGCACTACGGACAGCATCACCATGCCGCCAGAGATGCCCACTGTCATAAACCTTGGCGTCATAAATATAGCTCACAACGCACTGACAGCCACTTGGCAAAGCGACACAGCCAACTACGCCGATGAAATCGCTTGGCGCACTGCCATAGCGCCACACGACAGCATACCCGCAACCAGCGAATGGGTAACCGTCACCGAGACCCTCACTGCACACGCAGGCATGCACCCCTTCATCGGCCTATATACTGACAGTGCCTACGACATCTACGTCTGTGCCTTCAATCCTGTCACAGGTGCCACCAGCGACACAGTTGTTCTCGACAGCGTCCGCACCACAGACTTCCCTTCTCCCTGCGAGACCTTTGGCACCGCAACCACCACCTCCGACTATTTCTTTCCTGGCTACTTCGGTTACCTTTATGCTGCCATGCTCTATGAAATCGACCAGACCGGCGCCATAGAATCCATCGCTGTCAATTCCACTTCCAACAAACCTGCCGACGCTTCCAACATGGAGCTATGGGTAAAGGTCGTTGATGGCGACTTTACATTCACCAACCAAACCACTTTCGCCATCCTCCAGGCCGGCGCCATGCAAATCTTCAACGGCACACCAGGCGAATTGACGGCAGGCTGGATTAACTTCCCCTTTAACAGCCCCGTCAGCGTCTCCAACGGACAACAGTTACTCGTCCTCGTCCGTGGGGTTGGCTGTACTGCCGTCGGAGGTTGCCGCAAAGGAGTCAGCGCCACCTCGGTCAGCGGCAAATTCTGGCACAAAGCCCAGGACAGCAGCGATCCGACATCTTCCGCCACCGGCTCCGTTATCCTTCCGCGACCTGACATGCAGCTTTGCTACATCCGTACTAGCAACTGCCTGCCAATAAACACATTGTACCTCACCAACTTAACCGACAGCACGGCCTGTTTTTCCTGGTATCCCGGTAACGAGGAAACCTCATGGCAATACACATTAAGCGACAACGATACCCTTAACGATAATCTACTTGACACTATTGCACAGGTCATCACCACAGCCAATATAAATCTCACAGGACTCGTACACGACAGCACGTACTGTTTCTACCTCCGTCCAGTCTGTTCCGCAACAGAGAACGGGCCATGGAGCAGACACGTTTTCACCGCATCGCACGTTGACTTCTACGACATTACGGTTCTTGTCAACGACAGCACTATGGGTACCGCTAACAGCCATACAAACATCCGTCAGGGCAGCGAAATCACACTCACCGCTGTTGCCAATGAGGGCTACGAGTTCTACAAGTGGGTTCTCGGAAACAACACCATGTATTTCGACAACAGCCTCACGCTCATCGCTGACAGTAATATCGTTGTACATGCCTATTTCCGCCATGCGGAGGCCAGCATCAGCGCCAGCGAAATAACCTTTTGGGCCGGCACAGGCGACAATCAAGCCATACTCGCTGTCAACTGGAGAGAGGCAGCACTCGCCTGGGGCATACGCTTCGCCGCCGACACCATCCCTGTCCAAGCCGCCATGGATACCATAACCGCCGCCGACCCACGCTTCAGCTACTCCATTGACAATCATGGCCAGCTTGACGATATCCGTTTCATTGAAAACGGCACACTCCTCAGTGACAACATCTGGGAGAGTAAAAACAATGGAGAAACCGATAGAGGCTTAAACCAAACCCTTATGAACGGTGACTTTGAAAAATGGTGTACTCCTGCCGCAGGGTTCGTTTATGACAGCGTCTATAGCGACAATGGCAGCTGGCACCCTCTATACACCTATCCCATGGCCATCAATGCCGTCACCGCCCCACAGTTCTTCAACATCATCGTTCAATACGACTCCACCATGGGTACCGTAACAGGCACCCCCGAAAACAGTGTATTCGCAGGTACCCTGATTTCCCTCACCGCTATCGCCAACGAAGGTTTTATCTTCACAGGTTGGAGCAATGGCGAAACAAATGAGCACTACGATTTTTTCGCCACCGAAGATGTTAACATTGAAGCATTTTTCGAAGCCAATACCATAGACATTGAAGATGTCACAAAAACTGAAGTCTTCATATACTCCTCCAATGGGAACATTATAATCAAGGGTATTGAAGGGCTAGATGTAAGCATCTACGATGTATCCGGTCGGTGTTTATTCAGCCAATCCAATGCCCCCGAAACCATCCGGCACGCTGTTTCCTCCTCAGGTATCTACCTGATTAAAGTGGCAGACATCCCTATAAAAAGCATCATCGTGAACAAAAAATAAAGTTTTTTTCGGAACTGTTTCAATCTCGATGATTATTTGAATAAAAGTAGTGCAACCTTGCAATTATAAGTCGCACAAGCGGGCCAATGTGTCCGCTTTTTTTTTCTTGGAAAAACTACAGAAAAAAAAATATAAAATAATATATATACCGAATTTTTTCCTATTTTTGCATTTTTGAGTATTAAAATACTAAAAACTGATAATCCATAAAATAAATTCAAATATAAATCATTAAATTTCATCTACTTATGACAATGCAAGAAAAAATTAACGAACTGTTGGAGTTGCGCGTCAAAGCCCGTTTGGGTGGTGGAGAAAAGCGTATCGACAAACAGCACTCACAAGGAAAATTCACCGCGCGTGAACGTATCCTCATGTTCCTTGACGAGGGTAGTTTCGAGGAATTCGACATGTTCGTCACCCATCGCTGCACAAACTTCGGTTTGGAAAAAGAAAAATACCTGTCCGACGGTGTGGTTACCGGTTATGGTACCGTAGAAGGCCGTCTGGTCTATGTATTCTCACAGGATTTCACCGTTTTCGGCGGCTCACTGTCCGAAACCTTTGCCCAGAAAATCTGCAAGGTGATGGATCAGGCCATGAAAGTCGGTGCCCCTGTGGTCGGCTTCAACGATTCCGGTGGAGCACGTATTCAGGAAGGTGTGAACAGCTTGGCTGGCTACGCTGAAATCTTCCAGCGTAACATCTTGGCTTCAGGTGTAGTACCTCAGATCTCCGCCATCTTCGGTCCCTGCGCCGGTGGTGCTGTGTACTCCCCCGCCCTCACCGACTTCATCATGATGAGAAAGAACACAAGCTACATGTTTGTGACTGGTCCCAAGGTGGTGAAGACCGTGACCAATGAGGATGTGACCGTGGAAGACCTTGGTGGTGCCTCCATCCACTCCTCCAAATCAGGTGTGGCTCATTTCGCCGTTGACACTGAAGAGGAAGGTATCGCCTTGTTGCGTGAACTGATGTCTTACCTGCCTTCTAACAACATGGAAGAGCCGCCTTACGTTCCCTGCGAAGATCCTATCAACCGTTTGGACGACGCTTTGAACGCTATCATCCCCGACAATCCCAACAAACCATACGATGTAAAGGAAGTTATCAATGGTATCGTAGATAACGGCAAGTTCCTGGAAATCCAGCCCAACTACGCACCCAACATCATCATCGGTTTTGCCCGTTTCAACGGTATCGCAGTAGGTATCGTGGCTAACCAACCCAAATACTTGGCCGGTGTGTTGGACATCAACGCTTCCAGAAAAGGCGCTCGTTTCGTCCGTTTCTGCGACGCTTTCAACATTCCTATTGTAACCCTCGTTGACGTTCCCGGCTTCCTGCCCGGTACTGCACAGGAATACGGCGGTATCATCTTGCACGGTGCCAAATTGCTGTACGCTTACGGCGAATGCACCGTTCCGAAAGTTACCGTCATCTTGCGTAAGAACTACGGTGGTGCATATTGCGTGATGAGCTCCAAGCATTTGCGCGGCGACATCAACTACGCATGGCCGACCGCTGAAATCGCTGTTATGGGCGGCAAGGGTGCTGTGGAAATCCTCATGGGCAAGGACATCAAGGCCATCGAAGATCCCCAGAAACAGGCCGAATTCATCGCCGAAAAAGAAGCCGAATACAGAGACGCTTTCGCCAATCCGTATGTGGCTGCCAAATATGGTTATATCGACGATGTTATCGAACCACGTAACACCCGTTTCCGTGTCATCAGAGCTCTGGAATCCCTGCGTAACAAACGCTTAGAGAACCCCGCTAAGAAACACGATAACCTGCCATTGTAAAAATTAAAAACTAAGAACTAAAAACTAAGAACTCCATTACTACCCCGGCCTCCGGCCACCCCTTCTAAAAGAAGGGGAATCTAAATTTGACAAATAAACAATTCAATATTCTTAACTCTTAATTCTTAGTTCTTAATTAAAACAAGTCACTATGAAGATAAAAAATAAAATATTAACGCTTTGCATCGTTTTGTGCAGCAGCATGGCTTTGTTTGGACAGCAGGTTACCGACTTGCGTCTCAACGAGATGCTGGTGGTCAACGATTCAAACTATGTTGATGAATACGGACGCCATGTGCCCTGGATTGAGATTTTCAACACCTCCTACAACCAAGTTAACATCGCCGGTTGCTACCTGACCGATGATACCACTGGTTTGTCAGTAGGCGATGCCAGCAGATGGTACCGTATTCCCACCACCGACCCGACAACTTGGATTCCCCAGAGAAGTTCGAAGGTATTCTTCTTGGATAATTCCCCGTTATACGGCACTTATCATACCAATATTGATCCCAACACATCGGCTAACCACTATGTGGCTTTGATCAACTCCAATGGCAAAACGCTGATTGACATTTTTGTATATCCTGAAGAATTACTGACTTCAACACAATCATACGGTTGCCTTGAAGACGGTATCAACACCAAGGTAGAAAAAGGCAAAAAGATCAACAACATGGGCATGCTCCCCTACGCCACCCCAGGTTCTGTCAACAAAGTTCAGACTGGAGCCACCAAGTCAGAGCACTTGCAGAAGAGCGACCCGCATGGTATCGGTCTGGCAGTCATCTCCATCAGCGTGGTGTTTGCCGCTCTGATTATGATTTTCCTCATGCTGAAAATCTTCGGTTACACAGCTACACGCAAGGACCGCAAGGCCAAGAAAGAGCAAGCAGCCGATGTTCCGGCGGCCACCGCCAATGTTCCCGCCAACGAAGTAGGTCCCACTGGAGAGGAACTGGCTGCCATCACCATGGCTCTGCATCTGTTCTTCAACAGCCAGCATGACGAGGAAAGTGAAGTGATCACCATCGACATGCCGTCAAAACACTACTCACCATGGGCTCAGAAGAATCTGCTCATGAAAAAGGTCATAAGACGCAGATAACAGAATTATTAATCAAAACAAGAAGAAGAAATGAAAACCTATAAATTTACGATTAACGGCAACAAATACACCGTTGACATCAACAACATCGAAGACGGCAAGGCAGCAGTGGAAGTGAACCGCACTCCCTATACCGTTGAGTTAGAGATGGAAGACCTCAAGGTTCCCCAACCGAAAGTGGTGAAAGTGGCAGCTCCCGTTGTGCCTCAAGCCGCAGCTCCCAAGGCTACTGTGGCTCAGGCTCCAGCCGCTCCGACCAGTGGTGCCTCAATCAAGTCTCCGCTTCCAGGCGTTGTGCTTGATGTATTCGTTCACGAAGGCGACGCTGTCAAAGCCGGCCAGCATGTAATGATGCTCGAAGCCATGAAGATGGAGAACAACATCGACGCTCCGAAAGATGGCGTTATCAAACAGATCAGAGCCCGCAAAGGCGATTCTGTCATGGAAGGTGATGTACTCATCGTTTTAGAATAATTATCAATCATTGTAAAATCAATAAAACTATAGAATAATGAAGGAATTTTTTATAGAAGGTCTGCAACAGTTCTTCAATTACTCCGGTTTCGCCAATTGCGAATGGGGTAACCTGATTATGATTGTTGTCGGTCTGATCTTCATCACCCTCGCCATCACGAAGGAGTATGAACCCATGCTGCTGATTCCTATCGGTTTCGGTATCATTTTGGGTAACATTCCTTTCACCGACGGTTTGCAGGTGGGTGTATATGAGAACGGTTCCGTGCTCAACTACCTGTATTTCGGTGTGTTGAAAGGTGTATATCCTCCGCTGATTTTCCTTGGCATCGGTGCCATGACCGACTTCTCCGCCTTGATTTCCAACCCGAAGCTGATTTTGATTGGTGCGGCAGCCCAGTGCGGTATCTTCGCCGCCTACGCCGCCTCTCTGGCCTTAGGATTCACCCCCATGGAAGCCGGTGCTATCGGTATCATCGGTGGTGCCGATGGTCCTACCGCCATCTTCATCTCCTCCAAGCTGGCTCCCAGCTTGATGGGTGCTATCGCCATCTCAGCTTATTCCTATATGGCCCTGGTGCCGGTAATCCAGCCGCCTATCATGCGACTGCTCACGACCCCGAAGGAACGCCTCATCAGAATGCGTCCCCCAAGAGCGGTCAGCCACAGAGAGAAAGTGATGTTCCCCCTCTTGTGCATCCTCTTGACCGCATTCCTCGTTCCTACAGGTCTTCCCTTGCTGGGTATGTTGTTCTTCGGCAACCTGCTGAAAGAAAGCTCCGTGACCAAACGTCTGGCCAACACCGCTTCCAACGCCCTGATTGACATCGTTACCATCCTGATCGGTTTGACCGTAGGTTGCTCCACCCAGGCCAGCACCTTCCTGAAAGTGGAATCCATCCTCATCTTTGTTTTGGGTGCTTTCTCTTTCGTGATCGCAACCGCATGCGGTGTGCTGTTCGTCAAACTGTTCAACTTGTTCCTGAAAGAAGGCAACAAGATCAACCCATTGATTGGTAACTCCGGTGTGTCTGCCGTTCCTGACAGTGCCCGTGTTTCCAATGTGGAAGGTTTGAAATACGATAAGACCAACTTCCTGCTGATGCACGCCATGGGTCCGAATGTGGCCGGTGTGATCGGTAGTGCGGTGGCCGCGGGTATCCTGTTGAGCTTCCTGTACTAAAAAGTTGAAAACTGAAAACTGAAAGTTTAAAGTTGGAAGTTAAACATTGAAATATAAGAAGGCATCTCGTGGAGATGCCTTTTTTTGTTTTAAAAAGATTCATGTGTCAACACTTCGTTTTCACACTTGTAGGGACAATGGAATTGTATTCCCAACTGCCCTTGCAAACTGTCCTGAAATCCGGACATCAAGCCTATAATTATCAATTTTTAGCTTACAGTTTTCAACTTTCAGTTTTCAACTTACGGATGATACAGCAAAGCGCAGCGGTCGATGATGGTATTGGCAAGATCGAAACCCGAATCACAAGTTGTCTTATTTTGTATGCCATCATATCCCATAGATAAATGCAACATGTCATAACCTGCGTTTATGAATGCCAGTAATTTACGGTCCCTTGCTGCCGCAGCATTTTTATATTTCTCTATTGACGGTCGCCCTTTACCCTCACGCACCTGCAAAACCGCATCAAGGGCTACAAGACAACCACTCCATAGAATATTGCCTGCCGTCTTGATATACTTTTTGTCATTATACAACCTCGTTTCGGGATCATAAACGGCCTTTACAATGGTCTCTTCCGCATTGGCCACATACCTGCGGGCCTCTTCAATGGGATTTTGTTTTTCTTTACTTTTCATCATTCATTCGTGGTTAATTCGATGGCAAAGATACAACAGGAATCCCAATATTTCAACGACATGGAGTTTTTTTTTTGCCGCTACATATCAATGAATTAGAAATAAAAGATTTGCATTTTCAATAATTTATAGTAAATTATTCGGAATATTTTCGTATTTTTACAACAAACAAAATGAACAAAAAAAACATACAACACTACAACAGAGTGCAACACAAAATTCAGAAGACAATGATAAATTTCAGACTCTCAATACTCCAGTGTTTGCGAATGCACTCAACCACCTTCTCCGCACCGTTGAATTTGTGCTAAGTAATATAGTAACGCGCAAAAGAGGGAAAAAAATAAAAAAAACGCTGTAGCCGTATGGCTTTTTAGTCCTTCTGTTCCCTTACCTTGGATTCCCGGTACCAGTACATGGTCTTGCCAAAGGCAGCAACGCCCCAATAACCACGAACTTTCAGGCGCTTGTCATCAACAATACTCATGTATGTGCTGAAAGTACCTGCTTTACCAGGATATTTCATCGTACCATTCTGATACTCTTTTTTTTCAGCATTATAACGCAAGGTGGTCAAAAAAACCAATCCTAAAAATTTCTTTTTCTTGGGATTCTCCACCCATACCACCTTCCCTTCATAATCGCCATTTGCAGCTCTGTAGATTTCCACTTGGGAGCCTTCC
>JAEEGK010007580.1_pt1 | contig 25845 bp, 15 predicted proteins | sample 8958771 | NCBI WGS metagenome assembly JAEEGK01 (sample SAMN16246547, study PRJNA631951) | gut metagenome | biome: gut microbiome; feature: rumen; material: SC-attached | host: Bos | place: Iran: Karaj | collected 2018-10
TTTTGTTTGATATTTTATTTATTCAACCTCTCTTCTGAAGTTTTTTTAATGTTTTTATATTCAAAAGAAATTTATTATTATGAAAATTTATTTAGAAATATTAAACGTTTAATTGAATATTTTTTTTTGTTGATTATTATTTTTTATTCAATTTTTAAAAAATATTTATTATTAAAAAGATTTTATAAAATTAATAAAAATTTTTGTTTTTATAATTTTAAGGCAATTGAATTTAAATTGTATTTATTAAAAAAAATTTATTTTATTTCTTTTTTTTATTGTTTAATTGGATTTTATGAAGTTTATAATGAAAATTTATTAAAAAAATATTTTTATTTTAATAATCAAAATATGATAAAACATTTAAATGTATCTTTTGTTTTAAATAAAGATTATATTTTTATATTTTTTATTATTAAATTATTTTATATTAACAAATATCCTGAAAATTTTTTAGATGATTTAAATTTAAATTATAAATTTGAAATGTTTTATTTAAAATTAAATGAACAAAATATTATTAATGAAAATAATTTAAATGATATTAAAAATAAAAATAATCCTTTAGTTATTATTAATCCAAATTTTCAAAATGAAATTTTTAATGTTTTAAATTTAGGCTATATAGATGAAGAAATTATAAATGAAAAAAAAATAAAAAAACATTCTAAAAATAAAAAATTAAATTATATTGCATTAGAATTTGAAGGAATTAATTAATATATTTTATTAAATTTATATTAATAGTAATTTTTATATTGTAAAAACAATTTTAATTTATTATTTATTTTAAAAATAATTATTATGTTAAAATAAATTTATTTTATAAAATTTAAATTTATAAATAAAAATTTAATAAAAATAAATTAAATAATATTAAATAATTTTTTTAAATAAATATTTTATAAATAATGGACATTAAAATTACATCAGATGTTAATAATTTATATAAATATTCAGAAAATGGTGATTATATTTCATTAAAAAAATTAACAGATGAAAAAGATTTTTCTCAAAATTCATTAGACACATCAATAAGAAAATTAATAGATAATTATGAAGTTGAAAAAATGAATAATTATATAAAAAGTTTAAATTTACTTTTGAGCTTAAATATAAATATTAATTATAAAAACATAAATAATAATGAAAATGGAAGTACAATAATAATGAAATTAGTAGGAAAAGGAGACAAAAAATTATTAGACACTTTTATTAAAATTTTAGATGAAAATAATAATAAAGAAAATAATACTAATAATAATATTAATATTAATAAAAATAAAATAATAAATTATGAAATTTATGACAATAATAATAATAATATTTTAACTTATTTATTTTATAGAAATTCTCTTGAAAATGATGCAATTGAAATATTTAATTATCTTTATTATAATAATAATATTAATAATATTAAAATAATAATTGAAAAATTTTATTATGAATTAGATAGTAATGGAAATTGTCCTTTAAGTATTTGTCTTCAAAAAAGTTGGTGGAAATTTACTAAATTATTATTAAAATTATTTAAAATAAAAAATAATTTTTGTAATAAAATTAAAAATAATTTTATTCATTGCGCTGTTAATGGAAAATCTTTAATTTGTTTAGAAATGATTTTAATTAAAATTTATGAAAGTGTTTTTAATAATAATAATAATAATGAAAATTTTATTAGTTATTTTAAATCGAAAAATTCTGATAATTGTACTCCTTATTTTTTAGCTATGCAAAAAGAAAAAATTACATGTGCAATGATTATTGAATATTTTGAGAAAAAATTTTCGAATAAATTTTTTATTAAAATTTTTGAAGAAAAATACAAAGAAATTTTTAATAATAATAATAATGAAAATAATAATAATAATAATGAAAATAATAATAATAATGAAGAAGTTGATGTTAAATATTTTAAAGAAAATAAATATGATTTTTTAATAGAAAAATTAAATTACGAAAAAGCAATTTTAAACACAATGAATGATGATTTGAAAAATAATAATAATAAAGAAAATAAATTAACAAATTTAAATATTGTTAATTATTCTTTGAATTGGAATATTTTACTATGTGAATTTATGAAAATAAAAATAAAAATAAATAATAATAATAATAATTTAGAAAAAGAAATTCAAAAAATTAACAAAGAATTTGAAAAATTCTTTAATGAATTTTCATTATTAATTATTAATAATACAAATAATAATGATAATAATAATAATAATGAAAATAAAATAAAAGTAGATATTTTAATATATAATAATATTATTTATTATTATAAAACAAAAAATCACAAAAAAATTTTTTATTTAATAAAATTATATTATAAATATTATTATAATAATAATAATAATAATTTTTATAAATTTTCTATATTTCTAATGATTAGTTTTTTAATTATAGAAATTTTCATAGCAAAAAAATATTACAAACTTTCAAATAAATACATAAAATTAATATTAGAATTTTTATTTAAAAATAATTATAAATACAAAGATTTTAATTATTTTCCTTCATTTATTTTTGATTATTTTAATGATGAAGAAATTTTTAATCAATTTTCAAAAAATTGGGATGAAATTTTTGCGTATTTGAATTTACTTAAAATTATTATTACTGATTTTAATAAAAATAATTTTAATGGAGCTTTTGAAGAATATAAAAAATTAATTAAAAATTGTGTTTATAAACGCGAATTGAAAGTTTTTAATAAATTAAATTTAATTTATAAATTTTTACTAATGAAGAAAAATTATTTAAATAATGAAACTGATATTAATTTAATAAATGAAATTTATAATGAAAAAAATGATTATTTTTATTTTTATAATAATATTGCGATTATTTTTATGAAAAAAAAATTTTTTCGAGTTGCAATTTATTTTTTAAAAATTTCTATTAAAATTATTTATAATAAAAATAGTTATAATAATAATAATATTAATATTTTTGATAATAAATTATTTAATATTAAAAAGATTTATTATAATATTGCTTTATGTTATTTTTATATTGAAAAATATGATTTATCAAAAACTATTTTTGAAAAAATTCTTAATAATAATAATAAAATTAATAATAATAATCGTAATGTTTATAATAATAATAATTACTTATTATATTATAGATTAGCTTTATGTAATATTATGATTTTTTTACATAATAAAAAGAAAAAAGAAAATAAAATAAATGATATTATTTATAATTATATTGATGGAACGAATATTAATAATATTAATAATAATAATAATAACTATACAAATGATAAAAATTTATTTTATTTTAATGATAATAATAATATTATATATAATAATAATAAAAATAATAATAATAATTGCAAAAATAATATTAATGATTTTGATGAAATATTTATTCAATATGAAAAAGAAAATAATTCTGAAAATGAAAGTGATGATGATAATAGTAATTTAAGCACAAGTACAAAAACAAATAATAATGATTTTATTATTTTAAATAAAAAAGAAAATAATAATAGAAAAAGATTTATTTTAAATACAACTAATAATAGCAATAAAAATAAAACTAAAAATAATAATAAAAATAATATTAATATGGCTATTTTATATTTAAAAAAAACAATTTTTTTATGTAAAATTCATAATAATAATAGTAATTTAAAAAATTTATATGAATTTTATAAATTAATTAGTGAAGATAATGATGATGAAGAAGAAGAAAAAAAAATTTATCAAATTCAATTTAATAAAAAAATTTTAATACATTCTTATATAAATTTATTTTATTGTTTAAGTTTAAAAAAAAATTATATGGAAATTCTTTTATACATTCAAAACTTAAAAAATTTTATTAAAAAAAATTATAATATTAACAAAGATTCTTTAGAAATAAACGAAATAAATAACATAATTTTTCATTATGAAATTGAAGCCAAATTTTATTTATATAAAAATAATAATAATAATATAAATAATTTAATTAAAGATTTAGAAGATAAATTAAATAATAATAATAATATCGAATCGAAATTTTATATAAATAAAAATAAAGAATTAAAATATAAATTTATTTTATTATATCGTCTTTGCATAATGTATATTAAAAATAAAAATTTTTGTAATGCAGAGAATTCTATTAAAAATATGTTTAATATTATTAATAATAATAATAATAATATAGAATTGCCGTCTGAGTTTATAAATATAATAATATATTTTAATTTAATGAAATTAAATGATAAAAATTATATGAAAGAAAATTATGATAAAGAAAATAAAATAAAAAATAATATTATAAATATGATTAAATATAAAAAAAATATTATATTTAATAATAATAATAATAATATTAATTATAATTTATAAAAATTATTTTTTTTTTAATAAATTAATATTAAAAAAATAAATATGAATTTACAAATAAAAATAATTAATTTTCTATTTTCTTTATTAAATAATTATATTTTTTTAATGACTCTCTTACATCAAAATTATTATTATTATTATTATTATTATAATCTTTATAAATTTTTTTTAATAATAAATATAACAATTTTAATTTATTATCTTTATTATTATTTTCTATATTAAAAATATTATTTCCAAAATAATCTTTTATTTTTATTCCATTATTAAAATTATTTCCAAAATTTTCATTATTATTATCAATAATAATAATTTTTTTTAAATCTCTTCCAATATTTGAAATATTTTTAAATATTTTATTATCATTTACACTCATATTTTCACGATAAAATTTACAATCAAAAATTTTTCCAATTTTACTTTCAATAATATTAATAACAGTATCAGCATATTCTTTTAATCCAGCAGTAAATAAAACAATTTCGAAATTTTTTTTTAATTTTTTTAATATTTTAAATAAAAAAGGGCGAAAAAAAATTTCCCCAATTTTTTCATTATTATTATCATTATTATTAATATCATTATATAATGAAAAATGAATTAAAGTTTCATCTAAATCGAAAATTAATGTGATTGGTTTATTTGTATTATAATTTAAAAAAGGAGGAATTAAATTTTCAATGTTGTAATTTAAATTATTTAAAAAATTTAAAGGAATAAAATATCTTTTTTTCTTATTATTATTATTAATATTATCATTATTATTATTATTAAAATGATTTTTATAGAAATTATTTATTTTATGAATTGAAAGAATGTCAATATTTTTAAAATAATAAATAAAAATATTTATTAAATCTTTGTTTTTATTATTATTTTCATTATTATTATTATTAAATAAAATTTTATTGAAAATTTTATTTAAAAAAAAATTCAAATCGTTATTAATAAAATCTTCGTTAATTTCATTAGAATTATAAAATGTATAATAATCATAAATTTTTTTATAAAATTGTTTAATATATTTTTTAATAACAATAATATTATTATTTTCAAAAATTTTTTCGGAAATTTTTATTGAAAGTAAAATTAATAATAAAAAGCAATTTATAATTTTATTATACAAATGAATATTATTTTCATTAGAAAATTCTTCGAAAATTAAAGAATGTAAATTGAATTTATTAAAATAATTAAAAATAAATAAAAGTTTGTTTTTTTTAAAAGAAAAAATTAATTTATAATATTTTTCAAAAAAAATTTTTAATTTTTGATCATTAATTTTATTATTAATTTTATTAAAATTAATTTCGTTAAATTTCTTTTTTTTATTTAAATAAATTTTATTAGAAAATTTATAAGTTTTTTTTATATTAAAATCATTAGAAAAAATAATTTTTTTTTGAATTTGGTTATTTTTGTTATTATTATGATTATTATTTAAAAAATTATTGTTATTAAATAAAAAATTTTCATCAGAATTTTTTTCAATTTTCATTTTTATTTTTAATAATTTTTAATTAATAAAATAAATTAATTTATTTATAAAATTATTCATTAAAACTATCAATATAATCATTAATTAAATTATTATTAACATAATTTTTTTCTTTTTTGATTTTTTCTTTATTTTCTTCAATAAATAAATTATTAATTTCATTATCAATAATTTTTTTTTCATTTTCATTAATATCAAATTTTTTTTCAATAATTTCAATCACATAAAAAATATCTTCTTTATTTAAAAATTCTTTTAAATTCAAAAAATTCGCAATAATAATTAAATATGAATTTTCTTTATTTTTTTTTTCATTAATTTCTATTGAAATAAAATCTATCCAAAAATTTGCTTTATTTAAAAATTGGTTTATTTTATTTTCTTTGTTTTTTTTTATTTCATTGTCAATAAAAATTTTTTCTTTATTTTTATCTTCTAAATAAAAACTTTGACTTAATAATAATGAATATTTAATATTATCATGTTCTGATTTATTTTCATATTCAATTAAATTAAATAAAATTTCAAATATTTTTTTTATATTGTTAAATGATTTGAAATTATTAAATAATTTTTTGTCTTTTCGTTCTTTGTTTAAATCTCTTAAAAATTTCGAACGAAATTTTATTGAAGAAAATAATTTTTCTGTTGATTCTAAATCTTTTTCTGATAAATTTTCACTTGATGTTTTTATTTTGTTGAATATGTATTTGTATAAAAGATCTTTTTGGTTTTCTTTGTAATTAAACCAAGGATATTTGAAGTTAAATTGTTCTTTTAGATAATTTATTATTTTTAAATTTGTTTCGTCTTCGATTAAAATGTAATTTTCCGGTTCTTTATTGTTGTTATTATTATTATTACTATTATTATTTAAAATTATATCATTTATTTTTAGGTTATTATTATTTTCATTATTGTTGTTATTATTATTATTTTCTTTATTATTTTCATTATTATTGCTATTATTATTATTTTCTTTATTATTTTCATTATTATTTTCTTTATTTTCAATAATTTTATTTTCATTAATGTTATTTTCATTAATGTTATTTTCATTAATGTTATTTTCATTATTATTGATTTCTTTATTATTTTCTTTATTATTTTCATTAATAATATTTTCATTATGATTATTTTTATTATTATTAATATTAATATTATTATCTTTAATTTCATTATTTTTTGTATCATAATAATTTTTTAAATCTTTATTTTTAACTAAATTTGGAATATATTCCTCATAACAACAAATTTTATTAAAAATATTTTCATCAATTTTAATATCATCAACACAATTTTCATTATTATTTTCATTATCATTTTGAAAATAAATATTAAATAAATTATGTAATAAATGTAATTCATTAAATTCAATTAAATTTTTTAAAATTTCTTGGAAAAAAGAATTTTCATATTCATTAAAATTTTTAACAGAATCTAAATAATTATTCAAAGATTCAAAATAAAAATTTTTTTTTTGTTTTGTTTGAACAATTAAATTTTTATAATCTTTAATAATATCATTTATAAATAAAACATTTTTTTCATTTTTTTCTATTGAAAAATTTTTTTTTGATTCAAATTCTTCTTTCAAAAATTTTTCATATTTTAAAAAATATTCATTGTATTTTAATTTGATTTTTTCTAAATTTTTAAAATTATTTTCATAAATTTTTTTATCATTATTTAATTTTTCAATTGCATTCGAAATTTTTGTAATATCAAAAAATTTTTTTTCATTAATAATTTTATTAAAAAAATTAATTTCTTTTTCTTTTGATGTTAAAAATTGTTGAAAAAAAATCAAAAAATGTTTTAAATTATTTGATATAAATAAATTATTTTCATAATTTTCATTATTAATAAAATTATTTTCATTTGAATTTGATTTATTTTTTTTTTGATTTTTCTTTTCATTAAAAATGTTTATTATTTCATTACATTTTTTATAAAAATTTTGATATTTTTTTAAAATTTCTTTTTTCAACAAAACAAAATTTTCAATAAATGAATTAAAAATTTTTATATTTTTTATTATGTCGTGCATAAAATAAAAGAAAATAATAATTAAAAATAATGTTATATAATTAATAATAAAAAATAAAAATTTTATTAAAAAATTTTTAAATAAAATATTAATGGAAAATAAAATTTTATCTGATAATAATGAAAAATTACTTAATGATGATGAATTAGATAAAATTTATCAAAGTGGAACAATGGAAAAAAATCCTTTGTTTATTAATGAATCTAAAAGAAAAAATATTTGTTTAATTAAAATTTTTGATCCAAAAACAAATTTATATTTTAATAAATTTTATAAAAAAGTTAAATAAATTTTAATTAAAATATTAACATAACGTAAATAATAAAAATTAAATAAAAAAAAATTAAATTTTTTCTTCAAAAGTTCTTTCATCTTCAATTTGATTATTGTTATTAAATCGCACATATTTATCTTTTAAATTATTAAAAACTTTAATAAATTCTCTTTGAACACTATTATTTCCATTTTTAATACTCATTTTATCTAAACCTTTTGTTTGAATCATTCTCTGTAAAAAATAAATCAATCTAATCAAAATTTCTTTATTATTATTATTAACAATAAAATTTTTATTATTTTCTTCTTCACCCAATGAAATAAAAAAAATCGCATAAACACAACGATCAATTTCTAAACTAATTTTATTATTTCCTTTTAATAAATATTCTCTATCAAAATTATCAATAAAATTTATATAAATTTTAATCATTTTCGTTCTTGAAATTAAATCCGGAAAAATTTCAAAATCAAATAAAAATTGAAAATATTCTTTGTATTCAATAAAATCTCTATTATCACAATAAAATTTAAGAATCTTTTTCAAAACAGGAAAAATTTTATCAACAACATTTTTTAACGGTTCAGTTTCAAATAAAAACATTAAATTTTCTAATTTAAATGAATTTTCCTCAATAAAAGAACATAAATCATTATACAAAGGAACAATGTAATTTTCTATGAAGCCATAAGCATATTTTATTGGAAATTCATTATTAATTAAATTTTCAATAGGAAAAGATTTATTTTCATAATGAATTGAATTAAATAATGGATTGTAAATTTTATTAGACAAACATAAAATTATATTAACAAAATTCTCAAAATTTATTCTTTTATTTGAATTTTTATTTTTACTGCTGCTGAATTTACTAAAAATGAAATTTATTGTTGGAAACGAAAGTAAATTGGCTTTGAGTTTTTCATTTAAATATTTTTCAGTTAAATTATCATTTGAAAATATATTATTATTATTTGAATTTAAATTACAAAGTCCAATGTCTCGAATGAATTTACTAAAACCATTTTGAGTCATATAAACTGAAAAAATTGTTTCATAAAATAATTCACTGTAAAATTTATAAATATTTATTAAAGTGTCATAATAACGTCGAACTATGCAAGGACCCATTTCTTTTATTGGAAGATTTGTGTTCCCTTCAATGTTATTTAATTTAGTTTCTGTTTCAGAATAATTTTCTTCTGTTATGTTATTATTATTGTTATTATTATAATTGAAATTTCCTGTTGTTTTTCCTTTTAATGTGTAATTATTACTATTATTATTATTATTATTTTCTTCGTCGGTTATTATTTCATTATTATTATTATTATTATTATTTTGAATGTTATTTTCATCAAAATTATTATTATTATTATTATTATTATTATTCATATTTAAATTATTTTCTTTATTTTCCATAATGTTTTTCATTTCATCAGCTTTTAAAAAAATTTTAGTGATTTTTTCAAAAGCTTCTGAATCGTTTCCATTAATGAACATTTCCCAAACATTATTATTTCTATTACTAATAATAATATTATTAATAGCAATTAAATAAATACTCATAATAAAATGATATAAAGTAAAATACATTCCTTCATTAGGGCACATTTCAACATTGATTAATTTATCAAAAATTTCAATGATAAAATCTTTATATAAAATAATATTATCAAAAATTTCATTTAATATTTTAAAATTAATATAAAATGGACTAATTTCAAAATCATTCATTACTTTTAAAAACGCTCTATTGCTCAAATGATTTTTTTGTTTATTTGCGATTTTTAGTTTTTCAAAGCAAAAATATTTTAAATAAATTTTAGCAAATAAAAGATAATTATTTTCAATAATTTCTTTATTTAAAATAGAATTTAATTTACTTATCATTAATTGATAATTAATATTTTTATTTTTATTTAATTTTGAAGGAGAATTTAAAATTTGTAATAAAGAAAATAAATAATTATTTAAAAATAAATCAATAGTTTTTCCTTGATTTTTCATAAATTCATCAGGAAATTTTAATTCAGCTAATTTTACTAATAAATCACAAAAATTTTTGAAAATTAAATTATTTTTTGCTTTTGTGTAAGAATAAAATAAAATATTCGCATATTTTTTATCTAAATTTTTATTGTCAAATAATTGAGCATCTGAAAGAAATTTTGTGTATTGTTTGTTTGATAAATAAGGTTCATTGTTAGAATAGTGAAAAAATAATTGACGAATTTTGTCAATTTCTGATTCATTTTTTTTATTTGTTATTATGTTTTTATGTTCTTCGGGTTTTTTTTGAAATGATGATATGAAATTTTCGGGTGAATATGGAGTTAATATTCGGTTTGAAATATTATTTGGTTCATATGAATATGTTAATCGATTTGACATTTATTTTTTATTTTAATTTTTTATTTTTTTATTTAAATTTTTTTTATAGAAAAATTAAAAAAAATTTTTTTTTAAACATAAATTTATTCTAAAAATAATAAAAAAATTAAATTAATATAAAAATATAATTTTTTCATTAAATAATAACAAAAAAAAACTTTAAAAAAAAAAGAAAAAAAAAATAAAAATTAAATGAATGAAACTAATAAATTTTCATTAATTTCTGAAGAAGAATCTTATCAAAAAAATTTATTAACATTATACAAACAATCAATTTCAAACAATTTATTTCAAAATTATTTAAACAATAATTATCACAATCGTTCTCACACAACATTAGAAAACAAAAAAAAAATTCCCAAAAAAATTTTTCAAATAACACAAAATAATAATTATCGTTTACCTCATTACATTAATTTAAATAATGATATTTTTTATAATACAATTTTAAAAATTCCTCCTGAAAAAAGAATTTTTTTTACAGAACAAAATGAAAATAAAAATACAATTTGTAATTCTTTTAATAAAAATAATAAAAAAAATTTAATTAAAGACAATTATTTAATTAAAATTCATAATCAAAATAAAACTGATATTAATTTAAATGAAAAAATTTTATTAGTAAATAAAAATAAAAATTTAAATAATCTTAAAAAAAAAGAAGAAACATTCAAAAAATTCAAAGAAAAAGAAGAAAAATTCAATTTAATTCGAAACAAAATATTAAAAAATAAAATAAAAAATTTTAATGAAAATAATAAAATTAACAATATGAAAAAATTAAAAATTAAAATAAAAACAATTTTAGAAACAAAATCATTAAATTTATGTTCGAATTTTGAATCAAAAAATTTTAATTTTAATATGAAATTAATTGATTTTTTGAACAGTAAAATTAATGTTAATAATTCATTAAAATTTCATAAAACTTTTCATTTTAATAAAAATGAAAATGGAGAAGCACATAATCGTTTAAATTTTTTAACAGACATTGATTCTTTAAAAGACAATGAAAGTAAAAAAAAAATATTAGAAAAATATTTAAATCAAAATGAATTAAATTTATTAGAAGAAGAACCAAATTTTTTTTTAGAAAATGAAGAATTAAAAAAATTTTTCAAACCAAAAAATTTATTTTTAAGATTAGAAAATGAAGAAAATAATAATAAAAATAATGAAATTAATAATAATAATAATAATAATAATAAAACTATTGAAAATGATAAAAATAATGAAAAAAAAATTTTTCTATGAATTTAAATAAAACTATAGAAAAATTTAAAGATGAAATGAATAAAAAAATTTATAATTCAAAATTAAATTTAAAAGATTTTAATAAAGAAAATAAAATTAAAAAAGAACATGATAATATTTTTAAAACTATGTATAATAATATAAGAAAAAATTATAAAAATAATTATTTGAAAAATAACGATTTTGATATTAAAAAACTATTTTTAAAAAATAATTTAAATCAAACATTAACAAATAAGTACGATTTAATCGATAAAAAAGTAAAAATCAAAAATAAAAAAAAATCAAATGAATTTTTAAAAGAAAAAGAAATCGATTTAATTAATTTTTATAATAATAAAATAAAAGATAATTATCATAATAATTATAAAACAAAATAATAATTTTTTTATTAAATAATAATAATATTATTATTATTATATAAATAATATATTTATTAAATTAATAAGTTTTTAATATATTTAATTAAAAATGAATATTTCTCCTAATGAAGCAAATGAAATAAATAAAATTTTAGATAAAGGAATTTTGGAAGTTAATACATCTAATTTAAGTAACAGTGGAAATAATTATAATAATTATAATAATAATTATAATAATAATTATAATAATTATAATAGTAATTATAATAATAATTATTTTAATAATTGTTATGATAATGTTAAGAATTCATTAAATTATGATTATTTAAATGTTAATAATAATTTTGTTAATAATAGTTATAATAATAATTCATATAATTTAATGAAACAAAATTTAAATGATGTTCAAAATAGTATTCAAAATTTAGAAAGAAAGTTATTTATTGATAAAGATTATGATAATAATAAATCAAATTCATTTGAAAATACATTACAAAGCATAAAAAACAATCAAAATGAAAATGATAATTATGCGTATAAAAATTCATTTAGAAATCGAATTGCTTATCGAAAAAATAAAAATATTTTTCCTTCTCCAAAAAAAGAAAAATCTTCTTCGCCTGAAAAAAATAATACTATTAATTATTCTCCAAATCGAATTCCAATTCGATGTTCAAATCAAAATCAAATGCAAAAAATAATAAATTCAAATAACGAACTTTTATGTAAATTATCTGAAAAAGAAAATGAAATTCTTTGTTTAAAAAACATTATTGAAAAAAACACAAATGATAACAAAAATTTATTAAATAATTGTTCAAATTTACAAAATGAAATTTCAGATTTAAAATACAAAAATCAATTAAATAATAACGAAATAGAAACATTAAAAAATTATAAAAATGATTTTGAAAAACTTCGATTTGATTATGAAACATTATTAAAACAATTAAAAACAAGCGAAGAAATTAGAGAACAACAGAAAATTTTAATAAAAAAGATGCAATTTGATTTAGATGAAGTTCGTAGAGAAAATTACAATAGAATTGAAGAAATTAAACAAAATAGTTTATTATTAACTGAAAATGAACAAAAAAATTTAAATGATAATTTGCCTTTGAAAGAAATTAAAAGAAAAAATAAATCAAAATCAAAAGGAAAAAAAATATTAAATAAAAAATAATTTTTTTTTATTTAATTTTATTTAAATAATAATATTTAAAATATAAATAAATAAAAAAATTATTTATACTTTTTTTTCGATTATTTATTTTATTATTAAATGCGCGAAAATTAAATTTTTTATTTAAAATTTAAAAAAGTAATATTTTAAATTTTTATAAAAATAAATGAGTAATTTCATTGAAACAACTGAAATTGATTATGAAAAATTGTTTACTATTTTTAATAATATTGATAAAACCAATTGTAAATATAAAAATTTTAAAATGAAAAATCCAAACAAAAAAATCAATTTAAATATGAATATAAATATCAAAAAAGAAAATTTCTTAGGAAATAAATTACCTGTATATTATACAAATTTAGTAAGAAACCTAAAGTATAAATTTAATTTTAAAAATGATTCTTGTATATGATTTTTTTCTTGAAATTAAAAATTATAATAATAATTAAACTCTTAATTATAAATATTTTTTTTCTTTTTATATATTTCAACTGAAAAAAAATATTTATTATCTTTATTATTTATTGTATATATTAGCTTATATAGATATTAATTAAACTAAAATTATAGAAATTTTAATTAAAAAATCAATTGTAAATTTTAATGAGATAATTTTATTTTTGATTTATTATAGAAAAAATTATATTAATTAAAATTATAAATTAAAATGTGATAATTTATTTATTAATTTAATATATATAAATTAAATTAAAATATTAATTAATATTATTTTAATAATATTTAATATAAAAATGAAAAATAATAATAATAATTATAATCAATCATCATACAATAAGTAAAATAAAAATAATATTTAAAATTATATTAAATTATTATTATTATTTAGTTTGGTTAGTTTTTTATTCAATGAATCTCAACGAAATCGAAATTTAATAAAACATAAACAAAATAATTTAGATAATCCAATCACTCAAACAGCATTAAAATTCAAACCAAAACAAAAAAATCATAAAAATTATAAATATTTTCAATATCAAAATAATAATAATTTAAAAAATAACAAAATTCAATCAAAAAAAATTTATAGACAATTGCCTAGTCAAATTTTATCAAATTCTATTAATGATAGAAGTGCAACAACAAATTATGAAAGTTTAAGAAATAAATATTCATTAAGAGAAAAAATGGAAATTAAATCAAAATTAGAAAAACAAACTGGTTTAAAAAAAATTCAAGATAGTCATGTTGACATTGTTGGTAAATTAATTTCACCTTTAACTCAACCAAAAGATTATTTTAGTATAGAAAATATACAAAAAGATAATAAAAAAATTAATCATAGAAATAATAATTATAACAATAATAATAAACATTTAAAATTCTTTACAAACAATATTAATGAAATAAATATTATAAATAATAATAAAAAAAATGTTATGCCTAATGATACATTTAAAAGAATTTTTAGTCAAGGAGATTTTAATGATAATAAACACCATTTTAAACCGTTAAAATATCGAAAAGCAAATTATGATAATATTAAAGATTTAGAAAATAATCAAAGAAAAATTATAGACAAAGATGAAAATATAGCAATAAAACCTAATTATATTCCTTTTCAACAATTAGCAAAACAAACAAGAGAAAATTATATTAATAATTACAAATTTCAATATGAATAAAATATGAATAATAAAAATTTTTTTTATATTAAAAATATATTATAAATATTTTAATAATAATTTTAATAATAATAATAATATTAATAAATAATTCTATAAATTATTGAAATAAATTTCTAACTTCATCTAAATTTTTATTTATTTCTTCTATCCAATTTCCACCTTCAAATAACGAATGACTAGCACTATCATAAACCATAATAATTCTCATTAATTCAATTAATCTTATATCGAAAAATATTTTAATATATTTATTATCTAACAAAGGTTTATTCATTTCTCTTTCATTATTAGGAAGACTTTGATGAAAAATAATAAGAGTAGCAATATCATAAATCCATTTATTTTGTACATTTTGTTTAATAAAATCAAAGAATTTTTTTATTTCTTCTATGTTTTTAAAACTAATGTTATAAAAGCCTTCATGAGTGTCATGATTATATTCTTTTTCAAATGATTTATAAATATAATATTTAAACATTTCGAAATTTTTAATGAAACTATTTTTATTTGAAGGTGATTCAAAATAAATTAATTTTTTGTTTAAAAAAATTTCAAAGAAAAGAATAATACTTTTAAAAGGATGTGATTTATCTTGATAACAATTATTATAATTTTCATTTATATTTGGATTCATACAATGAAATTTTCCTAAATCATGAAATAAAATTGTCCAATATAAAATATTTTTATCATAATCATTTAAAGAAATTTTTTTTTCTTTTGTGAAATTATTTAAAAAATTATAAAACATATGTAAAAAATTTATTGTATGAATTTTTGTTTGGCCTCTTAATGTAATGTATTTTTCGCCTATAAATTTTTTTATTTCTTCATCATATAAAACTACTTTTTTTCCGACAAAATTTTTAAGTGTTAAATCTATTTTAAATGTGCTGTTTATTTTATGTATTTCTTCAGTGAATAAGTTATCTAAATCGTTTATAAATTTAAAAAAACGAGGAAATTTTTTTGAAAAAATGTTTTCATCAAGAAGAATTATATTTTCTGTATCATTTGGATATTCTTTTATAAGAGGTAAATATTTTTGATTTTGAATTAAATCTTTTAATATATGTGAAGATTCTATATATGAGATTTGATCGACCATTAAAAATTTTAAAATATAATTACTTTACACGATTTATAAACCGAGATAAATTTAAAAATATCATTAAAAATTTATAAAATGTTAATATTTAAAAATAAATAATTCATATATAAAAATAAATTTTTTTTTCAATAAAAATAAAATTTTTTACTTGACAAATAAAATTTTAATTATTTTAATGATAATTGAATATTTATCAAGAATTTATATAATTATATAATATAATTTATATTTAATTTATAGAATTAATCATACTTATATTTATAATTATTTTTATATATAAAATGTTTTTATTTATAATATGTTCTTTTAGAGCAAAAAATCGGTAAATTTTTTGAAATATTTTCATTATTAAAATCTTCATCATTTTCAAATCTTTGATGAAAATTTAATTTTTTTGCTCTCATTCTTAATTTACTTAATGGCCCAACAATTGGTTGACTTAATGATGAATTATTTTTATTAGATTCTTCTTTAATAATATCATTAAAAATTGAATTTTCATCAAAAATATCATTATTTTCATCATTATAATTAATATCATTATCATTTATATTATCATCTTCTTCAAAATTTAAAAATACACGAGAAGATGTTTTTGAACCATTTTCTAAATTAATTTTTTCCATAAAACTTTTTCTTTTATTAACTGGTTCATTTTGAGGAACTTGATCAACAATAATTTTTTTGGAAGGTGAATTTTGAGACATTTAATTTAATTTTAATATTTAAATTTAAATATAATTTTTAAGTAAAAAAAAATATAATAATAATTTTTATAATAATAATTATTATAATAATAATAATTATTTTTTAAAACAATAAAAATAATTTATAATGATATTCAATTATTTCATACCAACAAACAAATACGATGATAATTATTATTACATTCGCCCACCTTCATTAATTTTAGATGAAATAAAAAACAACATAAATTCTAATAATTTAATAATTTTATATGAAACATTATATACATTATCTAAAGATAAAAATTATGTACAACAATACACATATGATATATGTCATATGATAAATAAAGTTATTTATTTTTTAATTGAAAGTGATAAAAAAGAAATGAATGATATTTTTGATACTTTTTGTGATAAAGATTTTATGAATTTATTTATTAAACTATCTCATTTAGATAATTATTATATTAATTTAGAACTTATTAAATGTTTAAGTGATTTAATTATTAATTTAAAAAATAAAACAATTTTATATTATATTTATAGTAAAAATATGATTAATCAAATAATAACGTTAGATTATATGTCTTATGATGAAGAATTTTTATCTTATTATATTAATTTTTTAAAAAGTTTAAGTTTAAGAATAGATAATTTTACTATTCATTTATTTTATGATAAACAAACGAATATTTTTCCTTTGATTGAAAATATAATAAAATTATATAATCATAAAGATAATATGATAAAAAATGTTGTTAGAAATATAATATTAAACATATTAAAAATTAAAGAATGTAATATTGAAGATTATTTTATTAAATTACCAGCAATATCATATTTCGCTAATATTATATGTTATTTAAAAGATTTATGTATTAAATTAAATGATGAAATAAATGGAAAAATTAATAGATTAAATAATATTTTTGATGAAATTATTGATTCAATTTTATATTTAAATGATATTTATTCTTTAAATTTAACAAAAATAACATTTATTTTAAATAATAGTCTATTTTCTTATTTAATTTTTCCTATTATTTTTAAAACAATTTTATCAAAAACAAGCATAAAACAAATTAATATTACAACAGCTTTAATATTAATTAGTTTATTATTTAATTATATAAAAAATGAAAATTTTCGAAATTGTTTTTTTTCATTAATTTTTATAGAAGAAATAAATAAAGATTTATTATTTTATCTTCAAATTCCTTGTGAAAATATTTTTTATTCTTTTGATTTTAATAAAGATTCACAAATAAAATTTTGGAAATTTATAACAATAAATTACAATAACAATTTTATTAAAACAATAATTCCAGACAATAATTTAATATATTTAAATCACGGAAATGAATATCCTCAATTAAAAGAAATAATAATTAAATGCAAAAAATATTCTGAATTTTGTGCAAATAAAAAAATAACAAAAAAAGATATTACATTTTTAGATTTAAAAGATAAAGTAATTAATATTATTAATTCATATTTAACAGAAAATGAATATGAATTAATGTCAAATTATCATAAAAATTTAATGAGCGCTTTGGGAATTAAAATTGGTTTATATGATTTAATTGATAGTAATAATAATATTAATAATAGTAGTAGTAATAATGAAATTTATGATATGAATATTATGTGTTTAATTCAAAAAAATTTCGATTATAATTTTGAAGGAAAAAAACAAAAATGGGATTCTTTTGTTGCTAATGAAATTAAAGAAAATTTTTTAAGTTTGTTGAATAGTAAAAATGATAATATTGTTTTATTAATTAATATTATTATTTATATTTGTTTGAATGTATGTGAAATACCTGAAAAATTATTAAAAAAATGTAATTTGGATTTTAATATTGAAAATAGAAAAATTAATAATGAAAATAATTTAATTGAAAATAATAAAATTAATAATGAAAATAATTCAATAAAAAATAATAATAATGAAAATGAAAATTTAAATTTTGAAAATAATCATTTTAATTATAATAATGAATTTTTTAATAATAAATATAAAAATTTAGATATTATTATAAATAATGATAAAAAATTTTTTATTTTAAAAATTTTATGTAATTTATTAAATACAATTCCACCATTTAGAAAAATAACATATGAAATTTTATTAGAAAATATAAAATTTTTATATAATTTTAATAATAATAATATCTATAATTTAAACATAGAAAATTATATAAAATTAATATTAACAAAAATTCAAAATTTAATAAATAAAAATAAAAATATTAGAGAAAATGGTTATAAAAATTTTATTAAAATTTGGAGTTTTTATAATGAATTAAATAATGAAAATTTAATTAAAAAAATAATTAATATTATTTCACATACTTTTGTTTTAATACCAATTTTAAATATTAATAATAATAATAATAGTAATAATAATGTTAATATTAATAATATAAAAAATTATCCTGAATATTTAAAAGATTTTAATAGTCATGAAAATATTAATATTGAAAATATTTTTAATAATTATTTATTAATGTATATGATGATTTATGATTTAAATATAATAAAAAACAATAATAATAATAAAATTATAATAAAAAATAATTTTCCATTTGAATATAATGATGAATTAAAAATAGATAAAACATATGATATTACAAAATTAATTAATAAAAGTTTGTATAATACTCCTATTAAATTCAAATCAAAAGATTTAGAATATTATCAAAAAGCTAATTTAATAATATATAAATATAATTTATATTTAGTTTTATTACAAGGAAATTTAATGACTATTGTTTATGATTATCATTTAAGAGACATTGAATTATATAAAAATACTGAAGAAAAATGTACGATTAATATTGTTATTAATAATAATAGTGTTAATATTAATAATGATATTAATAATTTTACGGATTTAAGTTTAAAATTTAAAAATCAAAATATTTGTGATGAAACTGCTGATTATTTAATTGATAAAATTAAAATGTCTATCAATGAAGAAGCTATTTTATTTAGGACTTATTTCGATGAAAAATTTTCTGAATTTAATATTGATATTAATAATAAAATTGAAAATACTATTAATGATAATGATAATAATAATAGTAATGATGTTAATAATAATAAAGAAATTAGTAATATTGATAATATTAACTCTGATGAAAATAATAATGATAATAAATATATTAATGAAAAAGATGATAATAATAATGAAGAAAATAATGAAAATAGTACAAATGAAAATAATAATAAAAATGAAGATAATATTAATGAAAATAATAATAACAAAATAGAATAATAAAATGTTTATATTAAAATATAAAATATATTTAATGTATATTATTTATAAATATTTGAAATTTTATTTTATTTAATATTTGTAGCATTAAAAATTTTATCAATAAAATTTTTATCTTGAACAACATTAATAAATTTTTCTTTTAATTTATTTATTATTTTATTTTTCTCTTCATCTAATTTTTTATTTTTATAACATAAATATAATTCATATAAAATTATACATTCTAATTTAAAATATTTATTATTATTATCAAAATTATTTAAAATATTATTTAAAATTTTAATTTTTTTATCAAAATCATCAATATTTTTAACAATAAAAAAAGTTCCCATAAAAAATTCATAAAAATTAATTTTATTTTTATTTTCATTCAAAAAATTTTCAATTTCATTAATAACATTTTTATTATTTTTAAATTCACATATAAAATTATTTAATTTTTTATAACATTCATTATTTTCAATATTTTTTTCTTCTTCTTTACACAAATCACATTTACAATAAAAATCAATACAATTATTATTTTGTCTTGAATCAAAATCCAAACCAAAACAATTAAAATAACTTCTAGTTATTTCATTGCCAATTTCAATATCATCAATAGCAAAACAAATAAAAACATCCCCAATAATAAAAAATAATGTATTATCTAAACAAGAATGATTCATTAAAGAAGGATAAAAAAAAATTCCATCTCCAGGATAAATTATTTCATTATTATTATTATCATTATTATAATTATCTAAAAAAAATTTCCTTAAAACAATTGTATTAGCCACACAAATATTTTGAATATTTCCTAAATTATATTTTTTTTTGTATTTTCTTTCATCAAATGAAATTTCTTTATTATTTGTATTATATAATTTAAATATTATTTTAAAATCTTCGTATGAAATTTTTAATTTATTGTAAATTTTTTCTGAAATTCCTTCGTTCATATTAAAATTATTACTATCAATATTAATTTCTAAACTTTTTTGAACAAATAATAATTCATTTTTTAATATTTTTTCTTTTGCTACTAATTTTACTCCTTTTTCTTCATCAAAATCTATTTTAATTTTTTCATTTATAAAATCAGCAACATCAACATTGAAATTTTTTTCATATTGATTAAAAATATTTAAATAATCAAATTTTCCTTTTATTTGACATGAAAGTTTAATATCAATTTCTTCTTTAATTTTATTAATATCAGACAAAGTGTTTAAAATATTATTATTTTCTTTAATAAATAAAATACATTCTTCATATTTTTTAAGTCCAATTAAACTATTAATTTTTCTATACAAACTTTTTAAATTTTTGTTATTAATTAATAAACTTTTTTCACTTGATTCTAATGATTTTGTAAAGGCATTTAATTTTAAATAAGCAAAAGATAAATTTGAATAAATAATTTCTTTTAAATGATTATTATCTTCACTAATATTTTCACTTAAATTATTATTATTTTCATTCATCATTTCTAAAGCTTTTAAATAAATTGAAATTGCTTTTTCATAATTTTTTTCTAATAAAAATTTATTTCCTTTTTCTTTAATTTCTTGAACAGTTGGTAATTTTACATTAATTTTAACATAATCTTTTAATTCTTCAAATGTATCAAATAATAAAATATTTTTAATATCTTCTATTATTAATTCATCATATTCATCAAGTCTTAATTTATAAAAAGGTTCAAAAACAATTAAAAACTTTCCTATTTTAAATACTTCTTTATATTGAACATTATATTTTAATTTAAAACTATTTTCATAATTTTTAATACTAATTTTAATTATGTCATTATTTTCATCTTCACATATCATATCTATTAATTTTGTTTTTGTTTGAATTAAAGGATAAGAAAATATATTAAATATAATAAATGTTTTTTTATTTATTTTATTTAATGTTAATTCTTTTATTGTTTTTTTTTCATATGTTTTAAATAAAGAAGAAGATGAAACTTTATTTTCTGATAAAAATTTTAATTTTGAAGGTGAAAGTGTTTTTCCTGTGAATGGTTTTTTTTTTAAAATAAAATCGAATGAATTATTAAAATGAGAAAGATATTCTGATTTTGAATAATGATTGTAAGAAAGAATTTTTTTTTGCATATTGGATTGAAGAAGATCTGTAAAATTAATATCATTATTAATAATATTATTATTATTGTTCATATTTAAATTTTAATAAAAATAATAATAAAATTAATAATATAAATAATTTCATTTAATAATAATATTATTATTAATGGAAAATATATTAAAAGAAACATTAATTAATAAAAAACAAAACATTAACAATACTAATAACACTAACAATAATAATTCAATAAAAAATAATATTATTAAATCAAATGACCAAACTAATAATATTGTAAATAAAGAAAAATTAGAAAAAATAATTTCAAATTCTCGCAAACCAATTGAAGAATCACCTTTAGAAAAAACACTCAAATCCTCATTAATTAAATCATATACATCTTCTGAAATTTTAAAGCGCTCTTTTATTTTTAGTTGTGCTAATTACAAAAACATAATAATTTTATATATCATAAGTTTAATATCATCTTTTTCATCATTATTAGATCCATATTATAATTCAAATATTATAAACATTATAACAACAAATCCAACTTATAAAAAAATAAAAGATTCAATATTAAAATACATTTTATTTCAAATTTTTAAAAAAATTTTATTTTATTTTATTAATAGAATTAAAACACATTATAATAAAATTAATTATCAATATTATAGAAATATTGTTTTAGAAAATATAGCTGAAAAAGATATTGAATTTTTTGATATATTTAAAACAGGGGAAATTATTAAAATGATTGATGAAAATAAAAATGTTATTAATAATAACAATCCAATTAAAAAAATTATTAATGTTAGTGATAGTATTATTAAACTTTTCGGAATTAGTTATTATTTAATTAAAAATAATTTAAAATTAACAATTATTTTTTTTATTATGTTTCTTATTAAATTACCTATCGATAAAATTCAAAGTAATAAAATCAAAAATAGATTTAAAAGAATTGACCCAAAATATTTTAATTATATTAATGAATTTATTACTAATATTAAAATGATAAAATCTTTTGGAAATGAAATGCTTGAAATAAAAAAAATTGAAGAAATTGACCCAATGAAAAATATTTTATTTGATGAAGATAATATTTCATTTCAAAATTTTATTGAAAGTTCTGGTGATTTATTTAAACAAATTTGCGATTCAATTTTTCTTTTTTTCGCAGGAATTGAAATTCTTAATAAAAAAATGGCTTATGGTGATTTAATTTTATTAAATTCTTATACTTCTCAAATTAAAAATCAATATAATTCTTTAGTAAGATATTATAATGATATTTCAATTTATATTGAAAAATGGAAAAATTTCTTTGAAATTTATGATATTAAACCTAAAATAATTTCAAAAAAAAATATTATTGATGAAAATATTAAAGGAGAAATTATTTTTGAAGATGTTGTTTTTACTTATCCTAATAAAAAATTTTTAAATAATAATAAAAATAATAAAAATAATAATAATAATAATAAAAATAATAATAATAATAATAATAATAATGATAATAATAATAATAATGATAATAATGATAATAATGATAATAATAATACTAATGATAATAATAATAATAATTACGAACCTATTTTAAAAGGTATTAATATGCATATTTTCCCAGGTCAAAAAATAGCAATAGTAGGAACATCAGGAGAAGGTAAATCTACAATTGCTAATTTATTACAAAGAATGTATGATCCAGATAAAGGTTCAATAATAATTGATAAATATAATTTAAAAGATTTAAATTTAAATTTTTATAGAAAAAAAATATTAGCAATCGTTGCCCAAGAACCAATATTAAATTCAGGAACAATAGAAGATAATATTACCTATGGAGTTGATACTTATACTCAAAAAGATTTTGAATATGCATGTGAATTATCAAATGTTAATAAATTTGTTAATAATATTAATAATAATGATAATAATAATAATGATAATAATAATCTAAATAATGGTTATAAAACATTAGTAGGAGAAAGAGGAATGCAAGTAAGTGCTGGTCAAAAACAAAGAATAGCAATAGCAAGAGCATTAATAAAGCATCCAAAAATAATAATTTTCGATGAAGCAACAAGTGCATTAGATTCTAAAAATGAAAAAGAGGTTCAAAATGCGATAGATAACATTATTAAAAAAGAATTAGTAACAATCATTATAATAGCACATAGATTAAGTACAGTAAAAAATGCAGATAATATTTTTGTATTAAAAAATGGAAAAATTATAGAAGAAGGAAATCATCAAAAATTAATAAACAAAAAAGGAGAATATTTCAAATTAATAGAAAATCAATTAGAAACTTTTGATTTCAAATAAAATATAAAAATTAGAAATTTGTAATTAAAATTTTAATTTTAATATAAATAATAATATTTATTAATAAATTAATTAATTAATTAATAATAACAATAATAATAATAATTATTAATATTATTATTTTTATTATTATTATTATTCAAAGTTTATTGTTTTATAGAAAATAATAATTTTTAAATAATAATAATTTAAATATCATTTATTAGTATTAATTAATAATAAAAAAATAATTTTTTCTAATGTCATTATCTCAAGAAAAAAGTGAAATCTCTGATAAAATTTTACTTAAATTATTTAATAAATACGGAATAAAAAAAGTTATTGATACCGCTATTACTAAAATATTAGAAAGTAAAAATGATAATTTATCTCAAATTATCAACACTCTTTTAAATAACATCGGTTCGGAAAATTTATTACAAAAAATTCTTTTATTAGCTAAAAATAAAAATATTGTTTTAAACGAAAATAATAATAATACTTCAAACTTAGATTATAATATCAATAACATCAATGAAAAAGGTGATGATGATGTATTACAAAAAAAACGACAAAGAGAAGAAATGAATGAAAACAACATTGATATCCAAGCAATTATTAATAACATTAAAAACATATCAAATAACAATAATAACAATAATAATAATAATAATAAAAACGAAGACACAGAAAGTTTCAATGAAGAAAGCGTAAGTAGCATTTCAAACAAACAAAAAAACAAATTAAAAAAAACACATTCTTCTTCAAATATAAACAATTCTTACTACGAAAATGACAATGAAAACGAAGATGAAGAAAACGAAAGCGAAAGTGATAGTAACATTACAGAAACAAACAATAATAATAATAACACTTCAAACAATAAAAAAATTTCCGATTTCACCGAAGATTCAATAAGAAAATATAAATATATGTCAAGAATGCATAAGGTAGAAAACATAAAATTATTAGAAAAATATGAACGTGTTGGAAAAGGAGGATTTTTAATTCCAACTGGTGAAAATAAAGAAAGATATGTTTATGCTATTTCCGGATTGCCTTCTAAAAAAAATATTTATTTTAGATGTTCTGATAGAACATGTCATGCAAAAGGAAAAATCGAAATTAATGAAGAACATTCTTTTATTTTAACTAAACAACATGAAAAACCTTTACAACAACATTCATATTATGTTAAATTAAATAATCATTAATATAATATATATATAATTATTTATATATATATTAAAAATTAATTTTTAATTAATAATAATATTATTATTATTATCTTATTTTTTTAATTAAATTTATTTTTTTTTTTATTGTTCTATGGGGATTGGGGATTGGGGATTGGGGATTGGGGATT
>JAEEGK010007582.1_pt1 | contig 25844 bp, 16 predicted proteins | sample 8958771 | NCBI WGS metagenome assembly JAEEGK01 (sample SAMN16246547, study PRJNA631951) | gut metagenome | biome: gut microbiome; feature: rumen; material: SC-attached | host: Bos | place: Iran: Karaj | collected 2018-10
GGTATGTTGAGTTTATGCGCATACAACGCCGTTTTAGCAACCTCAAATTCGGGAACCACAAGCAACCGTCCATCACAGCATACATTTCCAACTTTTTGCATATCTTTGTGTTGTACGATTATTCAAATAATCAATTTACCGTACTATGGCATTGGACAGTGAACAGAAAAGAGTGCTGAAGGCATTCGCCGGTTCCGGTTTGGGCATGGTCGCCGGGACACTCATCTACTACGCATGCTCCGGCAAACTGGAATCATGGACCGATGCGCTTCTGCTGTCGGGCATGGATCTTCTTATCGCCATCGCCATGGGCGCACTTTTCGTCCTCGGCTCCAAGATCCCGAAGAAAGACGGCGATTCTGCCAAGAAGTAGACGCGGCTGTAATCCGAAGTGCTCGTACAGGTCCATGGCGGGACCGGTACGAGCATTTAGAAACTTCGGGGAGACCAGTATCTAAAGCACCAGCGTATTGATCGACCCGGCCGGAAGAGTAACCACGCGGGGCCGGCCCGGGAGGCCTTCCACAGAGACGGTCTGCGGGGCGTCGGACTGGTTCGCGAGGAGCAGGACCGTGCGGCCGTCGGGGTTCAGGAAGCCCAGGGCGTCGGAGTAGGTGCCGCCCAAGGTGAGGACGCGGGCGCCGGGCTGGACGTAGTGGCTGGCGTGCTTAAGGACATAATACTCAGGCGAGTAGCGATAATTCCCCTTCTCTTTGTCCACGACCACCAGGGAGTTCTGACGCCACATCCAGGTGCTGATGCCACCATCCAGCAGCGAAGTATTCCAGTAGAAATAACTCTGGACGCCGTTGCCGAAGTAGTGCTTCATCAGGTCCCAACTGTGCATCGCGCCTCGCCAGTCGTTGCGGCCGTCGCCGCACTCCTGCTCGGTCTGGTAGCACGGGAGCGAAGGATGCCGGCGGTGCAGTTCCGGCAGCGCGTCCTTTCCGGCCCACTGGAAACCCATGCCCTTGATCGATGGCCCCACTTCCGGGTCGGTGAGGATACGGTCCCAAAGGTCGGGATTCGCCCGTTCCATCGTCCCCAGGTACACATCGACATGGCGGGAAGCCATCTCCGGCTCCAGGTACTTCAAGAACGCGATCAAGCCTTCCGGAGTCCATGTGCAGGAAGGGAATACCTGGTCCGAGTTGGGCTCGTTCTGCGGCATCACCATGAAAATATCGATGCCTTCGGCCTTATAGGCGTCGATGAACTGGCCGAAATACTGCGCATAGGCCTGCAGGTAAGCCGGTTCCAGGATGAACGCATCCACCCCTTCCGGGACTTGCTTGTCCACAGGAAGCCCGTTGAACGGGGCCGAGCGGGAGGCATAGTGGCCGCTCACCTTCATCCACGTCGGCGGGCACCAGGGCGAGGCCCAGATGCGCAGCGCGGGATTCACGGCCTTCGCCGCCCGGATGAACGGGATCAGCATCTGCCGGTCGCGGTCGATGGAGAAGTGCTTCAGCGCGAAATCCCCGTCCACATCGTCATAGGAATAGAAATCCACGCTGAAATCATTGGCCCCGACCGGCATCCGGGCCATCGTCAGGTTCATTCCTGCGGGCGTGAACAGATCCTCAAGGATCGCCGCCCGGTCCGCCTCGGAAAGTTCTGAAAGCGAAGTCCATCCCAACTCGTTGAAGCAGGTGCCGAACCCCTCGACCGCCTGGTTCACGGCCTGGAGGTCCACGACGACGGAAGCCTCCGCCGGCGCTTCCGCCGCGACCGCTGCCATCACCTGCCAAGGATTCTCAAAGGTGGTCGATACCCATTCCACCTTTGCGGCGCGCTGGCAGGAAACAAGCGCGAGCAGCGCGAGAAATAAAACCCAATTCCTCATAATCAATGCTTGTATAGGTCCATTCCATGGACCGGTACGGTCAAAAGCATCCCAAAAACGCTTATACAGGTCCAAACAGTGGACCTGTACAAGCACTATTTCAGTGTAAAGGTCTTCGTTTTACCCTTGTACGTACACCGGACGACGCGGGCGTCCTGGTCGATGGCGACCGTCACGCTCTTGGGCGCCTTGACTGCGATCGGGCCGGTGACACCTTCCGGCACCGCCACCTCATAGCACGTATTGTCCGTCAATCCGTTCTCATCCGTCGTCCAGACCGGGTGGGCCGGCATTTCCAGGGCTTTTCCGCCGACGGTAACGGTCACGGCCGGAGGCTTGGGGAAGGTCATCTTCTGTCCCTTCTTGGTGAAGCCGAAGCCCATGATGTCGCACAGGGGATCCCCGGAAGGGCTTTCAGCGACAAGGAACAGGGCGTGCTTGCCGGTCAGACCGTCAACGGCATCACCCAAAGAGATGGAATACCGCTTGACATCAGCGGAAGCGCTGGCGGGAATATCTACTTCCCCGACCTTCCTGCCGTTCCACGCGCCACCTTCCCAGGGTCCGTCGATCCAGACACTCACTTTAAACGCCTCAGCCGTCCGGGCAGCCAGGAACAGGTTGAAGACCGTCTTGTTGCCGGGACGGACGCCCTCGAACGCCGGCAGACCGGGCGCACCCTCGGGCAATCCCCCGAAGCCGATGTACTTATACCCCAGGATGTCCCCGGACTTCACCCCGGCAATGTCCATCCGGTTGTCCCAGACATCCCAGTTATCCTGGATCGAATCCGGATTGGACAGATAACAGGCATAACCGGCTGAATAGTAGCGGTACGGCGGAAGGCCGTAGATGAAGAAACCTTCGGAAGTAACCTCGGCGCCCTTGTACTCGCTGCCGTTTGCGGCCTTCACCGTAAAGGCACCCTTACACGGGTCATAAGCGGTAATCCGCACGACGCCGCCTTCGGAAACCGGCTTCTCGTCGGCCTGGACGGCCACCGGAGCGACCATCGACTGGCGTGCAAAGCCGAAGCCGCGCGGGGCGCGGTGATAGAAGACGTACCACTGCCCATTGATTTCCGCCAGCGAGCCGTGGGTGTTGTTGTCGCCGAAATGCGTCTCCAGGGAAGAACCGTCCCGGGAAAGGACCGGACCACGGGCATCGACCAGGACGCCGCCGCTCTTCCACGGACCGCGCGGGGAATCGGCATAGGCATACCGGAGCGTCGCATTACTCTGCGTCAAACCGTATTCCTGCCCGGAGAAACCGCTGTACAGGTAAATGTATTTATTTCCGACCTTCCGGAACGAGGAAGCCTCATAGAACTGGAAGTCATCCCAATCCTCCCCTTCCGCCACGGCCGGAAAGTCGATAAACTCGCCCTCCCGGATGCCGGCCCACTGGACGTGCTGCTTCATGTCATCCGCCACGGCCTGTCCTTTCGGGAGATTCGCCAGATAAGACGTAATCATGGACGGAACCCAATACGGATAGTCCGGCTTCCCGTAGCGGGGAGAATACATCGTGTTCTGGTCGAGTTCCGTCGCACTGGCCCGCTGGATGCCCCAGGCACCATAGGCCCGGAATCCCACCGCGTAATCCGGATCGTCCGGGTCATCGACCTGTTCGATGAGGACGCCCGGATCGAAGCCCATCGTACTGCCGGGCAGCAACCGCCCTTCCTGCACGTTCAGCACCGTGAACGGGCCGTCGGGCCGGTCACCCACGCACACCATCGGCGTATGCATCAAGGCATGCGGGTACAGGTAATACTTGCGGGTCCCGTCGTCACGGCGGTTCACCTCGACGAGGTCCGGCGCGAACACCGTGCTCCAGCGCCCGTTCTGGCTATAGGTGAATACGGGCCCCTCGTCCCGCCAGTCGGACAGGTTCTCCACCGGAGCGGACCACTGCCGGTCGTCCTGGCCGCAGTAACTCTCCACCCGGGTGTCATGCGAGCCGGTGACATAGACACGGTAATGGCCGGGATGGTCGGGATCCTCGAACACGCGGGGTTCCCCGTCCGGAACATGCTCCCACAGCGGGAGATAGGGATTGCCGATGAAATCCAATGCCTCAGGTGTGGTTCTTCCACAGGAAAAAGCCGCCAGGCAGATGGCGGCTAACATCACACGGGTCTTCATCGCCTAAAAGCGATAGGAGAGGCACTGCAGCGCGGCGTCGGCAGAGCAGCCGCCGACGAGTAGTTCGTAGTTGCCACGGACGGGAACCATGTCCTGTGCCTTCTCATCCCACCAGAGGAAGGTTTCCTTGTCCAGCGGAATGGTGACTTCCACGGTCTTGCCGGCGGGGACATTCACCCGCTTGAAGCCGCGGAGGGTCTTGATGGGGCCGGCGGTGTCGTCCGGCTTGCGGACGTACAACTGGACGACCTCGGCACCGTCCCGATCGCCCGTGTTGGTGACGGGGACGACGACCTTCTTGCCTTTCACCTTGGCCTCGCCATAGGCGAAGGTGGTGTAACTGAGGCCGTAGCCGAACGGATAGAGCGGCTCACCCCGGAAATAGCGGTAGGTGTGACCCTCCATGTTGTAGTCTTCCACCTCGGGAAGTTGGTCCACGTTCTTGTAATAGGTCACCGGCAGTTTGCCGGAAGGGTTCACGTCGCCGAAGAGGATGTCGGCGATGGCCGTGCCGCCTTCCTGGCCCGGATACCAGGCCTGCAGGATGGCGTCACAGGTCTCCGTCTCGGGGACGAGACCCAGGGCGCAGCCGGAGAAGGTAACCAGGACGACCTTCTTGCCGGACTCGTGGAGCGCCTTCAGCAGACGGCGCTGCACGGCGGGCAGTTCCAGGTCCGTGCGGTCGCCGCCGGAGAAACCGGGCACGTGCACCGGCATCTCCTCGCCCTCGAGGCGCGGGGAAATACCACCGGCGAAGACGACTACGTCGACACCTTCCAACTGCTTCAGGACGGCCTCCACATCCAGGGCGGGAAGGAAACTCATCTGGTTCTTCTGCTCACGGGCGATATAGTTCCTGATATCCTCGATGCCGACGGCATACTGCTTGGCGAGTTCCTCCAGTTCCTTCTCGTTCATGTTCATGGCAGCGGCGAAGCGGCCGCGCGGATCCGGCTTGTACTCGGCGTCCAGGATGCCGCAGGCGCGGAAGGACACCAGGCCGGGAAGGCGCTTCTGCATCGCATCGAGCAAGGTCACCGTACTCTTCGGAACCGCATTGTAGTTACCCCACAGCATCTCCACATCGTCGGCATTCGGGCCGATGAGGGCGATCTTCTGGCCGGGATTCAGCGGCAGGATACCGTTGTTTTGGAGCAGGACCATGGACTCATGGGCCATGTCCAGCGACAGGGCGCGGTGCTCGGGACCTTCCACGATGGCGGGATCCAGGTTGTCCCACGGGGACTCACCGTCCATTTCGCCCAACTTGAAGCGCTGGGTCAGGATGCGGAGGACGTTGCGGTCCAGGTCGGCTTCGTCCAGCAGACCGCTCTCCACGGCCTCGGGAATCTTCCGGAAGGTGGAACCGCATTCCACGTCCAGGCCGTTCTTCACGGCCATCGCGGCGGCCTGCACGTCGGTATCCACGATTTCGTGCTGGCCTTTCGTATAGAAGTTCGGGATGGCCCAGCAGTCGGAGACCACCATGCCGTCGTAGCCCCATTCCCCGCGGAGAATGTCCTGCACCAGATACTTGGAAGCGGCGCAGGGATCGCCCCGGAAACGGTTGTAGGCCGTCATCACCTCCTGGACATGGGCCTTCGTAACCAGGTCCTTGAAGGCGGGGAGATAGGTTTCCCGCAGGTCCCGCTCCGAGACCTGGGCGTCAAAGCGGTGACGGTTGCTCTCCAGGCCGGAATGGACCGCATAGTGCTTGGCGCAGGCGTGCGTCTTGCGGATGGGCGAATCGTCCGGACCCTGCAGGCCGCGGACCACCGCCATGCCCAACTGGCCGGTCAGGTACGGGTCCTCGCCGTAGGTCTCCATGCCGCGTCCCCAGCGCGGGTCGCGGAAGATGTTGATGTTCGGGGTCCAGAAGGTAAGTCCCTGATACTGTTTCACGTCCCCGGATTCGACGGCCTGGCGGTTCTTCACGCGGGCCTCGTCGGAAGCGGCCGTGAACACGACCTCGATCTTCTCCGTGTCGAAGGAGGAGGCCATGCCGATCGGCTGCGGGAACACGGTGGCGGAACCGTTGCGGGCCACCCCGTGCAAGGCCTCGCTCCACCAGTTGTAGCGCTTGATGCCCAGGCGCTCGATGGGATCGGAGTTATGCATCGTGAGGACAGCCTTCTCCTCGAGGGTGAGTTGGGAAAGCAGGTCCCGGGCCCGGACTTCGGGCGGAAGGGTCCTGTCCTTCCAGGAGATTTCTTTCTTGGACGTACACGCCGCGACAGACACGAGGGCGCACAGCAGCAGAGCCAGTTTCTTCATCGTATTCAGTGTTTTAAGATACAGTCGGTGCAGATATGGACAAAGATACGAAAGAAATCCAACTTTCGCATCTTTTTTGCAGACGGCGGCGCACGAACGCCTTGTCAGACAGAGAGATTCTTCAGATACTCGTCAAAGGCGGCGCGGTAGGCGTCCGAAACATGAAGCAGGGCGCCGCCCACCTTGACGTCGCCGGACGGCGTGACGCTCGAAACCTTGGAAAGGTTCACGATGTGTGACCGATGGATACGCATGAAAGACTGCTGGGGAAGCAGTTCCTCCGCCGCCTTCATCGTGAGATGCGTCACAAGCGGTTCCCGGACCGATGCGAGGCGGAACATCACATAGTCCTTCATCCCCTCCACATACAGGATATCCGCGAGTTCCACCTTGCGGAGGGCGCCATCGGCCTTGATGAAGACCGATGTTTTCTCCGCCGCAGGCGCCGGGGCCTGGGCCTGGACCGCCGCCTCCTTGAGCGAGAACCACTCGCGTGCCTTCTCCGCCGCCTCCAGGAACTTCTGGTAACGGATGGGCTTCAGGAGGAAGTCCAGCGCGCTCACCTCGTAACTCTCGAAGGCATACTGCTTGAAGGCCGTCGTGAAGATGATGCGGGTGTCCGCCGGGACCATCCGGGAGAGTTCCATCCCGCTCAGGTCCGGCATCTGGATGTCCAGGAACACCAACTGGGGTGCCTTGGCCCGGATGTCGGAGAGAGCCTGGACCGGGTCCGTATAGGAGGCGACCAGTTCCAGGAAAGGCGTGCGGGCGATGAAATTCTCCAGCATCCTGACGGCGAGGGGCTCGTCGTCCACGACGAAGCAGCGGAGCGGACTCATAGGGCTTTCAGGGTGACTTTCACGTGATAGGTGCCGTCGGCAGTGTCCTGCTCATAGGTGTACCGGCCCGGGTACAGGAGTTCCAGCCGGCGCTTCATGTTCTCGAGGCCGATGCCGGAACCGATCTGGTCGGTCCCCTGCTTCTCGAACAGGGAGTTGTCGCACACGAATACGAGGTCGTCCCCTTCCATGTTCATCGACACGCGGACGAAGGATTCGTGCCGGGCGTTCACTCCATGCTTGAAGGCATTCTCGATCAGGGAGATGAAAAGCAGCGGCGCCACCTCCACCGGTCGGGAAGGGGCCTCGAGATGCTTCTCCACCGTCGTCAGTTCGTTGCAGCGGAGGGCCATCAGGTCGATGTAATTGTCCATGAACTCGATCTCCGACGCCAACTGCACCTTCTCCGACTCGCTGTCGTACAGGGCGTACCGGAGCAGGTCGCTGAGTTGGCCGATGCTCTCCTGCGCCTTGTCGGGATCGATCTGCGTCAGGGAAGAGATGTTGTTCAGGGTATTGAACAGGAAGTGCGGGTTGAGTTGATGCTTGAGCCAGGTCAGTTCGGCCTCGACCGTCTTGCGGCGCTCTTCCTCGAACTGCATCTCCCGGTCGTTCATCCGCATCACGTGGCGAAGTCCCACCGCGAGCAGGATCATCAGGACCTGGATAAAGACACTGGCGATGACAGCTCCCAGGAAGAAAGCCCAGATGTTCCGCATTCCGATCTGGCTCACCACCTCTTCGGGGATATCCCTGGGGCCGTGAGGAAGGAAATGGAACAGGTGATAGCCCAGCAGGAGCACGATGTTGCAGATATAGAACCACTTGACCATCTCCTTCTTCCCGAACAGGAACTTCGGGACGAACAAGTAATAGTTCAGACCGTACAGGATGAACAACGGAAGCACCATCCGCGCGGTGTGGCGGAACACGAACAGCGCCTGCTGCGTATGGCCGGTCATCGTCCAGGTGACGAGGGCCGGAACGAGAAAAACACCAGCCCAGATGACGATCTGGGTGGTGTTCAGGATGAGATTTCTGCGTCTGAGGTTTTGCATGATGCAAATATACTAAATTATTGCATCATAATGGAGCCCATGCTCTCGGCCGTGGTGGTGCTGTTGAGTTGGTCCTCGTTCTGGATCGTGCGGCTGGCACGCTTGGCGCTGTAGTTGCCCTGCTTGCCGAAAGTCCAACTGACCTGGAACGTGATCTGGCGCATCGGGATGGTGGTGCTCATGTCGGAGACGAAGCCGTTGCCGACGGTGTGGGAGGACATGGACATCTCGAAGCCCTTGGCCAGCGGGAGCATGCCGTTCACGGAGAAGCTCAGGCGGTCGCCCAGGAAGGACTTGGTGAGGCCGACCATCGCCATGGACATGCCCGTCGTACGGCCCTGGAGAGTCACCTGGCTGCCCATCATGATGGCGTTCGCGGAGAGGCGGATGTCCCAGGGCAGGGTCTGCTGGCCGCCAAGCATCAGGTTGTAGGCCCATCCGCTGTTGCTCTGGCCGAGCTGCGCGCTGGAGATGTCGCTGTAGGTCAGGCCGCCGTTGATCATGATGCGGGTCTTGTTGGTGGGATTCAGCATCATGTAGGCGTTCAGGCCCGTGCTCTGGCTCGTGACGATGTTTCCGTACGTCGTGTTCAGGAGATTGTTCTCGTCATAGAAGCTGTAGGAGGAGATGCCGTTACCGGTGTAGCTGTAGCGCAGGGTGGCGTTCACCATCACCTTCGGAGTATAAGCGCTGTACACGAGGGAGACGTTGTGGCCGCGCTCGACATCCAGGTCGGTGTTGCCGTAGGTCAGGGCGGTCGGATCGGTGGTGTCCACGTACGGGTTCAGGTAGGAGATGCCCGGGCGGGAGATGCGCATGTTGTAGCTGACGCCGATGTTCTGGGTCATGGACGGGCTCCACTGGATGCTGGCGGTCGGGACCAGGCTGCCGTAATTGGTGCTGAACGGGTTCGTCTGGGCCGAGGAGTTGTAGGACTGCCAGGTGTGCTCGTAGCGGACGCCGCCCTTCACGCCGATGGTTCCGAAGTTGCCGGTGAGCTCGGCATAGGCCGCGCCGATGCGGTTGTAGAAGTCATAGTCCAGGCTGCTCAGGGGGTTGATGACGAACTTGGAGCCGTCCCAGAGATAGTCCTGCTGGCTGGAGGAGTTGTGGCGGTCGATGTACTTGGCGCCGGTGGACAGGCTGTAGTACAGGCCCATCGGGGTGGTGAAGTCGGCCTGGACGGTGTGGTCGGTGGAGCCGGTGCGGCCGTCGGACTTGCGGTCGGTCAGGTCGAAGCCGGGGATGTTCTCCGCGTTGAAGGTGTTCAGGGTGTTGTTCACGGACGGAGCGCCGTTGTACTGGTAGGACAGGGTGAAGGTGCGGCCCGGGAAGTCCGCCCAGGTGTGCTGGTAGTCGGCGCCGGCGGAGATGCTGTTGCGGGTCATCAGGGACTCGGTCGTTCCGGTGTAGGTGAAGGCGTCGGTGCCGGGGGCGAAGAGCATGGTGTTCGTGGTTCCGCTGGTGTTGTTCGTGCCGAAATGCATCAGGCCGAGGGTGGCGGACACCAGGTTCTGCGCGTCGATTTCATAGGAGGCGCTGAGGTTGCCCATCAGCATCGGCATGGACATGTTGGACTCGGTGTGCGTGGAGGTGGAGAAACCGTTGTCCTGGGTACGGGTCATGTCCATCACGGTGCCCTTGCTCCCCTGCTGCATCCCGTTGAAGTTCGCGGTCAGGGCGAACTTGCCCTGCTGCATGCTGCCGAACAGGCCGCCGCCGTAACCGCGGGTCGAAGCCTGGGCGCGCAGGGTGCCGTACATGCCGTCGGCCGCGCTCTGGCCGCCGGTGACGGCCTTGTTGGTGGTGATGTTCAGCACACCGCCCACGCCCTCGGCGTCATAGCGGACGCCCGGGTTCGTGACGACCTCGATGTTCTTGACGGAGCTCGCGGGCATCATCTTGAAGATCTGCGAGGCGTTCTGGGACATCATCTGGTTGGGCTTGCCGTCCACATACACCACGAAGGAGGAGGATCCGTTCACGGAGATGTTGTCCTGGCCGTCCACGGAGACCATCGGCACCTTGCGGAGCATGTCCAGTACGGTGGAGGTCTTGGAGTCCACGTCATCCTCCACGTTGTAGGTGAGCTTGTCCACTTCCATCTTCACGAGCGGACGGAGGGCGGTGACGGTGCCGGCCTTGAGGACCTCGGCGGCGTCCTCGACGAGGATCTCGCCCAGGTCGATGATCTCTTCCCCGTTGATCTTGAAGTAACGGCGGGCCTGCTTCCGGCCCAGGTTGTCAAACAGGAGGTAATAGTTCCCCTTGATGTCGAAAGTATGGGAGAACGTGCCGTCCTCGGCCGTGGTGGTGAAGGCGACGGCCTTGGAGTCGTCGTCGACCTTGAAGAACTGGAGGATGGCCGCCGGCTCCGGCTGACGGGTCAGGGAGTCGAGGACGATGCCTTTGACGGTGCGGATTTCCTGGGCGTTCGCGGCGAGGCCGGCGAACAGGGCGACGAGGAGGATGAAGATTCTTTTCATGATATTGCGATACTTTTGTTTTCGATTTCCGAGAGCAAAAGTACCGCAATATGCAACAGGCAGGTGCCGCTTTTAGACGAACGGCCCGTTTCCTTCGACGAATTCCCTACAGGCGGGCCTTGATGGCTTTGGTCGCCTCCTCATAACCGGGCTTTTCGAGGAGGGCGAACATGTTCTTCTTGTAGGCCTCCACGCCCGGCTGGTTGAACGGATTCACCCCGAGCGTGTACGCGCTCACGCCGCACGCGAACTCGAAGAAATAGAAGAGGGAGCCCAGGTTGAAGGCATCGACCTTCTCCACCGCGACCTGCAACTGGGGCACGCCGCCGTCCTGGTGGGCGATGACGGTGCCGAGTTCGGCCATGTGGTTGCAGTGCTCCACGTTCTTGCCGGCGAGGTAGTTGAGTTGGTCCAGGTTCTGGGGATCCGTGCCGATGACCACGCTGCGGGTGGCGTTCTCCACATGGACGACGGTCTCGAACATGACCCGGTCGCCTTCCTGGATGAACTGGCCCATGGAGTGGAGGTCCGCCGTATTGTTCACGGAAGCGGGGAAGATGCCCACGCCGTCCTTGCCCTCGGACTCGCCGTAGAGTTGCTTCCACCATTCGGCGAGGTAGGTGAACTTGGGATTGTAGTTGACGAGGATCTCGACCTTCTTGCCATATTCCTGATAGAGGAGGTTACGCATCGCGGCATAGACGACGGCGGGATTCTCCGCGGACTTTACCGCGAGGGCCTTTTCCGCCTCCAGGGCGCCGGCGAGGATGGCACGGACGTCGAAACCGGCCACCACGATGGGCAGGATGCCCACGGGAGTGAGGACGGAGAAGCGGCCGCCCACGTCGTCCGGAACGACGAAGGTCTTGTAGCCCTCCTGGGTGGAGAGGGTCTTGAGGGCGCCGCGCTTCGCGTCGGTGATGGCGACGATGCGCTCGGCGGCTTCGGCCTTGCCGTAGGTGTCCTCCAGATACTGCTTCACGATGCGGAAGGCGACGGCGGGCTCGGTGGTGGTGCCGGACTTGGAGATGACGATGCAGGCGACGTTGCGTTCGGCGGCGAGGTCCATCAGTTCAGCCAGGTATTCCTCGGACAGGTTGTTGCCCGCGAAGACCACCTCGGCGGCGTCCTTTTTCGCGAGTTGCTTCGCGAAGTTGTGGCTCAGGGCCTCGATGGCGCACTTCGCGCCCAGATAGGACCCGCCGATGCCGATGGCGACCACCAGGTCCACCCCCTTGGCTTTCCAGCAGTCACGGACCGCCTCGCAGTCCGCGATCAGGCTCTCCGGCGTCTCGGAAGGGAGGTGCTTCCAGCCGAGGAAGTCATTTCCGGCGCCGTTTCCGGCGACGAGCACATCGAAAGCCGCAAGGGCCTTGTCCACATACGCGCTGTACCTGGCCTCATCCACGAAGCCGCAGCAACCTTTGACGTCAACTTTTACCATAATTCAGTTTTCATTTAAGCATTCGCAAATTTACGAAATTCTTTGCAATCCCACGCGATTATTCCTAAATTTGGGAAAACATACGAACCGATGAAACGACTCCTGACCCTCTTTGCGACGGCGCTCCTCGCCTTTTCCGCCTTCGCACAGCCCGACACCCCGGTCGTCCAGTTCCTGAAAGGGGACGTCCGCCGCGCGGCGTTCAACACGCACTCCTACGAATTCGGTCCCATCCACGACACCCCGGCGCCGAAGGGATACAAGCCCTTCTACATCAGCCATTACGGCCGCCACGGGTCGCGGTCCGACTGGGGCGGTCCCCAGTACAAACTCGTCCGTGACCTGCTCACCGAGGCTGACAGGCAGCACCTCCTCACCCCGGCCGGCGACTCCCTGATGCACGAAGCGGCCCTCCTCTACGAACTGCACAACGGCATGGACGGCCGTCTCACCCCCCGCGGCGTCAAGGAGCATGCGCGGCTTGCGGAACGGATGTACCGGCGCTATCCGGAGGTCTTCAAGAACGGCAGCAAGCACATCCGCGCCGTCTCCAGCACCACGCCGCGCTGCATCGTGTCCATGAACGGCTTCACCGGCCGCATGATGTCCCTGCAGCCGGACCTGGATTTCGACCTGGACACCGGCGAAAAGTACTACGCCTACATCGCCCGGGGTGAGAACAGCACCCTCATCGCCCGCACGAACAAGGCGCTGGCCGACTACCGCAAGACCATCGACTGGGACAACGAAACCGTGTACCGGAACCTGTTCACGGACCCGGCCGCGGCCAAGAAACTCATCCCGGACGCCTACGAATTCCAGAATGCGATCTACGACTGCGCCCGCGTGTCGGATCCCTTCGACATCCCGGACAACATGTACCGCTACCTTCCGTTCGGGAATGTCGTCCATTTCCATGAACTGAACTTCCTCTCCGCCTACCTGAACCAGTGCGACTCCAAACTGAACGGCGAGATCCGCCTGCCCCGCTCGCAGGAACTCGTGGACACCCTCATCAGCCAGGCGGACGCCGTCATTTCGGGCAAGGTGAAGAAGGCTGCCGACCTGTGCTTCGGCCACGACTGGCCGTACCTGGGCCTGGTCTGCTACCTCGGCCTGGAAGGCGTGAGCGAGCGCTATACCCTCGAGGAAGCCAAGGACCTGTGGCTCCCCTCCTGGTTCTGCCCCTTCGCCGCGAACCTGCAGATGATCTTCTACCGCAGCAAGAAATCCGACGAGATCCTCGTCAAGTTCCTGATGAATGAGCGGGAGACCCGGCTTCCGGCCCTCCAGGCCGTCCAAGGCCCCTATTACCGCTGGAATGACGTCAAGGCCTGGTGCGAAAAACGCATCCCCAAGACCGAGATCGTCGCCCACCGCGGTTACTGGGAGGGGAACGCGGAGAACTCCATCGCCTCCTTCCGCAAGGCCCAGGAATTCGGCTGCTGGGGCAGCGAGTTCGACATCCACCTGACCGCCGACGGCGTACCGGTCATCAACCACGACCAGGTGATCGCCGGAACGGACATCCAGAAGAGTTCCTTCGAGGATGTCCGCGCGCACCGGCTGGCCAACGGCGAGCACGTGCCCACCCTCGCCGAGTACATGGCCCAGGCCGCCCGCAGCCGCGAGTGCATGCCGGTGCTGGAACTCAAGCCGCAGGCCACGCCGGAAAAGGAAGACGAACTGGTGGACAAGTGCCTCCAGGCCCTCCGCCCGGCCGCTCCCCGCAACGTCCCGCCGGAGTTCGCCTCCTTCGCCCGCAGGCAGGAACCTACGAAGGTCGTCTTCATCTCCTTCAGTCACCACATCTGCCAGGAACTCGCCAAGAAGGCCCCCGACTACACGGTCCAGTACCTGAACGGCGACCTCTCCCCCGCCCAGTTGCATGCGGAAGGCATCAACGGCCTCGACTACCACTACAGCGTCTTCTACAAGCACCCCGAATGGGTGAAGGAAGCCCAGGACCTCGGCATGAGCGTCAATGTCTGGACCGTAGACGATCCCAAGGACATCCGCGCCATGCGTGACCTCGGCGTGGACCAGATCACCACGAACAAACCCGCCCTCGTGCGCGAAATCCTCTGGGAGCGCTAACCGTCCGCGGGCAAACCCGAAAAAAGGGACCGGCTCACTTTCGAGTCGGTCCCTTTCATGTTCCGTGTGCCCTTCCGGCAGGAATCCGGTTTACATTTCGGTAAATTCGTAGTGTCCGGAGAAGGAGTCATAAACGACACCATACGTCTCCTCGCGGAGGAACTTTCCGCCGATCTCGTCGTAGATGGACAGATAGAGATAGGCGGCCCGGAAATCGTCATTCACGTGGTTGGCCTTGAGGAGAGACAGGAAAATCCATTCCAAGTCCGTGTCCGACAGCGTTTTCTGGTGGACGCAATAGGTTTCCGGACTGGTGATCCGGACGGGGTCGCTGTAATAGAGCAGATCCGCCGTGGCTTCCACGGAAAGACTCACGTCATAGTGGCAGGCGCTCGCCAGGAAGAGCGCGCACACCAGGGACAGGAGGGCAAGTACACGTTTCATGGTTGTCAGTCTTGGACATTCTGCATCGCGGCGCGGATCTTCGCTTCGATCTCGTCGGCGAGTTCGGGGTTGTCCTGAAGGAGTTTCTTGACGGCTTCCCGGCCCTGGGCCAGTTTCGCGTCGTTGTAACTGAACCAGGAGCCGGACTTGGAGATGATGCCGAGTTCCACGCCCAGGTCCACGAGTTCGCTCGTGTGGGAGATGCCTTCTCCGAAGACAATGTCGAATTCCGCCTTCTTGAACGGCGGGGCCATCTTGTTCTTCACCACCTTCACCTTCACGTGGTTGCCGAGGGCTTCCTCGCCGTCCTTGATCTGGGTGGTGCGCCGGATGTCCAGGCGGACGGAGGCGTAGAACTTCAGGGCGTTGCCGCCCGTGGTGGTCTCGGGGTTGCCGAACATGATGCCGATCTTCTCGCGGAGCTGGTTGATGAAGATGCAGCAGGTGTTCGTCTTGGAGATGTTCGCGGTGAGCTTGCGGAGGGCCTGGGACATCAGGCGGGCCTGGAGGCCGACCTTGTTCTCGCCCATCTCGCCTTCGATTTCCGCTTTCGGAGTCAGGGCGGCGACCGAGTCGATCACGACGATGTCGATGGCGCCGCTCCGGATGAGGTTGTCTGCGATCTCGAGCGCCTGCTCGCCGTTGTCGGGCTGCGAGATCAGGAGGGTTTCGAGGTCCACGCCCAGGGCCTTCGCATAGGTCCTGTCGAAGGCGTGTTCCGCGTCGATGATGGCGGCGATGCCCCCGGCCTTCTGCGCCTGGGCGATCGCGTGGACGGCGAGGGTGGTCTTACCGCTGGATTCGGGGCCGTAGATCTCGATGATCCTTCCTTTCGGGTAGCCGCCGATTCCGAGCGCGTGGTCCAGGGCGATGGACCCGCTCGGGATGACCTGCGCCGCATCCCATTCTGGCTGATCTCCCAACTTCATGATGGTACCTTTCCCGTAATCCTTCTCGATCTTGTCGATCGTCGCCTGCAATGCCTTCAGTTTGGCGGCATTGACTTCCGCACCGGTCTTTTCTTCTACTGCTTTAGCCATAATGTTGTTTGTTTTTCGTTTCCCGGGCGCTTCGGCCCGATTGGTACAAAGTTAGGAAATAAAATGGTAAAACAAAGGGGAAATCAAGGCCCTTGTCCGTTTCCGCGTGCAAAGATCGGCCCATTTTGTGCCAGATTACGGTACATACAAAGAGTCTTTGTTATATTCTTGCAAAAATGATAAATTTGTAGACCTTATGGAAAAGACCAGGCTCCTCGGAAAAACGCCCGCCGAACTCAAGGAAATCGCCCTTGCGGCCGGGCTGCCGGGATTCACGGGCGGGCAGATCGCCCAGTGGATCTACGGCAAGCGCGTGCGCTCCATCGCGGAAATGACGAACATTTCCAAGGCGGGGCGCGAGCGGCTGGAGGAGCGGTACGAGGTGGGCGTCGCCCTCCCGCTGGACAAGGCGGAGTCCGTCGACGGCACCTGCAAATACCTTTTCCCCGTGAACGGCGATCCCGGCAACGCCGTGGAGGCCGTCATGATTCCCGACGGGGACCGCAAGACCCTGTGCGTGTCCTCCCAGGCCGGCTGCAAGATGGGCTGCAAGTTCTGCATGACGGGCCGCCAGGGCTTCCACGGGAGCCTTTCCGCGGCCGACATCCTCTCCCAGTTCTTCGGCATCGACGAGGCGGCGGAGCTCACGAACACCGTGTTCATGGGCATGGGCGAGCCCCTGGACAACTGGGAGGAAGTGAAGCGCGCCATCGAGGTGCTCACCGCGGACTGGGGGTTCGCCTGGAGCCCCAAGCGCATCACCCTCTCCACCATCGGCGTCCTGCCCAACCTGAAGCGTTTCCTGGACGAGTGCAAGTGCCACCTGGCCGTGAGCCTCCACAACCCTTTCCCGGAGGAGCGCTTCGCCCTCATGCCCGTGCAGAAGGCCTATCCCATCCAGGACGTCATCGCCCTGATCCGCCAATATGATTTCACCGGCCAGCGCCGCGTGAGTTTCGAATACACGATGTTCGCCGGGCACAACGACACGCCCCGGCACGCCGACGCCCTCCTGCGCCTCCTGCACGGCCTGGAGTGCCGCGTGAACCTCATCCGGTTCCATCAGATCCCGGATTTCCCGTACGGCACCAGCCCGCAGGCCGCGATGGAGGCCTTCCGCGACCGCCTCGCCCGGGGCGGGATCACCGCCACCATCCGCGCGTCCCGGGGCGAGGACATCTTCGCCGCCTGCGGCCTCCTGGCCGGGCAGCACAACCACGCTTAGTACCATGAAGAGATATCTGCTCCTGCTGTTCCTGTTCGCTTCCGCGGTCCTGTCGGCGCAGACCACCACGTCCGCCGGCTTCGGCCTGGACCCGTCCGACGAGAAGGCCGTCGCCGAGATGAAGGCCCGGATGGAACGGATCCGGAAGCGCCGGCCCACGCTGGCCCTCGTCCTGAGCGGCGGCGGCGCCAAGGGGGCGGCCACCGTGGGCGCGCTCAAGTACCTGGAACAGTACAAGTTCCCGGTGGACATGGTCGTGGGAACGAGCATCGGCGGCCTCATCGGCGGCGTCTACGCGATGGGCTACACCCCCGATTTCCTGGACTCCCTGATGCGGAACATCGACTGGGACCGCACGATGAGCGACCGGATCGACTGGGAATACATCCCTTACGGCCGCCGGCGGTACAAGGAGCGGTTCGTCCTGTCCATCCCGTTCTTCTACAGCGCCAAGGATTTCCAGAACCAGCTCCAGGAAGACATCCGGTACGCCAATCCCACGGACGGCAAGCTGCATCTCGCGGCCGGCGACGACCAGGCCGAGGGCATGAAGCTCCAGCGCCTGATGAGCAGCCTCCCGTCCGGCTACATCTTCGGCCAGAACGTCCAATATCTCATCTCCAGCCTCACCCCGGGCTATGCCGATTCCACGGACTTCCTCCGGCTGCCGGTCCCGTTCGCCTGCGTGGCGACGGACGTCGTCTCCGGCCGGGCGAAGGTCTGGCACAACGGCAGCCTCAACACGGCGATGCGCTCCACGATGTCCATCCCGGGCTTCTTCTCCCCGGTCCGCACCCGCGGCATGGTGCTCGTGGACGGCGGCATGCGCAACAACTTCCCGGTGGACCTCGCCCGGCAGATGGGCGCCGACATCGTCATCGGCGTGGACCTCTCCGACTCCAAGTCGGGCTATGAGGAGATCCACAACATCGCCGACATCCTCTGGCGCGGCATCGACATGTTCGCCGAGGATTCCTTCGAGCGGAACATCCGCAACGTGGACGTGCGCATCAAGCCGGACCTCACCGGCTACGGGATGATGAGCTTCGACGCCGTGGCCATCGACACGATGCTCAACCGCGGCTACAAGGCCGCCGAGGAGATGAAGGAGGAACTGGACGCCGTCCGCCGCTGGGTGGGGACCGACACCCTCCGGTACGCCGGTCCGAAGGCCATCGACATCGACCGGACCCCCGTCCTCATCGACAGCATCGAGATCCTGGGCGTCTCCGGCAAGGAAGCGGACTACCTGCGGGCGAAACTGAAGGTCCATGCGGGCGACCGGGTCTCCCGCGACGACGTGGAGGACGCCCTGAACACCATCTTCGGCAAAGGTTCCTACGAGTATGTCAGCTACGACATGCTGGGCAAGGAGGAGCCGTTCCACCTGAGGATCAACTGCAAGCGCGGCCCGAAGCACCTGCTGGGCGTGGGCTTCCGGCTGGATACGGAGGATCTCGTGTCCCTGCTGCTGAACGTGGGCCTGAACACGACGGCCATGCGCGGCTCGTCCCTGGACCTGACCGCCCGGGTGGGCGCGAACCCGTACCTGGACGTGCACTATGCCTACGAGACGCCCAAGTGGCCTACCTTCAACGTCCGGGCGGACCTCCGCTGGACGGACCACAACAACTTCCTGATGGGGGAGAACCGCTTCAACGTCGCATACCTGACCTCCACGCAGGAGGTCTATGCCTCCAACATGGAATGGTCGAACTTCGACGTGAAGGGCGGCCTGCGGAACACCTACTTCAACATCGCGCACCTGCTGGCGAGCGACGTGATCGGCGACTATGACCGCTCCCTGTGGAAGATGGACTATCCGGGCGTGTTCATCGACGGAACCGCCTACACGCTGGACGACGGCTATTTCCCGCGCCAGGGCTTCTCCGCGCACCTGCGCTACGACCTTGTCTCCCGCATGTTCGACGGCCCCGACTATCCGGGCTTCTTCGGCATCGTCTCGGGCTCGGGCCAGATGCCCGTCCCCATCGGCCGGCGCTTCACCCTGTCGATGATGGGCGGTTTCCGCTTCATCTTCGGTGACGACATCCCGATCCCGTTCGCGAACGTCCTCGGCGGCGAGATGGCCGGACGCTACGTGGACCACCAGCTGCCGTTCATCGGCATCAACAACGCCGCGTTCCGGCGCAACAACCTGGTCGTCCTCCGCTCGGATCTCCGCTACGAGATCTTCCGCAACAACTACATCACCGCGGCCTTCAACTACTCCCGCGACTTCTTCAGCTTCCGCCAGTTCGAAACCGGCGAGAACCTCTACGGCTTCGGCCTGGGCTATGCCTACGACACCGTCGTGGGCCCGTTCAAGGCCCTCGTCCACTGGTCTTCGATGACCCGCAAGGTGGGCGCCTACCTGTCCCTCGGCTTCGATTTCTAGGCCCATGGAAGAGAAGAAGGTCCTCGAACGGCTGCAGCGCCAGTGCGCAAGGATGGAGTACTGCGTCTCCGACATCCGCCGCAAGGCCCTGAAGGCGATGGAAGGCGACGAGGACGCCGCCGAAAGGATCGTCGCTTCGCTGGTCAAGGACCGCTTCGTCGACGACCGGCGCTACGCCGCCGCCTTCGCCCGCGAGAAATCCGCCCTGCAGGGCTGGGGAACGGTGAAAATCCGCTTCCAGCTCCGCGGGAAAGGCGTTTCCGACGAGATCGTCACCGAGGCCCTGCAGGAGATCGACCCTGCGAAGGCGGCTTCGAAACTGGATAAACTGGCCGCGGAAAGATACCGCATCCTCAAGGACGATCCCCAGTGCCGCCTGAAACTCCTGAAGGCGCTGCTTTCCCGGGGATACGGCTATGACGAGGTGGAGGCGGCCGTCAAACGTGTCATGCAAAACCAAGACTGATGAAAAGAGTCCTTCTGTCCATAATCACCCTTCTCCTGGCCCTGACGGGCCTTGCCGCCCGGGACTTCGACCAGGATTTCGAGAATGCCACCCTGCGGCTGGACTATGTGTTCTGCGGGGACCACGCGCACCAGGCCATCTATTTCCAGCAGGCCCTCCGGACTTCCGTCTGGGCCGGCCGGCGGCACAACCTGTCCGCGCCGCTGCTGGAAGGCAACGGCCAGGTCCGTGTCCTGGACCCCGAGACGGGGGAGTGCCTGTATGCCAATTCCTTCTCCACCCTGTTCCAGGAATGGCAGGTGGAAGAGGAGGCCACGCGCGTGCAGCGGGCTTTCGAGAACTGTTTCCAGGTCCCGTTCCCCAAGCGGCCGGTGGACATCGAGGTTTTCCTGATGGACACGCACCGGAACCGCTCCTCCTGCCTGAAGCACCGGATCGACCCGGCCGACATCCTGATCCGGAAAGTGACGGACAACGGCTATTCTTCCACCGTCGTCTGGCAGGGCGGCCCGGTGGAGGAGACCATCGACATCGTGGTGGTCTCGGAAGGCTATGACGCCTCCCAGAAAGCCAAGTTCTACGGCGATGCGGAGCGCGTCGCGCAGGCCCTGTTCCACCACGAGCCCTTCGCCTCGCGCCGGAACAAGTTCGCCGTCCGCGCCGTCTTCGTGCCCTCGCCGGATGCCGGCGTGAGCGTGCCCCGCCGCGGGCGGTGGCTCCGCACCCCGCTGGACAGCCATTTCGACACCTTCTATTCCGACCGTTACCTTACCACCTCCGCCCAGCAGAAGGTGTACGACGCCATCGGCACCGTCCCGTTCGAGCACATCGTGGTGCTGGTCAATACGGCCATCTACGGCGGTGGCGGCATCTACAACTCCCTGACCATCATGAACAGCGACCATCCCACCTTCGCCCCGGTGATGGTCCACGAGTTCGGCCACGCCTTCGGCGGCCTGGCCGACGAGTACGCCTACGGCGAGCAGGTGGAAACCCCGTATCCGGCCGACACGGAGCCCTGGGAGCCCAACATCACGACGCTCCACGACTTCGCGTCCAAGTGGCAGGACATGCTGCCCCGGGGCGTGCTGGTCCCGACGCCGCTCGACGAGCTGGACAAGCAGGACGTCCGCCGGATCTGGAGCACGTTCAACCAGGAGCAGAAGGACCTGCTGAACCTGAAGCTGGGCGTGTACGAAGGCGCCGGCTATCAGACGAAGGGCGTCTACCGCCCGGTCCAGGAATGCCGGATGCGCATCAACGAGTGCGAGGAGTTCTGCCCCGTGTGCGCCCGGGCCATTGTCCGGATGATTGATTATTATACTCTTTAAGATATGAAACGAATCTTGACCCTGGCCGCGCTCGCGCTCTTCGCCCTGACGGCCGCCGCCCAGCCGGACACTCCGGTGGTGAAGTACCTGAAAGGCGACATCCGCCGCGCCGCGTTCAACACGCATTCCTACGAATTCGAGCCCGTCAAGGACACGCCCGCCCCGAAGGGGTACAAGGCGTTCTACATCAGCCACTACGGGCGTCACGGCTCCCGTTCGGACTGGGGCGGCCCGCAGTACAAGCTGGTCCGCGACCTCCTCACCCAGGCCAATGAGCAGCATCTCCTGACCCCCGCCGGCGACTCCCTGATGAAGGAGGCCGCCCTCATCTATGAACTGCACAACGGCATGGACGGCCGCCTGACGCCCCGCGGCGTGAAGGAACACGCCCGGCTCGCCGAGCGGATGTACCACCGCTTCCCCGAGGTGTTCAAGAACGGCAGCAAGCATCTGCGCGCCGTCTCCAGCACCACCCCGCGCTGCATCGTGTCGATGAACGGCTTCACCGCCCGCCTGCAGGCCCTCCAGCCGGACCTGGACATGGACCTGGACACCGGCGAGAAGTACTACGCCTACATCGCCCGGGGCGAGAACAGCGTCCTCACCGCCCGGACGAACAAGGCCCTGGCCGATTACAAGAAGACCATCCAGTGGGACAATGAGACCGTGTACCGGACCCTGTTCACGGATCCGGAGGCGGCCAAGAAGCTCATCCCGGACGCCTGGGATTTCCAGAACGCCATCTACGACTGCGCCCGCGTCTCGGATCCCTTCGACATCCCGGACAACATGTTCCGTTACCTCCCCTTCGAGAACGTGGTCCATTTCCATGAGCTGAACTTCCTCTCCGCCTACCTGAACCAGTGCGACTCCAAGCTCAACGGCCAGATCCGCATCCCGCGCTCCCAGGAGCTGGTCGACACCCTCATCAGCCAGGCCGACGCCGTCATCGCCGGCAAGGTGCAGAAGGCCGCCGACCTGTGCTTCGGCCACGACTGGCCTTTCCTGGGCCTGGTGTGCTACCTGGGCCTGGAAGGCGTGAGCGAGCGCTACACCCTCGAGGAAGCCGCCGCGAACTGGCTCCCTTCCTATTACTGCCCGTTCGCGACGAACCTGCAGATGATCTTCTACCGCAGCAAGAAGTCCGACGACATCCTCGTCAAGTTCCTGATGAACGAGCGGGAGACGAAGCTCCCGGCCCTGCAGGCGGTCGACGGAATCTATTACAACTGGAATGACGTCAAGGCGTGGTGCGCGAAACGCATCCCGAAGACGCAGATCGTCGCCCACCGCGGCTTCTGGGAAGGCAACGCGGAGAACTCCGTCGCCTCCTTCCGCAAGGCCCAGGAATTCGGTCTCTGGGGCAGCGAGTTCGACATCCATCTGACGGCCGACGGCGTGCCCGTCATCTATCATGACCGGAAGATCGGCGACCTGGACATCCAGACGAGCAACTTCGAGGAAGTCCGCGCGAACCGGCTCGCCAACGGCGAACACGTTCCGACCCTCGCCGAGTATATGGCCCAGGCCGCGCGGAGCCGCGAGTGCCTGCCCGTGCTGGAACTCAAGCCGCAGACCACCGTGGAACGCGAGGACGAGCTCGTGGAGAAGTGCCTCCAGGCCCTGAAGCCGGCCGCTCCGCGCAATGTCCCGCCGGAGTTCGCCTCCTTCGCCCGCCGTTCGTCCGAGCCCACCAAGGTCGTGTTCATCTCCTTCAGCCGCCACATCTGCCAGGAACTCGCCAAGAAGGCCCCCGGCTACACGGTCCAGTACCTGAACGGCGACCTCTCCCCGGCCCAGCTGCACGCGGAAGGCATCAACGGCATCGACTACCACTACAGCGTGTTCAAGAAGCACCCGGAATGGGTGAAGGAAGCGCACGACCTCGGGATGAGCGTCAATGTGTGGACGGTGGACAATCCGGAGGACATCCGGGCGATGCGCGACCTGGGCGTGGACCAGATCACCACGGACAAGCCCGCCCTCGCGCGCGATATCCTTTGGGAGCGGTAGTTGGTAAATCCCGCCCAAATGCGTACATTTGTAAAATTTCAAGAATATCATGGTAAAAGTAGACGTTAAAGGTTGCTGCGGCTTCGTGGATGGAGCCAAGTATGACGCGTATGTGGGCAAGGCCCTCGATGCTTTCGATGTCCTCGTCGCCGGAAACGGCGCCGGCAATGACTTCCTGGGTTGGAAGCACCTGCCGTCCGAAACCCCTGAAAGCCTGATTGCGGATTGCGAGGCGATCCGTGACGGCTGGAAGGCCAAGGGCGTGGACCTGGTGATCGCCATCGGCATCGGCGGTTCGTACCTCGGCGCCAAGTGCGCGATCGAGGCCCTCAGCCACAACTTCGCGAAGCAGCTTGCGAAGAAGGACGCCGCCGAGGTGGTCTTCGCCGGCAACAACCTGTCCGAGGAATATCTCGCCGAACTCATGGACCTGGCCGCGGAGCGCAACGTCGCCTGCATCGTCATCTCCAAGTCCGGCACCACCACCGAGCCCGCCGTCGCCTTCCGCATCGTGAAGCAGTACCTGGAGGACACCTACGGCAAGAAGGAGGCGGCCGAGCGCATCGTCGCCATCACCGACGCCAAGAAGGGCGCCCTCAAGACCCTCTCCACCCAGGAAGGCTACAAGACCTTCGTCGTCCCGGACAATGTGGGCGGCCGCTTCTCCGTCCTCACCCCCGTGGGCATCCTGCCCATCGTGGTGGCCGGATTCGACGTGCGCGCCATCCTCGCCGGCGCCCTCGAGGCCGAGAAGGCCCTCGCCGTGAAATCCGCGGAGAACCCCGCCGTCGTGTACGCCGCGATGCGGAACCTCCTCTACAAGGAGTACGGCAAGAAGGTGGAGATCCTCGTCAACTACAATCCCAAGTTCACCTACCTGGCCGAATGGTGGAAGCAGCTCTACGGCGAGTCCGAGGGCAAGGACGGCGTGGGCATCTTCCCCGCCTCCGTCAACAACACCGCCGACCTCCACTCCATGGGCCAGTTCATCCAGGAAGGCGACCGCGTGATGTTCGAGACCGTCGTCCACGTGGAGAAGGCCACCCGCAGCGTCGTGATCGGCTCCGACCCCCAGAACCTCGACCAGCTGAACTACCTCGCCGGCAAGCCGGTGGAGCACTGCAACCACATGGCCGAGCTCGGCACCGTCATCGCCCACCAGGACGGCGGCGTGCCCCAGCTCCAGGTGTGCGTGGAGCAGGTCGACGCGTTCAACCTCGGCTCCCTGTTCTATTTCTTCGAATTCGCGTGCGGCGTGAGCGCGTACACGCTCGGGGTGAATCCGTTCAACCAGCCCGGCGTGGAAGCCTACAAGAAGAACATGTTCGCCCTCCTCGAAAAGCCCGGCTATGAGGAGGCGACCAAAGCCATCAAGGCCCGCCTGTAGGGAATTCGTCGAAGGAAACGGGCTGTTCGTCTAAAACCGGCGTCAGCCTCTTGCATATTGCGGTACTTTTGCTCTCGGAAATCGAAAACAAAAGTATCGCAATATCATGAAAAGAATCTACATCCTCCTCGTCGCCCTGTTCGCCGCCTTCGCCGCGAACGCCCAGGAAATCCGCACCGTCAAAGGCATCGTCCTCGACTCCCTGACCCGTCAGCCGGAGCCGGCGGCCATCCTCCAGTTCTTCAAGGTCGACGACGAATCCAAGGCCGTCGCCTTCACCACCACCGCCGAGGACGGCACGTTCTCCCACACGTTCGACATCAAGGGGAACTATTACCTCCTCTTCGACAACATGGGCCGCAAGCAGGCCCGCCGCTACTTCAAGATCAACGGCGAAGAAGTGATTGACCTGGGCGAGATCCTCGTCGAGGACGCCGCCGAGGTCCTCAAGGCCGGTACCGTCACGGCCCTGCGTCCGCTCGTGAAGATGGAAGTGGACAAGATCACCTACAACGTGGAGGACGACGTGGACTCCAAGACCTCCACCGTGCTGGACATGCTCCGCAAGGTGCCGATGGTCTCCGTGGACGGCCAGGACAACATCTCCGTGAACGGCTCCTCCTCCTTCGTGGTCTATGTGGACGGCAAGCCCAACCAGATGATGTCCCAGAACGCTTCGCAGATCTTCAAGATGATGCCCGCGAGCTCCGTCAAGAACGTCGAGGTCGTCACTAATCCGGGCGTCCGCTATGATGCCGAGGGCGTGGGCGGTGTGCTCAACATCACCACCAACAAGGCCGTCACCGGCGGCCAGAGCGCGGCCGACGGCATGTACGGCACCCTCCGCGCCCAGGCTTCCACCCGCGGTTACGGCGGCGGCCTGTTCGGCAGCATGCAGCAGGGGAAGTTCGCCCTGACCGCCAACTTCAACGGCATGCAGCAGGGGGGCAAGGGCACCGTGATGGACATGACCCGCAAGCAGGACAACGGCTTCTCCACTTCCACCCACACCGAGTCCACGATGTCCATGCCGATGCTGATGGGCAACATCAGCGCCTCTTATGAGATCGATCCCCAGAACCTCGTTTCCGCCACCGTGGGCCTGATGCACTTCGGCACGAACAACACCGCCGGCACTACGAACACGATGCTCTTCGCCCCCGGCACCGACGCCTTCACCTACACCGGTACGACCGAGTCCCTGATGACCCGCAACAGCATCTCCGTCGGCACCGACTACCAGCACACCTGGGCCGATTTCCCCGGCCGCACCTTCACCCTGTCCTACCAGTACAACGGAGCCCCGTCCGTGAACAACACCCTGAACACCTTCAACGCGGAGAGCATAC
>JAEEGK010007586.1_pt1 | contig 25836 bp, 19 predicted proteins | sample 8958771 | NCBI WGS metagenome assembly JAEEGK01 (sample SAMN16246547, study PRJNA631951) | gut metagenome | biome: gut microbiome; feature: rumen; material: SC-attached | host: Bos | place: Iran: Karaj | collected 2018-10
ATCTACGATGCAACCGGCAACAAGCTGGCGGTCTCCCAGGACGGCACGGCCAAGAACTATTACTGCGGCGACTTCGTCTATGACGGCAGCCTGGCCGTCTCCTACATCCTGACGCCGAACGGACAGCTGACGCGAAACCCAAGTACTGGAGCGTACACTTCGCAGTACAACATCACGGACCACCTGGGCAATGTCCGGTCAGTAGTCAGCAGCAGCGGCACGGTCCTGCAGAGCACGGACTACTATCCCTTCGGCCTGGCGTTCAGCGACAGCAACATCGCAAGCAACCGCTATCTCTACAACGGCAAGGAACTCGAGGACTATACCCTCGGCACCTCATACCTCGGCACCCTCGACTACGGCGCCCGCCACTACGATCCAAGAATCGCAAGATGGACCGTCCCCGATCCGATGGCGGAGAAGTACTATGGCGTGAATGCGTATGGATATTGCGCGGGGAATCCGGTGATGATGATTGATCCGGATGGAAAGAGTACTTATGTTAAAGATGAGGGGAATGGACGTTATCGTGTGATAGGAGGAGATTTAAATGATAATGATTTAAATATTTATGAATATTTTCAAGATGAAAATGGCAATTATACGATTCGGGGGAATTCAATAGGTTTCTCTCTGACTACATATTCATTTTTCAGTTTTGACTTGAATAATGGAGAAGGAGGCTGGATGCAAAGTTCTATCATAAATACCAATGATAATTCTGGGATTGCATTTCTAAATGGAATGATTGATTCCAAAGGTATTCCGACAACTTCTCTTTTCAATTATATGGATAATGCCCGTAATAATGGAATATACGACTTTAAAGCATTCGGCGATCACTATAGAGGAATGCCCGTTGGAGTTAAAGATGGAATAAATGTCTTTGCATCGGCTCGAGATATTGGAAACTATGTTGCCGGTTATTATGCTGGAGCGAATGGCTTTTCTTGGAATGCTGCAAGATGGGCTTTCGATCTATACCAGGCCAGAGGAAAGGAAAGCATATCTTCTATTAGCGCCCAATATTTAGGCTGGAGTGATTCTATTATACGATATTCACCGTGGACTTCCTTCTTTTCACTATCACAGTTTACAAACGATTTAAGTTTTTTTATCGCTAAAAATCTAATGAAATGAGGAATCGTGTGTCGTGGCTCCTTATCGCCTTATTTATGACATCCTGCATGAATCGTGAAGTTGTCTATTTAATTCCGGATACGAGTATCCGTGTAAAGGTTATTAATGGAGGACAATGGACAAGACCCTACCATAATGCCACTATTATTTGCGTTGAAGATTCTATGGACACTATCAATTATCCGGATACGATTATGGCATGGAAAGGAGTGGATTGGGATTGGCCATTAGTTTTCATTATAAATCCTCCGTGTTTGGATACTGTGTTATATGAAGCGCCTATAGGAGCAAATACCCTATTGCATAAACGATGTTTTTATCAAATATATCGGTACGCCCCCATTCTCGATGATTCATTTGTAAATGAAGAACAATTATCAAGAAAAGATACACTATTCTTTTCAGAAAACTCTGATGGATCGTTAAAAATAAATGATCCGTTCATTGCCCTGCATTTTAATACAAAATTCGACGGTTTATACTATGAGAAATCTGAGTATTCTGGGGAAAAAAAACGACTTATTCCTATTAGTTCAAACCGAAGTAAACATACTGCACGTAATCAAAAAAGGTTGTATCCTATGGATTTAATCTCAGAGATTGAAAAGTATCAACAAAAGTATCAAAGATTACCGTATAACTTAGAAGAACTGGCAATGGACAATTACCTGAATCTTGGATTGAATTATGAAAAAAATGATAGTTCTTCATTTATTGTATATTACAATTTGGGATTTGGTGATAGGTATGTTTATTGTTCGGATTACAAAAAGTGGATTCTAGAGCATGCGGATGGCCATAATTCTTCACAATAGTGATTCGGCTGCTGGTATCCTGCAGCAGTATTGCCACAATACCGTCACAGCATCTGTGGCCCAGACCGTCACGACATCGGCTGGCACGAAGTACTGTTTGTGGGACACATCGGGCAACGGCGAGACGATCGCATACGACGCAAATGGCAACATCACCTCCCTGACACGGACGGGAGCCCGCGCCGAGACGCTGGCGTACACCTACACCAGCGGCACGAACCGGCTGGGGAAGGTGACGGTAGGCGGCTCGCAGAAGTCGTACGCCTACAACGCCGACGGCACGATGAAGACCGACGGCCTGCGGGGCCTGAACGTGACGTACAATTACCTGAAACTGCCAAGGATCGTCAAGAAAGGCACGACGAGTACCATCAATCAAAGACGAAAGATAAGCAGTTTCTCCATTATCAATAGTATTGAAAGTATAAGATGTGGAAGATGCTTCAATTTCTGATAGACCTTTTGATAAATCCTCAAGCGTAGCCATCTGCATAGATCGGAATATTCCATTACAAACGGCATAGTTCCTACTTCAGATGAATCCAAGCCGAAATCAATACTTGATCTTAGTCCCGAATGGGTAAAAGGCATAAGGAATCCTCTCACTGGGGAATATCTTTATAAAGAATAATAAATGCCATGAGAATAAGATATTTGAGTTGTTTTCTTTTTATCATCTGTTTATTGAGTGCTTGTTCATTGGAACATACAATCACTGGGACATACGTTCCTCGACAAAGAGGGAAGTATCCTAAAATAATACCGACAACATTTAGGATGACACTTGATGCAGATAATCATTTTACTTATCTATATCGAGCGGGATTCAAAAAAAAATACTCTGAAGGCACCTGGCTATTTATCACGAAGGATACTCTTTTGTTAAACAGTCAATTACAAGATATCCATTCTATTCCTCTTATCATAGAAAGAGGCGAGCATCGGGATAATGATTCTATCGTTTTTTTGTTCAACAATAGTCTTAAAGATACATCTGTAATAAACTGGACAATTGAAGTAAATGATGTTCCATACGAATTTAATCAAGATAGCCTAGTTTTACAAATGGGAGATAGTTGCAATTTTTTTGTAAGAGGAACCATCCCTCTTGAAGTCGATAGTCTAATTGTTCCATACCTACTGAACACAAAATTAGAATCGTGTTCTTATTCAATCGGGAGAAGTAAGGGTACTCGAATCGTTATTTCTTTTCCACATTATATTACTTGGGATGTCGTATATTATCTTCCAATAACAGAGCGAATAAGAGTTAAAAACAAAAAACTTATCATTGATGAAGGTATTATTACTAAAAAAAGGATTGTATTGTACAAAAAGTCTGATTGAATGGTGCCGTATAACACAAGATGGCTGCGCACACCGGTCTTTCAACGGCGGGTTGGTGCCGAGTACGCATATAGACATAGGATATCAGACTTATATACCATAGCTTTTTCTGTTCGCCGAGATGCGGAAAGAAAAGCTGTTGGCTTTGCGAATTTAACCCTGTGAATTTCTATAATCAAAAAGTTATATTTGATAATTCATTTATCTTTTTTTGATTAACATACTTATTCCTATAGCTTGTATGTTGTGATAAGAAAGGCTTTCTTTTGAATGGAACAAATACCGTTTGAAGATGAAAAGCCGTTAATCCACATACACCCCATTGCGGCGCCAGTTGCGGATGCCGAAGCAGGACATGATGATGTAACAGACATACATGACGGACATCCAGTACACGCCACTGTAGATGAACACTCTCACGCAATAAGGTTTTACCCTGGTCCGCACCGTCCTCAAATAAGCATCCAAATGAGGATGGGGAGACGAAAATGAAGTGCGCCCCTTTTGTTGGACGGGTTTAACAATAAGAATAATTGTGATGAGTTCGGTATTGTACCGGACTCAGTCCGTTTAGTTTTGCCTTGATTCGATCGTGATTGTAGTAATGTAGATAATCTTCCAGTTCTGATAGGAAGTGATCGACCGAGTTAAAGCTTTGCAAATATAGTAATTCAGACTTCAAAAGACCGAAAAAGTTTTCCATCACGGCATTGTCCAGGCAATTACCCTTGCGAGACATACTTTGTATTATATGATTGTCTTTCAGTAATTTCTGATAGTCTTTATGCTGGTATTGAAAGCCTTGATCCGAGTGAAGGATGGCGTTTGTATCGCTTCCGATAATGGACACGGTGCCTTTGATCATATCCAACACCATATCCATCACCGGATGTCTGTAGATGGTATAGTAGATAAGTTCGCTGTTGTAAAGATCAAGGACGGGAGATAGATATAATTTAACTCCAAACAGGTGGAACTCAGTAACATCCGTTACCATTTTTCTATGAGGGGCATCCGCCGTGAAGTCTCGTTCCAGAAGGTTCGGAGCTATCTTTCCTACTTCTCCTTTGTAGGACTTGTATCTCTTCATCCTGACCTGACACTTAATTCCAGCTTCCGTCATCAGCCGGCGAACTGTCTTCCCGTTGATGACATAGCCTTCGTCCCGCATGGCCAGGGTAAGACGACGATAACCATAGCGACCTTTATTCTGATGATACAACTCCACTATGCGCTGCCTCTCGACAGACCACTTGTCCGGCTTCTGTTTAATGTTGTAGTAGAATGTGGATCTGGCCATCCCCTTGATCTCCAAAAGGAGGTCAATACGATGATCCCGCCTTAGTCCTTGGATGGCTTCCGCCCAATCGCGTGTAGTCGGGCTTCTCTTTCTTCGACTAAGGCTTTCACTTTTTTTAGCAGTGCATTCTCCGCTTCGAGGTACTCATTCCTCTTTCTGAGTACCTCGAGTTCATCGAGTTCCGCCTGCGTCCTCTCTTTTTTCTCTTTCAACCTCTTTCGATTGTCTTTTAGACCGTTAAGCCCATCTCGTTTATATGCATCCTTCCAGCGAAGAACTGTCTGATTGGGCACATTGTACTTCAATGAAACGGTCATTAAAGATAAGCCATTTTCAAGATAATCCCTAATCACATTTACTTTTGTCTCCTCATCATAACCACAATGACCAGGACGATCCATCAACGCCATATGGCCACCCTCCTGGTATCGATGCCAAATTAATGATAGCGCATTGAAGGATATACCGGTAATCCTTGATACTTCATTACGGCACATCCCTTCTTTAAGCAGCTCTATCGCCGCCATCTTCTCTGGATAATGATACTTCTTCATCCCAAAAGTTCTTTGTCCAACTTTTGGGGCGCATATCAAAAATGAGATGCCATCCTCAAAGACAAACTTCCTTGAGGATGGCAAGCTGCTTGACGGCGAATCAGTAATAAAAAGATATTACATGTTCTCGAAAACTTCGCGGATGATGCCGACGGCTTCGCGGAGCTGTTCCTCCGTGATGACCAACGGCGGGGCGAAGCGGATGATGTGGCGGTGGGTCGGCTTGGCGAGCAGGCCCTTTTCGGCCATCTTCAGGCAGATGTCCCAGGCCTCGATGCCGTTCTGCGGTTCGGTGATCACGGCGTTGAGCAGACCCTTGCCGCGGACCGACTTGAAGTACGGCGACTTGATCTTGGCGATTTCCTCGCGGAAGATGTTGCCCAGGTAAGCGGCCTTTTCGGTGAGGTGCTCGTCGCGGATGACCTCAAGGGCGGCGACAGCCACTTTGGCTGCGAGCGGGAAGCCGCCGAAGGTGGAGCCGTGTTCGCCCGGTTTGATGGTCAGCATGATCTCATCGTCGGCCAGCACGGCGGAGATGGGAAGCACGCCGCCCGAGAGGGCCTTGCCGATGGTGATCATGTCGGGACGGACGCCTTCGTGGTCGCAGGCGAACATCTTGCCCGTACGGGCGATGCCCGTCTGGACTTCGTCGGCGACGAAGAGCACGTTGTGGGCGTGGCAGAGATCGTAGCATTTCTTGATGTAACCGTCGTGTGGCACATAGACGCCGGCTTCGCCCTGGATGGGCTCGACGACCATGGCGCAGACCTTGTCGCCCTTTTCGTCGAGGACGCGGGCCAGGGCTTCGGTGTCGTCGTACGGGATCTTGATGAAGCCCGGGGTGAACGGACCGTAGTTGTAGTAGCTGTCCGGGTCGTTCGACATCGTGACGATGGTGATCGTACGGCCGTGGAAGTTGCCTTCGCAGACAATGATCAGGGCTTCGTTTTCGGGAATGCCCTTGACCACATAGCCCCAGCGGCGGGCCAGTTTCAGCGCGGTCTCGACCGCTTCGGCGCCCGAGTTCATCGGGAGAAGCTTGTCGTAGCCGAAGAATTCCGTGGCGAATTTCTCATAGGGACCGAGGCAGTCGTTGTAGAAGGCGCGCGAGGTCAGGCAGAGATTCTGGGCCTGGTCGCAGAGGGCCTTCACGATCTTCGGGTGGCAATGTCCCTGATTCACGGCGGAATAGGCCGAGAGGAAGTCGAAATAGCGTTTGCCGTCGACATCCCAGACAAAGGCGCCCTGTCCCTTGGCGAGGACGACGGGCAGCGGATGATAGTTATGAGCACCGTACCGATCTTCCAGATCGATGTACTTCTGAGCGTTGGGGGTGATGGTCATGGTTTATGGATTTGTGAAAGATTCCTTTATAATCTACAAATTTGCGAATAATTTTACAAGAAAACGAATATTCCGCTACGATTTTTCAGGTCAGGCCAGCACATCGTGCAGAACGTCGAGACTTTTGGACTCGAGGGTGGCGCCGAGGTGGTAGGACAGGTATTGCAGCATCTTGCGAAGGAAGGACTGGCGACGGGTCGCCGACAGGGGAAGCGCCAGGGCTTCGGGGAAGGAACAACGAAGAATCTGCTGGAAAAGGGCGGCCTCGTCGGGCGGGAAGATGCCTTCCGGCTCAATGGTCTTGTCGGGCATGAAACCCAGGCGGACGGCGTAGCCGACCAGGAACCAGCACGGGAAATTGGCCACGCTGCCTTCGGCGGCATCAAGGGCCACAACGGCCTCGCAGAGCCAGTCGAAGAGGGCCGGATCGGCGACGGCGTCGGTAAAGCTGCGGTAAAGCACTTCGCTGATGAACAGCGCGACGGTGCTTTTGATCAGGTCGCTGCGCAGCTGGGGCAGCGGCGGGGCGGGCGTCCATTCCTTCAGATAGGCCAGCGTCGATTTCGGCGAACCGCCGCTGACCACGTCGAGCAGCGCGAGGCTGTGGAACGCGGCCGTGGCGCCGCTCCGCTTGAGGCCGCGCACCAGAAAACTGCGCCGCCCCGCCGCCGCATCGACGGCGTGCAGGACCACGCTGTGGTCGGAGTATTTCGTCAGATGCAGGACGAGGATCCGTGCTTTTTCAGGAGATGGCATTGCAGCATCCGCATGGCCTTTCCCCGGTGGGAAAGGGCGTTTTTCGCTTCGATGGAGATCTCGGCCAGGGTCACGTCGAGCCCTTCGGCCAGGAAAATGGAATCATAGCCGAAACCCTGGACGCCTTCGCTTTCCTGAAAGGCGATGTGCCCTTCACAGACGCCTTCGAAGACGGATAGACGGCCGTCTTCGATCAAAGAGACGACGCAGCGGAAGCGTGCGGTACGTTTTTCGAAGGGAACCCCCTGCAGTTCTTCCAGCACCCGCCGGCGATTTGCGGCAGGATCTTTGTCTTCTCCCGCGTACCGCGCCGTGTGGACGCCGGGCGCGCCGCCGAGGGCGTCGATTTCGAGGCCGGTATCGTCGGCGAAGCAGTCGGCCTGGAAATGGTTCCAGACGGCGCTGGCTTTCTGGACCGAGTTGCCCCGCAGGGTGTCGCAGGTTTCGGGAAGGTCGCCGCGGAGGCCGCGGGAAGCGGGCGAGACGACCTGGAACGAAGGCCCCAGAATGGCCTGGGCCTCTTCCAGTTTGTGAGGGTTGTTGGAAGCGAAGAGAATCTCCATGGCAGTGACTTTGGACATTCAAAGATACGGATAAAATTGCTACTTTTGCGCGTTATATGTTCAATCCGATGAAAAGTAAGATGAAGCGGGCGGCCGTCGCCGCCGCGTTGTTGCTGGCCGTCTGCGGACAGGCGTCCGCCCAGAGCCAGGATTTCAAACTGGGCAAGAGCCTCGAAACGGAATTCGCCGCCTTGAAGGAAATCTCCCAGTCGTATGTCGACACGGTCGACTTTGACAAAATGATCATCACGGGCCTGCGGGCGATGCTCGCCACGCTCGATCCCTATACGGTCTATATCTCCGAAGAAGAAGGGGAAGACTTCGAACTGCTGACCACCGGCAACTACGGCGGCGTCGGCTCCCTGATCCGCAAGGCCCCCGGCGAGGGCGTCCGCATCATCGAGCCGTATGAGAACTCCCCGGCCGCCAAGGCCGACCTCCAGCCCGGCGACGTCATCCTCGAGATCGACGGAGTCCCTGTTTACGAAGAAACTTCCGAGCAGAGCTCCGGCCGGATGAAGGGCCAGCCCGGCACCCAGGTGAAATTCAAGGTCGTCAAAGGCCGCACGAAAGACACGGTCGACGTGGTCGTCACCCGCGAACGGATCCACGTATCGGATATCGGCTATGCCGGCCTCTATCGCGACGATATCGGCTACATCCAGCTCAACGGCTTTACGGCCAATATCTCCGAAGAATTCAAAGCCAACGTGCTGCAGCTCAAGGAAGCCGGCGCCAAGCGCCTGGTCATCGACCTGCGAGACAACGGCGGCGGCGTGATGGACGAAGCCATCAACATCGTCTCGCTCTTCGTTCCGAAGGGAACGCTCGTGGTCTCCTCCAAAGGCCGCGTGCCTGAACTGACCCGGGAATACCGCACCGCCGACGCGCCGATCGACACCCTGATGCCCCTGCTGGTGCTGGTCAACGGCAACTCCGCCTCCGCCTCCGAAATCACCGCCGGCGCCCTGCAGGACCTGGGCCGCGCCACCATCGCCGGCACCCGTTCCTACGGCAAGGGCCTCATCCAGTCGATCCGCCCGATGCCCTACAACAGCCAGCTGAAAGTCACCACCGGTAAATACTACACGCCGAGCGGCCGCTGCGTCCAGGCCATCGACTACAGCAACCGCCACGATGACGGCACCCTCGACAAAGACGCCAACGGCGGCATCGCCCCCGACATCGAAGCGGCGGCCCACGCCTACAGCCGGCCCACCGTCTCGCTCCTCTACTACGACATCCTCGGCAGCTACGCCATCGAGTATTTCCTTAAACACGAGACCATCGACCGCGACTTCCATATGACCGACGCGGAGTACGAAGACTTCGTGACCTACGCCGCCGCCCAGGACTTCGACGCCCGCACCGCCGCCCAGACCGCCCTCGACGCCCTGATCAAATCCGCCAAGGCCGAAGACCTCTACGACACCTTCAAGGACGAAATCGAAGCCCTGCAGCAGAAAGTCAATATGGACAAAGCGGAAGTCCTCCGCGCCAAGAAAGACGAAATCCTCCCCCTCATCGAACAGGAAATCGTCACCTGCTACTACTTCAACCGCGCCAGCGTCCCCGTCGGCCTCCGCTACGACGAACAACTCCGCGAAGCCGTCGACAAATGGCTGAAGAAATAGCTGAAAAGGTTCTGCCGCGCGTGGGCGTGACAGACGACTTTATTTAAACAAGTAAACTCGGTCTCCGCGCCGGACTTTTTCCGGAACGGGGATGGCACAGAGGTCGCCTTTGGCGGCCTCTTCTAGTAGGTGCTCGTCGTCGAGCCGGATTTCGGCGGGCGCGGCTTCGACCACGCCGGTGGTCGGACCGCAAATGAGCAGCGGATCGCCGACCCGGAACGCACCGGTTTCCACCTGGACTTCCGCCACGCCCAGCCGGGCGTAATAATTCGTCACCCGACCGACATAGACCTTCGTGCGCGTGGCCTGATTGCCGTGGGTCCGGCTCCAGTCGAGGAGCTGCGCCCCCTGATACCAACCGTCCCAGAACCCGCGGTTGAACACTGTGGCGAGCCTGGCTTTCAGCTCGGTACCCAGCTCGGACGTGAAACGGCCCTGCTCGACGGCGTCGGCCGCATCGCGGTAGGCGCGAGTCACCGTCTTGACATACTCGCTGCTGCGGGCACGGCCCTCAATCTTGAAAACCGTCACGCCCGCGTCCGCCATCTGGTCGAGAAACGCGATGGTGCACAGATCCTTGGGAGAGAGAATGTACGGATTGTCGAATTCCAGTTCCCGGCCCGTTTCCAGATCGGTCGCCCGATAGCTCCGGCGACAGACCTGATAGCATTCGCCCCGGTTGGCCGAGGTGCCGTATTCGTGGAGCGAAAGGAAACACTTGCCCGAAACGGCCATGCACAGGGCGCCGTGGCAAAACATCTCGAGCTGCACGGGGCGACCGGACGGTCCGAAGATGCCTTCCCGCGCCACGGCTTCGCCGATGGCCTTCACCTGATCGAGACGCAGCTCGCGGGCCAGCACCACCACGTCGGCGAACCGGCTGTAGAAACGGAGTGTCTCGAGGTTGGAAATGCTCAATTGCGTGGAGATGTGCACCTCGATCCCGAGTTCGCGCGCACAGGCGATGGCCGCCATATCGGCGGCGATCACGGCCGTGATGCCGGCGTCGCGGGCGGCAAGCAGGGTCTCGCGCATCGCGGGCAGGTCTTCGTCGTAGAGGGTGATGTTGAGTGTCAGATAACTGCGCAGGCCGTGTTCCCGGCAGATGGCGCAGACTTGCGCCAGGTCTTCCGGCGCGAAATTGCCGGCGGACCGGGCGCGCATATTGAGTTGCCCGACACCGAAATACACGGAATCGGCGCCGCCCTGGATGGCTGCCTGCAGGCACTCGAAGTTGCCGGCAGGGGCCATGATTTCCAGTTTATTTTTCACGATGGATCAGCTGTTGGGCGAAGGTTTCGATTTCGGTCGTCCGGGCGGGATCGAAGCCGGCGCGGGCGAGCGCTTCCAGCGATTTCCGGTGCCAGGCCAGGATCTCGGCCTCAGCGGCTTCGCGGACGCCCAGATCGACATAGAGCTGACGGACGGCTTCGATCTTGGCCGCCGGGTCGTCGGCTTCCATCTTCAGGAGCGATTCGAGCGTTTTCTTGCGGTTGATGTCGGCCCGGCGGAACGATTCCACCAGCAGCCAGGTCTTCTTGTTGTTGAGAATGTCGCCGCCGATCTTCTTGCCGAAGACCTTCTCGTTGCCGAAGGTATCGAGATAGTCGTCGGTAATCTGGAAGGCGATGCCCAGCCGGTAGCCGAAGTCGTAGAGCGCCTGGCAGGCTTCGGGCGAGGCCCCGCCCAGCAGGCCGCCCATTTTGGTCGAGCAGGCGAGCAGCACGGCGGTCTTCAGGCCGATCATAGCCAGGTAATCGTCCATCGTGATGAAGGGGAGCGTCTCGTAGTTCATATCGAACATCTGGCCCTCGCAGACCTCGGTGGCCGTGGTCGTGAACAGGTCGAAGATCTGCGGCAGGACATCCGCCGGCGCGTGCGACAGGTAGCGGTAGGCCAGGATCGACATCACGTCGCCCGAGAGGATGGCCACGTTCTCATCCCATTTCTTGTAGACGGTGGGGCGGCCCCGGCGGGTGTCGGAACGGTCCATGATGTCGTCGTGGATAAGGGTGAATTCGTGGAAGATTTCCAGGGCCATGGCCGGGAAGAGGACCGGATCGTCCAGCTCTTCCTTCAGCAGGTTGCAGGCGAGCAGGCAAAGCTTCGGCCGGATGCGCTTGCCGCCCATCGACATCATATAGCCGATCGGGTCGTACAGGTTGGCGGGTTCGCGGTCGAGATTGCGCAGATGGGCGCAATGGTCCAGGATTCGGTCGATCTCTTCAAGGGTGTACATATACGCGGTTTTATCTGACAAATATAGGAAATAAATGCGTCATTCCGTATCTTTGCAGCGATGGAAAAAGGTACAGCCACGGTCGTCAAACATACGGGAAGCCACTATCTGCTCTCCGTCCTGCCCGAATGGGCGCCCTTCCCGGCGGTCATCCGCGGCAAGCTGCGCCTGGCCGGTTCGAAAGCCACCAACCCCGTCGCCGTGGGCGACCGGGTGGAATTCGAAGACGGCACCATCACCCGGATCCTGCCCCGCAAAAACTACCTGATCCGCCGCTCCACCAACCTGTCGCGCGAGAGCCACATCATCGCCGCCAACCTCGACCGGGTCTTCCTGCTGGTGACCCTGATCCTGCCGGAAACCAAACTGGCTTTTGTCGACCGTTTTCTGGTAACCTGCGAAGCCTACGGCATCCATCCCGTGATCCTGATCAACAAAGTGGACCTCTACACCGAGCCCTCCCTGCAGGAGATGCTCGCCGACTTCAAGGCGCTCTACCGCCACGCAGGCTATGAAGTGCTGGAGATTTCGGCCACCCGGGGCACCGGTCTGGCGCAGGTACGCGCCCTCTGCCGCGAAGGCCTCACGCTCTTTTCCGGCGCTTCCGGCGTCGGGAAATCCTCGTTGCTCAAGGCCCTCGACCCGAGCCTCGATCCCAAGATCGGCGAAATCTCGCTGAGCCACCTCCAGGGCAAGCATACCACCACCTTCTACGAGATGCATCCGCTCACGGGCGGCGGCTTCGTGATCGATACCCCGGGCATCCGGGGCTTCGGCCTGGTGGACATCGCGCCCGAAGAGCTGAGCACCTATTTCCCCGAGATGCTCCGCGTGATGGATGACTGCCGCTTCAAGCCCTGCACGCACACCCACGAACCGGGCTGCGCCGTGAAGCAGGCGCTGGAAGAAGGGACCGTCTCGCCCGAGCGCTACAGCTCCTATCTCGGGATGCTGGAGGAAGAACACAAGTACCGCTAATGGCGTTCCGCAATCCGATCAACCGCGAAGTGGTCCGGCTCGCCGTGCCGAGCATCCTGGCCAACATCACGGTGCCCCTGGTGGGCATCGTCGACACGGCCATCGCCGGCCATCTGGGCGACGCCGCCCTGATCGGCGGCATTGCCATCGGCACGATGCTCTTCGATCTGCTTTATTGGAACATGGGCTTCCTGCGCGTGGGGACGGGCGGCATCACCGCCCAGGCCTACGGCCGGGGCGACATGAAGGCCTCGATCGGCACTTTTTCCCAGGGCATCGCCACCTCGCTGATCGTCTCGTTGATCGTGCTGGCCATCCAATGGCTGTTCGCCGAGGGGATGTTCCTGCTGGTGGACTGTTCGCCCGAAGTGGAGCGGGTGGCCCGGAACTATTTCTTCATCCGGATCTGGGCGGCGCCGGCCACGCTGGCGCTTTTTGTCTTCAAGGGCTGGTTCATCGGGATGCAGAATACGGTGTTCCCGATGATTACCGACCTGTGGGTGAATATCGTCAATATGGTGGCCAGCTGGCTGCTTTCATTCTATACGCCGCTGGGCATCAGCGGCGTGGCCGTGGGTACGCTGATTGCGCAGTGGACGGGCCTGGTGCTGGCGCTGCTGCTGATGCGGTCGAAATACCGCGACCTGCTGCAGAAGACGACCATCCTCCACAGTATGAAGTGGAAGTATTTCAAGCGCTTTTTCTCGGTCAACAGTTTCCTGTTCGTGCGCTCGATGCTGATGCTGGTGGTCTATGAAGGTTTCACGATTTTCGCCGCCCGCTTCGGCGACGTGGAACTGGCCGTCAGTTCGGTGATGATGAAACTGCTGATGCTCTACTCGTATTTCGTCGACGGCTTCGCGTATGCGGGCGAGGCGATTGCCGGCCGTTTCATCGGAGAAAAGAACCGGCCGTCGCTCAACGAGACCGTGAAATATGTGTTCCTGTGGGGTGCCGTCATCGGCGTCGTATCGACCGTGGCCTATGCCATCTTCCCGCGCTCCATCATCGGACTGCTGACCGACAACGCCGAGGTGATCGGCGCCAGCGAATCCTATCTGTTCTGGCTGCTGCTGATGCCGGTACTAAGCTGTGTGGCGTTCATCTGGGACGGCATCTATATCGGCGCCACCGCCTCGCGGCCGCTGATGGTCTGTATGATCTGGTCGGCTGCCGGATTCATCGCCGCCTTTTATCTCAGCGCCCCGCACTTCGGCGCCCAGGCACTCTACATCGCATACTTCGTCCACCTCATCGCCCGCTCCGTGTACCTGACCCTGGTCGCACGCCGCAACGTGTGGTCGCGGGTTCCCTAGCAGCTCAGCCAGCGCTCTGCCAGCGAGGAAGCCCCGCCACATCCGCTACGGCTAGCCGCACCAGCCCTCCCGCAAAAACTCCGTGGCGGGGCTTCCTCGCTGGCAATAGACCACCTTATTTCCCGGGCGCGAGTGTGATGACGATGGCGTTGGCGACCCGGCGTTCGCCGGCGGCGTCGAACTTTTTGTTGTCGCAGGGATGATTGACGACCTGTCCGCGGACGACCATCGCCGTGGAGCCGCCGCCGTCGAGATTGATGGCATCGCGGCAACCGAGGGCCGCCATCACTTGCTGCAGTTCGGCCATCGTGAGGCCGGCCGCCAGCTCGTTGCGGCCATCGGCCACGACCAGCACGACGGTGCCGTCGGCGCGGCGGCCTACGGCCGTGCGCGGATGCCGGGCGGTGTTGAAGCCGTCTTTCTTCACCGGCTCGCATTCGCCGCCGACGAGCAGCATCGGCCCGGTGGTCACGATGTCTTCGGCTTCGATGTCACGCTCCCAGCGCGCAAGAACGTCGCCCTTGAGCATATAGAGGCTTCCCTCCCAGGTGGCGACGGCGCCGGTCTGCTGCAGGGTACGGCGGGTGTTCCGGACGCCGCGCAGCACATTGGGCGAGACTTCAGCCCCGTCGACCCGCAGGTAATTGACCGAGCCGTAGGGCTTGCGCATATTGAAGAACGAACCGTTCACGGCCGCCACGGCCCCGCTTCGTGCCGCCAGGGCCGTCGTCGTTTCGAGCGTACCCTCTTCCGCGGGTACGATGTCGAACCGGGCGCCGGGCGCCACCTCGAGTACGCAGAGGTATTGGTTCGACCCGAACAGATTTCCTTCGAAAGCGGCCCGGCTCAAGACGATGCCGTCGGCCACTTGCTCGCGGGTCCAATTTCCGCTGGAAAGGACATCCTGCGCCTGCAAAGGAAGGCACAGGAACAAAGCGATGATGACGCTATTCTTCAACCAGTTCATAATCCAGGATCTTTTGTTCGAGATTGGCGCGGAGGACACGGACCTTGACGGGGTCGCCCAGATGGAAGACCCGGCCGGAGGCCTTGCCGCGGGTTTCGTATTTTTCTTCGTCGAATTCGAACCAGTCGAAATGGACGTCGCGCAGCGCGACCATGCCTTCGATCTTCGTGGGTTCGACCTCCACATAGATGCCCCACTCCGTCAGGCCGCTCACGTGGCCTTCGAACAGGCGGCCGATCTTGTCCTGCATATATTCCACCATCTTGTACTTGATGGAGGCGCGCTCGGCGTCGGTGGCGATCTGCTCGCGCACCGAACTGTGTTCGCAGCAGTCTTCGTAGTAGAGCTTGTCCTGCGAGGTGGCACCGTCCATATACATCGCCAGCAGGCGGTGGACCATCATATCGGGATAGCGGCGGATGGGCGAGGTAAAGTGCGTATAGAACTGGAAAGCCAGGCCGTAGTGCCCCACGTTGTCGGTGGAATAGCGCGCGCGGGCCATGCTTCGCAGGGCCAGCAGCTGCAGCGCGTTTTCTTCGGGTTTGCCCTTGGCTTCCTTCATCAGGTCGTTGAGCGCACCGGCCGCCGTCTTCGGATTGGACGTATCGCCGAGCGTATGGCCGAAATTCTTGGCGAAATTGCGCAAGCTGTCGAGTTTTTCAGGATCGGGGTTTTCGTGGATACGATAGACGAAGGTCGGATTCTTCGCCTTGCATTTCTTCGTGGCATATTCCGCCACGCAACGGTTGGCCAGCAGCATGAACTCCTCGATGAGCCAGTTGCTCTCCTTGCTTTCCTTCTGTACGACGTCGACGGGCTTGCCCGTTTCGTCCACGATGACTTTCATTTCCGGCCGCTCGAAGGAGATGGCGCCCTTGGCGAAGCGCTCCTTGCGCAGGATTGAAGCCAGAGCGTGGAGCCGGGCGATTTCCGGGGCCAGCGGCCCCTCGCCCGTCTCGATGATCTGCTGCGCCTGCTCGTAGTCGAAGCGATAGTCGGAATTGATGACGGTGCGGCCGAACCACTGCCCGATGACCTTGGCCTTGTCGTTCATTTCGAAGACGGCGCTGAAGGTGAGTTTGTCTTCCTCCGGCCGGAGGGAGCAGAGATTGTTGGACAGTTTCTCGGGCAGCATCGGGATGGTGCGGTCCACCAGATAGACCGAGGTGCCGCGGGCGAAAGCTTCCTTGTCGATCGGCGAGCCCGGCGTCACGTAGTGCGTCACGTCGGCGATGTGGATGCCGACCTCCAGATGGCCGTTTTCGAGTTCGCGGAACGAGAGGGCGTCGTCGAAGTCCTTGGCGTCGGCCGGGTCGATGGTGAAAGTGGTCACGCCGCGGAAGTCGCGGCGGCCGGCCAGGTCTTTGGGCGTGATGGCGTCGGATATCTTCTCGGCTGCCTGCTCCACCTCGGGTTCGAAGCGGTAGGGCAGCTGGAATTCGGCCAGGATGGCGTGCATCTCGGTGTCGTTCTCGCCCGGGATGCCCAGCACGTCGACGATGCGCCCGACCGGTTCGACGCTCCGCTTCGGCCAGTCGGTGACCAGCACGGCCACCTTCATGCCGTGGGCGGCTTTCAGGCCACCGATTTCCGGCAGGTCGTCGGGGCCGTTCACGTCGATCCGGATGTCATAGGGCATATACTTGCTCTCGACGATGGCCCATACCTGCCGGCCGCGGACCACGAGGATGCCGATATGCGGCTTCGTGCTGCGGCGGATGATCTTGACCACCTCGCCTTCCAGGCTGCGGCCTTTCATCCCGGCCTGCATGCGGCGTTTCGACACGGCGATCTTCACGAAATCGCCGTTCAGGGCGAAATGGAGTTTGCGCATCGGCACGAACACATCGTCCTGCAGGCCTTCGACTTTTACGAAACCGAAGCCGTCGCGCGAGAGGGAAACGGTCCCTTCGAACTCTTCCAGCGACTTGCTGCGGCGCTCCGTCGTCCGGACGGGCTCCTGCAGGCCGCGGGCAATCCGCTTGGCGCGCTTGAGGGCGCCTTCTCCTGATTTGTTGGTATTTTTCCGGGTTTTGGTGGTTTTGCGTTTTGATGTTGCCATATATTCCGTATTTTTGCCGCACTGCTAGCTAACAAATATACGAAAAATATGGACAGAAAAGTTCTTTTGATGATTCTCGACGGCTGGGGTGAAGGCCGCCACGACTATTCCAACGCGATCTTTACCCAGGGCGCGCCGCATATCGACGCCCTCCGGGCACAATATCCGATGAGCCACCTCCAGGCCTGCGGCGAGTTCGTCGGCCTGCCCGACGGCCAGATGGGCAACTCCGAGGTCGGCCACATGAACCTCGGCGCCGGTCGCGTGGTGTACCAGGACCTGGTGAAGATCAACATCGCCTGCCGCGAACATAAACTTTTGGAAAACAAAGAGATTGCCGACGTCTTCAACTATGTGAAGACCTCCGGGAAGAAACTCCACCTGATGGGCCTGACCTCCCACGGCGGCGTCCACTCCTCGCTCGACCACGTGTATGAATTCCTGCGCGTGGCCAAGGAACAGGGCCTGGACAAGGTCTTCGTCCACGCCTTTATGGACGGCCGCGACACCGACCCGCGCAGCGGCAAGGGCTTCGTGGCCGAACTCGAGCAGAAGATGGCCGAAACCACCGGCAAGGTGGCCTCCGTCTGCGGCCGCTTCTACGCCATGGACCGCGACAAACGCTGGAACCGCGTCAAGGAAGCCTATGACCTGTTGGTCGGAGGAAAAGGCACCGCCTTCACCTCCGCCACCGAAGGCATCCAGGCCTCCTACGACGCCGACGTGACCGACGAATTCATCAAACCGATCGTCGTTACCGACGCCGCCGGCGCTCCCCTCGCCAAGATCGAGGAAGGTGACGCCATCATCTTCTACAACTTCCGCAACGACCGCGCCCGTGAGCTCACCACCGTCCTGACGCAGCAGGATATGCCCGAGGAAGGCATGCACACCATTCCCCTCTACTACTGCTGCCTCACCCCGTACGACGCCTCCTTCACCGGCGTCCACATCCTCTTCGACAAGGAACTGGTGCAGGACACCCTCGGCGAGACCGTCGCCAAGGCCGGCAAGCGCCAGCTCCGCATCGCCGAGACCGAGAAATACGCCCACGTCACCTTCTTCTTCAACGGTGGCCGCGAGACCCAGTTCGAGAACGAAGACCGCATCCTCGTAGCCTCCCCGAAAGTGCCGACCTACGACATGCTGCCGCAGATGAGCGCCCCCGAAGTGGCCGAGAAACTCATCGACGTCATCCGCACCGGGAAGGAAGACCTCATCATCCTGAACTTCGCCAACGGCGACATGGTGGGCCACACCGGCGTCTACAACTCGATCACCCGCGCCGTGGCCTGCATCGACAAGCTGGTCGGCAAGGTGGTGGAAGAAGCCCTCGCGAAAGACTACGTGGTGCTGCTGACCGCCGATCACGGCAACGCCGACTTCGCGGTCAACGCCGACGGCACTCCCAACACCGCCCACTCCCTCAACGTCGTGCAGTTCATCGTCATCGGCGCCGGAGACGAAGTCAAGACGGTCAAGGACGGCGCCCTCTGCAACGTCGCCCCCACCATCCTTAAACTGATGGGCATCCCCCAGCCCGCCGCCATGACGGCCGAGCCGCTGATCTAGGTCGCTTCGCCTGTTGATAAAAAAGGCCCGGCCCAGCCGGGCTTTTTTTGTGCCTTCGCGATATTTTCCTTAACTTGCTCGTCCTTTCTCAAAGCATCGCGCCATGTCCTTCGTACACCTTCACGTCCATACGCAATATTCGATTCTCGACGGTCTGTCCGACATCGAGAAACTGTTCGCCCGCGCCCGGGAGCTGGGCATGCCCGCCCTGGCCATCACCGACCACGGCAATATGTACGGCGTGAAGGAGTTCTTCAAATTCGCCTACGACAAGGCGAATCTGGGAGAAGACAAGAAGCCCCTGGTCAAGCCCATCATCGGCTGCGAAGTTTATGTGACACGGCACTACGACCACCGGCTCAAGGACAACGACCACCGCAAATACTACCACCTGACCCTCCTGGCCAAGAACTATGCAGGGTACCAGAACCTGATGAAGATCTGCACGGAAGGGCATATCCACGGCATGTACTACAAGCCGCGCGTCTCGCACGAAATCATCGAGCAGTATCACGAGAACCTGATCTGCTGCTCCGCGTGCCTGGCGGGCGAGCTGCCCCGCGACATTATGGACGGCAACGTGGAAGCCGCCCGCGAGGCTCTGCGCTGGCACAAGCGCGTGTTCGGGGAGGATTATTACCTCGAGGTAATGAAGCACAAGACCGAAGTGCCCGGCCTCGACGACGACGTGTACCGGGCGCAGATGGAGGTGAACCCCGTCCTGTTCGACCTGGCGCGCGAAGAGGGCGTCAAGGTGGTGGCCACCAACGACGTGCACTTCATCCGCAAGGAGGATGGCCCGGCCCACGACCGCCTCATCTGCCTGACCACCAACTCCGACGTGGACGATCCCAAGCGGCTGCGCTACACGCAGCAGGAGTATCTCAAAAGCGAGGAGGAAATGGCCGCGCTTTTCCCGGAACATCCCGAAGTGATCGCCAATACGCTCGAAGTGGCCGACAAGGTGGAACTCTATAAAATCGACCACGACTACATCCTGCCCAAGTACCGCATCGACGAAGCCTTCCTGGCCGACATCGACACCTATCTGGAGAAATACAAACCCTACATCGAAGCCGGCAAGAACGACCCGAAAGGCCACTACCGCGGCGACGATTTCTGCAAGTCCGTGGCCTATCTGTGCCACCTGACCTACGAAGGCGCGAAAATCCGCTACGGCGAGACCCTCACCGACGAGCAGGCCGAGCGCATCGACTTCGAGCTCAAGACCATCTCCTCGATGGGCTTCCCCGACTACTTCCTCATTGTGCAGGATTACATCCGCGCCATGCGCAACCAGGGCTGGCTCGTGGGCCCGGGCCGCGGCTCGGCGGCAGGCAGCGTGGTGGCTTACTGCCTGTGGATCACGAACCTCGACCCCATCAAATACCAGCTCCTGTTCGAGCGCTTCCTCAACCCGGAGCGCATCTCGATGCCCGATATCGACGTGGACTTCGAGAATCTTGAAGCGGCGCACCGCTACGTGGAAGACACCTACGGCGCCGACCACGTGTCGCGCGTGATCACCTTCGGCACCATGCTGGCCAAGGGCGCCATCAAGGACGTGGCGCGCATCAGCCACGTGTCGATCGACGAGAGCAACCGCCTGTCGAAGATGGTGCCGAACCGCCTGAGCGAGCGGGTCAAGAACGACAAGGGGGAAATGGAAGAGAAGGGCGTCAAGATTACCCTCAAAAACTGCTTCCGCCTCGTGCCCGAGTTCAAGGAAGAACTGGCCAAGGAGAACAACGAACTCAACAAGGAAGTCCTCTCGTTCGCCCAGCAGCTCGAAGGTAGCGTCCGCCAGGTGGGCATGCACGCCTGCGCCACCATCATCGGCCCCGGCAACCTGAGCGACTACATTCCCATCTGTCTGTCCAAAGACAAGGATACGGGGCAGGATGTGTGGACCTCGCAGTACGACGGCCACTACATCGAAGAGTGCGGCCTGCTGAAGATGGACTTCCTGGGCCTCAACACGCTATCGATCATCCACAAGACGCTCGACCTGATCAAGCAGGGGCACGGCGTGGACATCGACATCGAAGCCATCCCCATCGACGACAAGCTGACCTACGAGCTCTACAGCCGCGGCGACACCACCTCGATCTTCCAGTTCGAGTCGCCGGGTATGAAGGAGTGGCTGCAGAAACTCCAGCCCGAGCGTTTCGAAGACCTGATCGCTATGAACGCCCTGTACCGCCCGGGCCCGATGGACTACATTCCCGATTTCGTCGACCGCAAGCAGGGCATCAAGCCCATCACCTACGATACCCCCGAAATGGAGGAATACCTGAAAGACACCTACGGCATCACGGTATACCAGGAGCAGGTGATGCTGCTCTCCCAGAAGCTGGCCGGCTTTACCAAAGGCCAGGCCGACAAGCTCCGCAAGGCGATGGGCAAGAAGAAGATCAAGGACATGGAGGAACTCTATGTCAAGTTTATGGAAGGCGGCCGCGCCCACGGCCACGACGACGCCCTGCTCAACAAGATCTGGCAGGACTGGCGGGCCTTTGCCGAATACGCCTTCAACAAATCGCACGCAACCTGCTACGCCTGGGTCAGCTACCAGACCGCCTATCTGAAAGCCCACTATCCGGCCGAGTTCTTCGCGGCCAACCTCAGCTGCAATCTCGACAACATCGAAGAGATCACCAAGATTATGGACGACTGCCGCCGCTGGCAGATCCAGGTGCTCGGCCCCGACGTCAACGAGAGTTCCACGGAGTTCACGGTCAACAAGGCCGGCAACGTCCGCTTCGGCATGGGCGGCATCAAGGGCGTGGGCTCCGGCGTGATCGACGCCGTCATCGCCGAGCGTCGCCGGGGCGGCCCGTTCCAGGGCATCTTCGACTTCGTCGAACGCATGCCCCTGGGCCTGATCAACCGCAAGGTTATGGAATGTATGGTCTATGCCGGTGCCTTCGACAGTTTCCCCGAGATCACGCGCCCGCAATTCTTCTACGAGAACGGCAGCAGCAAAGATGACGTCTATCTAGACGCCCTGCTCCGCTATGCCCAGAAGTTCCAGAACGACACGATGTCGGCCTCGATGAGCCTGTTCGGCGATATGGAGGAACTCAAGCCGGTGCGGCCCGCCATCCCGCCGCTCCAGCCCGAATACAACGAGATGGAATTCCTCAAGAAAGAGAAGGAATGCGTAGGCATGTACCTGTCGGCCCATCCGCTCGACCGGTTCAAGTTCGAGATCGAGCAGTTCGCCACGGTCAACATCGCCCGCCTCGACGAAATCGACCGTACGATGCAGACCGACAAGTCGGTGCAGAACAAGGAATACTTCGTGGCCGGCCTGGTATCGGACTGCGACGTCCGTTACACCAAGAGCGGCAACAAGCCCTGGTGCCGCTTCACCCTGGAAGACTTCACCGGCAGCCACACCTTCTCGATGTTCAGCAAGGACTACGAGAACTTCATGAAGTATACCCTGCCCGGATCGGCCCTGCTGGTCAAGTGCACCGTCCGGCAGCGTTACCGCAAGAAGGACGACGACAATCCGGGCGACATGTACGAGCTCCGGATCCTGAAAATGGCCCTGCTGTCGAACACGAAGGACGACTTCATCAAGGAGTTCCACGTCGAGATTCCCCTCGGATCCGTCACGCCGGAACTCCGGAAAGCGCTGCTCAAGGAATTCCGCCAGCACAAGGGCAAGGCCCGGCTCTACATCGACCTGACTTTCTCCCACGACGGTGTCGAAGACAGCCTCGAACTCTTCTCCAAGAAATTCTCCGTCTCCCCGGGCTACGAACTCATCAACTTCCTGAATCAAAAAAACCTCCGCCACCGGCTGGTGACGAAGGTTGAGATGTAATCTATGAAACAAGCTGTCATCATCGGAGCTGGTCCGGCCGGCCTTACGGCTGCCTATGAACTCCTGGACAAGACGGACATTCTTCCCCTAGTCTTGGAAGCTTCCGATAAGGTAGGAGGTATCTCTCGCACGGTCAACTACAAGGGCAACCGGATGGATATCGGGGGGCATCGTTTCTTCTCGAAAAACGAAGCGGTGAAGGCTTGGTGGGAACAGATGATGCCGGTCCAGGGCGCTCCCTCAAAAGATGACATTCTGCTTGGGCTGGACGACAAACCGTTGCAGCCGGGCGGCCCTGATCCTGAGCGGGAAGACCGCGTGAGTTTAATCCGGCACCGGGTAAGCCGCATTTTCTTCCTTCGTAAGTTCTTTGATTACCCCATCTCGCTTTCAAAGGGTACATTCGTTAATATGGGACTGGGGCGCACCCTTCTGGCCGGTTTTGGCTATCTGGCCGCCGTTCTGCACAAACGCCCCGAAAAATCACTGGAGGATTTTTACATCAACCGATTCGGAAAGCCACTCTATCAGCTTTTCTTTGAGGGTTATACCGAGAAGGTTTGGGGTGTCCACCCTTCCAGGCTGGGAGCGGATTGGGGGAGCCAGCGCGTGAAGGGCCTTTCTGTCTCCGCCGTCTTGAAAGATATGATGACAAAAGCCGTTAAAGGCAAGGATGTGTCTGCAGACAAGGTGGAAACTTCGTTGATCGAGCAGTTTATTTATCCGAAATATGGCCCCGGCCAGCTTTGGGAAACGGTAGCACAGGAAGTCATCAATCGCGGCGGGCGTATTGAAAAAGAGTCTGAAGTCGTGCGGGTCAACGTTGAAGATGGCCGGGTGGTATCCGTTGTCTGTCGCCGACCGGATGGTTCGACGACAACCGTTCCCTGCGACTATTTGCTATCCACGATGCCGATCAAAGACTTGGTGGAAGCACTTTCCGGCATCGTTGTTCCTGCCCCTGTGCGAAGCATTGCCGCAGCGCTTCCCTACCGTGATTTCATCACTGTAGGCCTCTGTACCAAAAAGTTGCGCATAACCAACCAGACAAAGATCCGTACTTGGCAGAATCGGGTTCCGGACACCTGGATCTATGTGCAGGAACGGGATGTTAAAGTCGGGCGCATTCAGATTTTCAATAACTGGTCGCCTTATATGGTCAAGGACTATGAGCATACGATGTGGATCGGTCTCGAGTATTTCTGCACGGAAGGAGACGAACTCTGGCAGATGGATGAAGATTCGTTCATTCGGATGGCTGTCGACGAACTGGTCCACATCGGCGTCATCGACAGGGAAGACGTCCTGGATTCCTGCCGCATAAAGGTTAAGAAGGCCTATCCGGCCTATTACGGTTCTTACTACGAACTGGATACCGTAAAGACGTTCCTGGACGGAATCGAGAATCTGTTCTGCCTGGGACGCAACGGTCAGCACCGCTATAACAATATGGACCATTCTATGCTTTCGGCTATGGAATGTGTGCGCAATATCCGCTCCGGCATTACTTCAAAGGAGAGTATCTGGGCTGTTAATACGGAAAGTGACTATCATGAAGAAAAGAACTGTTCGTAACGAAAACGGGGTGCTCCGATGGGTGTTCGTCTTCGTAATTGTCTTGTGTTTTGTGTGGAATTATTCCGGAATGTTCGACCCGAAACCTGATTTGAATGGAGACAATCTGATTTACTATACATTGGCCCTTTCCTTGTCACGGGGTGAAGGCTATGTTTCTCCCATAGGACCGGTTCCGGAACCTCATACGCATTTTCCTCCCGGGTATCCCGCATTTATGTCGCTGTTCCTACGGTTGTTTCCGGACAACATCGTAGCCATGAAGGTCTTGAATGGGATCTTGTTTCTTACGGCACTGCTTCTGCTGTTCCATATTCTTCGCAAGACGGGCGGTAAGTTCGGCCTTTATGTTGCTTTTTCGGCTTGTCTGCTCTGCACGTTCCATCCAGAACTGTTGCGATACGCCACTATTATGATGAGCGAAATGCTATATACGTGCATTACGCTGGGCATCATTACCATCTATCTGCATTTGGATATGGAGAAACTACGACACGGGGAATGGAGGCAGATCTGTCTTCTTATCGGGCTTTGCCTGCTGACAGCCGCCTCGTATCTGGTCCGGAGCATCGGAATGACCATTGCCCTGGCTGTCGTGGCAGCATTTGGCCTTTCTGTGCTCGAAAAGAGCTTGGGTCGGAAAGGAGAAAGCCATTCTTGGTTATGGCCGCTGCTGGTCTGTGCACTGGTGCTCTTTTCCTTGCTTACCGCGAAGGAAAGCTGGTCGTTCCGAAATCGACAAGTGAACCCGGAATACAAGGGTTCGTACACCAACAATTTTATGAGCAAGCAGCCGGACGGACAGGAGAAAATGTCTGGTTTGGCCGACTGGTCGGAGCGCTTAGCTAAGAACTTCACTTATTTTACAACATTCTATATTCCCCAATCCATTTTTGATCCGGATAAAGCCGTGATGGGTTTGAAGGACGAAGGCAGCAAAACGAAACCCGTGGCCTGGGGGGTCGGGGTTATCGTCCTGGCCCTAATCCTGGCCGGGGCTTTCACCTGGAAGAAGATACGGTGGTTGGCGGTGAGTTATTTTGTCATCACCGTCGGCGTATTGATGCTTTATCCCGAATGGCTGGCTGATATCCGATACCTGATTCCCTTGGTGCCTCTGCTGATAGGGGGCTTCCTATCCGGTGTGGTCTGGCTGGCTTCCCTCTTGGCCGGCCGCTCCCCGAAGCGCTGGATTGCCTACGGTCTTCCGCTTACGCTGCTTGTTCTGCTTATAGGAGTCACCGCGCCCAAATACCGGAGCGGCCAGAATCAACTATATCGGAGAATGGCTTCGTACAAAAGCTTTAAAGAGTTTCCGGAGGGTTCCAGCTTTCGTCAGTTTGTCGAGGCCTGCGAGGCCTTTTCAAACGCTCCCGAAGACATTCTTGTAGCGACGCGAAAACCGGAGATTTTCTATTTCTTCTCCCATTATCATCATGCGGTGCCCGTATCTGATTCCCCTCCGGACGAGATCATTGAACTATTATCTCGTAACAACGTGGATTATCTGATTGGGGACAGTACTTTCCTAAATACGTATTATGCTATTGTTCTTACATCTGATGTGTATCCGGAACACTTTAGGCTAATCAAATTGTTTTCAGGCTCGAAGACACCCGCATTCATTCTGGCGTTCATCGCTTCCCCGGAGGCGCAGTAGGAATAATTCGCAGACACTAATATGGGTAAAAACGTGCCCCGGCCGGCGAAAATGATCTGCACCCCAAAAGTTGGACACAGATTAAAGGTAAATGAAAAAGAATGAGAATTACCCGAAACTTGTCCAGGCGATGCATATGCTGGATGATGGCCATTCGGTCAATTACATCCAAAAGCAGC
>JAEEGK010007588.1_pt1 | contig 25832 bp, 8 predicted proteins | sample 8958771 | NCBI WGS metagenome assembly JAEEGK01 (sample SAMN16246547, study PRJNA631951) | gut metagenome | biome: gut microbiome; feature: rumen; material: SC-attached | host: Bos | place: Iran: Karaj | collected 2018-10
ATCCCCAATCCCCAATCCCCAATCCCCCATCCCCAATCCCCATATTAAATTTATTTATTTATAAAATTTTAATAAACTCATTTTCATTAATTTAAAATTTTAAGAATTAAATTATATTTATTAATATAATTTAAATATTATTTTTTAATTTAATTTTATGAATATAAATACCTTTACTCGTCATACTACATTTGAAAAAACATATCAACCAATTAATTTAAAAATAAATAATAATAATTTAGATTCAATAAAAGAAAGTAATTCCCCAAAATCTTCATCTCAAAATAATATTTTTAATCAAGAAGATTCAATAAATAATAATATAAATAATAATATAAATAATAATACTAATAATATTATTAATACAAACAATAATAATGTAAATTCAATAAATAATAATGATAATAATTTAATATTAATTGATAATACAAATAGAGATATATCTGATTTTCAAAAAATTCATAAAAAAGAAAATCAACGTTTTAATATAATAATTCGTATTCGACCAAAAGTTGAAAATGATATGATTGAACTCACAACAGAAGAAGAATTAAAACCTTGTATTTTTAAAAAATCTGATAATAAAATTTTATTAAGAAATGAAAAAACAGATAATGATTATGAAATGACATTTGATAAAGTTTTTAATGAAAAATCAGACCAAGAATCATTATATTTATCTTTTGGAGAAAAATTAATTAAAGATATATTTAAAGGTTATAATGGTACAATATTAGCATATGGTCAAACAGGAAGTGGAAAATCATATACAATATTTGGAAAAAGTTTATTAGAAAGTGATAAACAAACTTATACAATAAATCAAGGACTAGTTCAAAGAGCAATTCATCAAATTTTTGAATATAAAAATTTGAATAAAGGAAAAAAAAATATTAATGTTTATATAAGTTTTATGCAAGTTTATTTAAATCAAATAACTGATTTATTAAATGAAAAAAATGCAGATATTATTTTTAATGCAGAAAAACCTTCTTTTAAATTAGGAAAAGAAAGTAAAAATTTATCAATAGAAAATTCTTTACAAATTGGACATGATAAAAATAAAAAAGCTTTCGTTAAAAATTTAATTATAAAAGAAGTAGAAAATGAACAAAAATTACTTGTAGCAATTGAAAACGGAATTAATTGTAGAATGACAGCTCAAACAATATTAAATAAAACATCAAGTCGTTCTCATGCAATATTACAAATTATAGTAAAACAAAGATGGATAGAACGTATAAAAAATAATACAACTAATGAAATAACAGATAATTTACATAATTTAAAAGGAATTTTAACTGTTGTTGATTTAGCTGGAAGTGAAAGTATTAAAAGAACAGGAAGTGAAGGAATAAATCAAGATGAAGCAAAAGAAATAAATAAAAGTATATCTGCATTAGGAAGAGTTATTGAAGAATTAAGTAGGCAAAGTAAATATATAAATAATAATAATAAAAATTTTCATATAAGTTATAGAGATAGTAAATTAACTGAAATTTTAAGTGAATGTTTAGGAGGTAATTCAAAAACATATATTATTGCTTGTGTTAGTCCATTTACAGCTAATTGTGAAGAAACTTATAGTACTTTACAGTTTGCTTCGAGAGCTATGATTATTAAAACACAACCGAAAAAAAATGAAAAAATAGATTCAAAAAAATTTAGTAAAGATATAAATGGAAATAATAATAATATTAATAATGAATATGGAAATAAAATTGATAATAATAAAAAAAAATTATTTGGAAATGGAGGAAATTTATTAAATTCAAATAATAATAATAATAATTTTAATATAAATAAAAATATATATAAAAATAAAAATGAAAATAATAATAATAATAGTATAATAAATAATTTAAATTTAATGGATAATAATATAAATAATAATAATAATTTAAATAAAGAAGATTTTGAAATTTTATCGAAAAAATTTTATTCAGTCATTTTATATTTACAGGATGAATTAGGTAAATTAATTGTTAAAAATTATTCTTTAGAACAAGAAAATAATTATTTAAAAGAACAAATAAATAATTTGCAATAAAAATATAAATTTTTTTCAATTTAATATAATCTTTAATTAATAAATATGTATTATTTATATATATTTATATATATTTATATATAATAAATTAATTTTAATTTTTTAATAAAATTAAATATTCAAAAAAATAATATAAATAAAATTAAAATTATATTTTAAATTTAAAAATTATTACATAAATCATATAAATATAATTTAAATTAAATTTTTAAATTTAATTTCCAAATAATTCAATAAAATGATAAAAAATTAGTTAAAATAAATATTTAATTCCATACATAAATATATACTTATATTATATTATTAATTTTTTATTAATTTTTTATTAATTTGTTTTAATATTAATTAAATATTATAATATCAATTATTAATATATTTTTCATAATTATCATAAATAAATAATCTTTTTCAACTATTTTTTATTTTAAATATTAATATTAGAACTAGACAAAATTTTAATATTAACGTGTTTATTATCTTTTTCTTGATAAATAAAATATTCCTTATTATCTATTTTTATTTTATCTATAAAATATATATATTTACTATTTTTTAATTTTAAAACTTTAATTTCTTGTTCTTTATCTATATCAAAAAAATGTAAAAATCCTTTATTTCCACCAGATATTATAATATTATCATTCCATATTAAAAGTGAATTTAATCCATTTTCAGGATTATAAATTGAAATTGTTTTAAATAAATTAAAATCTTCATTAAAATCATAAATATAAATTAAGCCATTTTCGTCATCAACTAAAATTATATATTCTTTTTCTTTGGTGGGTTTTACAACACAATTATAAGAAAATAATTTAGCATATATATGATATTGATTTCCATTTTCAAAATCATAAGACCTTACTGTTTCAATAGTATGCTTAATAATATAATGTTTATTGCTTTTAACACTATAATAGTGTTTTAAATATATTACACATTCTTCATCTTCACAAAAATTATCCCTAACACATTCTCCAAGAAGATTATATACTTTTAGATATCTATTATAATAATCACTAATTATAATATAATCTATATTATTAAATGTTAACATTATTATTAAATGAATATGATTTCTTTCTTCATTATATTTTATATTGAAAATACAATAAAGATTAAAATTATTTTCACAAAAATCAAAAATTGTTATATTATTTGTAGTTGATAAGATAATTAAATCTTTATTTCCTTTTTGATAATATTTTATATATTTCATATCTCCTTCAAGAATATCTTCATATTCTTTAATAAATATAAATGTTTGTAAATTAAAAAGTATTAAATTTTGATTTATAGAAAAAATTAAATATTTTTTAAATGCAATGAAATAAATACAATTACTACCTTTTGATATTTTTTTATAAATATTTAAAATTATATTAAATTCCAATGGATTAGATTTAAATTTAATAAGATGATTTGGATTTAAACAATTGTTAGAACTATTTATTATTTCATTTTTTATATTTTTAATTTTTAATTCATTTTCAATAAACGTTAAATCTTCATTTAATTTAAAAAATTGATGGTCAAAATATTCATCCCAATTTATTTTTTCTTTATTATCATCAATCAATAAAATTTTAATTAAATCTATTAAATCTTCATTTCGAATATTATCAATTTTATCAATTTCATAAATTTCATTTTTTTCTTTATCATTTTTAAATTCTGGATATTTTCCAATTGCTAAATAATATAATAAATTTCCAATACACCATAATAAATATTTATTATTATTTTCTTTTTTCTGAAAATATTCAGGAATAAAATTTATTTTATCATTATTAAAAAAAATATTAGAATTTATATAATAAGCTATTTTATATTCAAAGTTATCATTTATTTTTTTTATTAAAATATTTTTTGGATTAATATCACAATCAAAAATTTTAAAATCATATAAAAATTTAAAACCTTTGTTTAATTGAATCATAATAAACTGAATTTCATAAATATCAAGTTGTTGATATTTTATTAAATTAAAAATATTTTCATTAAAATATTCAAAAATAATATAATAATTATCATTATCCTCAAAATAATCTATTATTTTTGTTAAAAATTTATTTTCATTAATATCTTTAATATTTAAAATTTCTTTATTATATAAATTAATATTATCTTTTAATAATTTATTGATAATTTTAATGGCTATTAGCTCATTATTATTTAAATAAGATCCTTTTATAATTTTATATTCATTATTTTCATAAATATAATTCGATTTTATATTTTTAAATTTATATTTATTTTTTAATATTATTGTTTCTTTAGTTTTTATTTTAATAATAAAATCATTACTTATATTTAATGAAATAATGTTTTTTATAAGGATATTATTTTCATCATTTTCATTTATAATATTTTCTTTGTTCAAAAAATTATATTCTTCATTAATTTTATCTACTAAATAATTTCTTAATTTTAATAAATTATCTTTGATATTAAAAAAATCTGAAATTAAAAATATTTCATCTTTAAAAATAAATAATTTTCTATTTTCCATTTTTTATTAGTTGTTTAATTAAAATAAAAAATATATATAAATAATCATTTAATAATATTATAATTTAATATTGAATATTTAAAAAAAAAATAATTTGAAATAAAAATTTAATTTTATTTGAAAATTATGAAAACTCATTATCTTTTAATAATTTATGTTATTGGATTTATTTTATTTTATAGTATTTTATCTTTTTTTGAGGTAGATGAAAAACTTTTTTTTTATTTTGATAATAATAACAATACAAATAATTTAAATAACAAAAGTAAAAAAAAAAATACACAAAAAGAAGGAGATATTTTAACTCCCCCAGATGCAACTAAACCTTTAAAACTTACTAAACAAGAAATAGGACGACATGCTTGGGCTTTATTACATTCTGTTGCAGCTTCATATCCAATAGAACCAACAAATGAAGATAAAAAACAAGTAGAAGATTTTATAAATGGATTAGCATATAATTTTCCATGTAAAATTTGTGGAAAACATTTTGTTAAATTATTAAAAGATAATCCCATTAAAAATAATAATAGAGAAGAATTAGTTTATTATTTATGTGATATACATAATATTGTTAATAAAGTTTTAGAAAAACCTCATTTTGATTGTGATAAAGCTTTTGAAATTTGGGGAGGTGATTGTGGATGTGAAGCTGAATAAAATTAATAAAAATTAATAAATATAAATAGAATAATAATTTACATTAATATAAATATAAAAAATAATATTATTCAATTAAAGGAAGTTCTGTTCTACAAATTGGACATTGATTTTTATGAACACACCATAATTTTAAACATTCTGGATGAAATAAATGATGACATGGAGTCATCATAATTTTTATTTCTTTTTGTTCTTTATTTTTTTTAAAACATTTTAAAAAATTTTTATTGAATATTTGTTTTCTTTTTAATTTTTTCATTCCAACTTCATCTGAACTTAAAACAATATTTACATTATTATTTTGATTTATATTTTCTATATTAATATTATTTTGTAATTCCAATTCATTATTTTTTTTATTTTCTTCTTCTAAATTATTATCATTAATTGAAGATGAATTAAAAATAGAATTTGGTTCTAATCTTAATAAACTTAAACAAATACTACAATTAAGATTTTCTATTTCTTCAATAGTTTTATTTATATTTTTGTCTTTATTGTTTGTAAATATTTCTTCAATTTCTTTTAGAGTTTTATAATAATTATAATATCCTTTTCTAAATTTTTTAGGAATAAAGAATTTATTTCCAAAATATTGTTGTAAAAATAAAATTAATAATTCCAAAAATAAAACAATGAACACATTTAAAACCAAAAAATATTTTGGCTGAGAAAGTAAGATATTATTGTTATATAATCTAAAATATAAAGGTAAAAATAATTTGTTTAATAAAACAATGATAATAAAATTAAAAGGCAAATGATTTTTTAAAATATTTATATTTACATTGTAAATAATTTGTGGTATAAAAATCAATATGCAATTCAAAAAAAATAAAAAATCATATATTAAGGAATAAACAACAAAAAACAAATAAAAAATTAACGTAATATAAAATAATAAATTAAATTTAAATATTTTTTTTTGTATGTGGGAGTTAATCATTTGTTCAATAAAATTAGTTGTCATATTATTTTCAATCATATTTTGTCTAAATCTAGTTACTTCATTAGAATGTTTGATAAATAAAATTATATATTTCATTTCAACAATACAAAAATTCATAAAATAAAATAATCCTGTTGTTAAAAAACTGTTGAAATAATTTGAAAATATTATAGATAAAATTAAACAAAATACAGTTATAATTGCATTCCAAATCATATTCATAAAGATTAATAAAGGACTAAAATTTTTAATATTAATATTAAAAGATAAAATTTGCCTTAAAATTTTTAAATTAATATAAGTGGATGTAATTCCAATAATTAATAAAAAAATATTTAAATTATAAACTTTTTTATTTAAATTAGTAGTATATATATTTTCATAATTAGAATATATTGATTCAAATTTAATATTTAAAGGTAAATCTTCTAAAAATATTTCACCATTTATATTTTTTTTTGATAAAGAAGGAATATTAATTGTAAAGTTATTAATATTAGAATATGAATTAATAATATTTTTAAATAATTTATAAGATTTATATATTGAAACTTTTGATATATTTGATTTCATAATACAAGATTCACTTCCTGTTTCAAGTTTTTTTATATCAGTAAAATTAAAAATAATTTCTTTATTTAAATTATTTCTTAATAAAGTATATTTTGCTTTAATAATTATATAATTGTCATTATATTTATTATCATTGATAATTAAATTCAAATATAATTCTAAATAACTAGGCAAAGATATATAATTAAAATATAATATAAAATTTCCATGATTTGAGCTAAAAAAATTGGGAAGGGAAATTTTTTTATTTTCATTTTTATCATTTATTGTCCAATCTCCATAATATTTTTTTTTACATAATTCTAATAAAAATGGTTCAATTCTTAATGAATTTTCAATTTCAGTAATAATAAATTCTTCTTTATTGTTAATTAAATTTCTATTTAAAAATATTGGATTATTATTATTATTTTGTAAAATTTTTATAAAAATTTGTTTAAAATAAATTGAAAAAATAAAAGAAATAAAAATAGAAATTAAAAAATTGAAAAAAATATGAAAATAAAAATATTTTGTTTTTAAAATATAAATAAAAAGATTATTATTTTGTATTAGATTATTTCTCATTATATAAAATTTATATTTAAGAATTAAATAATAATTAAATTTAATTTATTTATAATAAATTATATAAATTTAAAAATTAATATAATAGAAAAGTATAAAAAATTATTCATAAATTATAAAAAAATTTCTTTGATAAATAATATTTTATTAAAAAATATTTATAATATTTTATTTGAAATTTTAATTATTATTATTTATAATATAATAAATATTGTTTTAATTTTTAATTAAAAAAAATTAAAAAAATTTATTTTTAAACCTAAGGATAAAATTTTATATAATTTCTATTTATAAAAATGTTTTATTATTAAATGCATTTTAAATAATTAGTTTTAATAAGAATTATTTATAAATAAATTTTTAAAAATTTTATTGTGCATTTATTTTAAATAATGAATTAGTATTATCATTTAAACTATTTTGACCTAAAAATAAAAAATCATATCCTTTTTTATCTGATTGTAAATCATAATCAAAATGATAAACACTACTAATATCTTTTCTTTCTTGTTCCGTAAAAATTGCTTTTTCTAACAAATTGATTTCATTTCTTGTTTTAATATATTGAATTATATCAAATAAAAATAAAATTTTATTAAATTGTTTATGAATTTCTTTAATTCTTTTTAAAGAATTATTTCTAAATAATATAGTCATAAAACATATTACATGTTCAGCAATTCTTTTTTTCTTTTTATGATAATAATGATTATTTCTTTTTCTAGGAGAACTTGGACTTAAACTTAAAGGTAATTTTAAAATTGAAGCCCTTGAATCTTTTATTTTTTTTGGACTTAAAAAATTTATATTTTTTAAATTTGTGGAAATTGAAAATTTAATTTTTTTTGGAGAATGAATTTTTTCAGAAACAATATTTGTTTTCATTTTTAAGCTCTCATTTTTATTTAATTTTAATAATGGTATATTAGTTTTTGAATAAATTGATTTATTCCTTTTTAAATTATTAGAACTAAAAACATCATTTGTTTGTAATTTAATTATATTATTTTCTTCTCTTTGAATTTCTTCAAATTTTGATTCATCTAAATTAAAAAATTGTAAAACATAATTTTTATATAAAGTTCTTCTTATAAAATATGTAATAATTTCACCTATTATAAATATTATTTTTATTATTCCTCCTATATTTGCAGCAATATCTTGAAATTTTGAATAAGTTCTATCTAATACTTTTCTATTTGTTGATTCTCTTATATAAACTGTTAAAAAATTATCAGATTCTCTATAATCTTTATTTTCTGATGTTGATTCAAAAGTCAAATATGTTTGAGTTAGAATAGATTCAAAAAATATTCCTTTGTCTGTATTTATTTGTTTAATTTGAAAATAAACCCAAAAATCCATATATTGTTTAATAGAAAATGAAGTAAAAATATTTTTTCCATAAATTTGTGCAGGATTATTATAATTACTTGGTATTATTTGATAATCTGTTGTAAAAATTCCAATATATCCTCCATTTAATATTTCAGAGATTTCATCAGGAGTTTTACAAAAATTATTATTATCAGTTGAATTAATACATTTCATAAATCGAAAATTAATAGTTGTCCATTTATCTTCCATATAAACTCCTCTTAATTCAATTCCAGTTAAATTAACACAATATAAATTCTCTAAAGCTAAACCATGAAAATATTCAGGAATAACAGAAAATGAATAATTAGAGCATTTTACCAAATTTAAATTTACTTGAGTTTCAGATGCTGTTCCATCATCATTAACATTAGAGATTGCAGCATAAGCTTTTAATGTATAAACTCTTTCATCAATATACATACTATAATTTAAAAATTGTAAACTTATTGCCCAAATAAATTCATTTGTTAATAAAAAATGAAGTGGTGAAGAATCAATTAAATCAGAAGAAATAACATTTGGTTTTTTATGATAAATAATCTCTTTTGAAAAAACAATAAAAAAAACAAATATAACAGAATAAGAAATTAATGTAATAATAGAACCAAAAACTGTTTGATATGTCTTATGTCCATTTATTGTAAAACGAGCTTTACTACCATATATATCAATTAAAAGAAAATATTTTCCTATCTTTTTCATCAAATAATAATGAAATATTAATTTATTTAATTTTTAAATAAAAATATTATAATTTATAAAACAAATTTATAAATATATATTTTATTTTAAATTTTTTTTATTTAAAAAATAATGAAGAAAAGTTTAATATAAAAATAAAATATTTTTTTAAAATTATTTAAAAATAGATATTTTTAAAATTTGATAGATAAAAAATAAAGAATAAAATTGTTAAATAAAAGAAATATAATATAAATAGGAAATAAATCATATTAAAAGATAAAATAAATAATAATTAAAATAAATTTTTATTTTAATTTTATTTTAACTTTAAACTTATTATATTTTTTAATTATTTTTTATAAATAATTGAGCAATAATGAGACTATAATAAGTTATAAAATTTAGAGATAATAATTATTTTTTAAATTGTGAAAAACTACAAAAAAAATCATAGAGAAAAATTATAATATTAATTATATTTAATTTTTAACTGTTTTAGGAAATTAAATATAAAATTTTTTATTACTAAAAAAAATGAAATTAAAAAATATAGTAAATAATCAATTCAAAATAGAAGAATATATATTTAAATATATTAGATTATTTATAAATTAAGATTTTTATTTTATTTCATAAAATTTTTTTTTATTTATATTATTTTTCTTGAATTATTAAAAATTATTATAAATAATTATTTTTTTATTACTTTTATAAAAATTATTTTTAAAATTATTAAATATTAATTTTTATTACTATCTTAATTAATAATTTTTTAATTTTTAATGAATGAAGAAAATAATATAAAATTTACTATTAATTTCATAAATGAATATTTGAAAGAAAATAAAAACATTTTTTATAATAATTTATTAGAAGAAAGCATTATTTTTCCAAAAAATATTATTGAAAAAATCAAATATTTAATAAATAATTTAACACTAATTAGAAAATTTAAAAAAATTCAATATCAAAAAATATATGATATTTTGGAAAATTATTCTAAATTTTCAAATAATAATTCAGATATACAAGAATATTTAAAAAAATTTAATTATTTTTATTATAAACATATAATTGAAAAATATACAAATATTAAAAATAAATTGGAATCTAAAAATTTTGAATATAAGGATAAAAATTTAAAATATTATAAATTTTATAAATTTTATATTTTTTATTATCTCTATTTTTTTTTAAAAAACAATAATGAAAAAGAAAATAATTTTAAAAATAATAATTTTCCTTTTTTTTATTTAAATTTTTTGAATTTATATAATAAATGTAAAACTTTTGATGATATAAATAACTTTTATATTGAAATTATTTTTCATATTTATATTAAATTTATTATTGAATCTGATTTTAATAAAGAACATTATAAATTATTTTTAGATATATTTAACAATTATTTATTAAATTTAGAAAAAAATAAAAAAGAAGTTAAAACAATTAAATGTTGTTTTATATGTTTATTACTCGGATATATTTTATTAAAAAATTATAATAGAGAAGATGAAAATTTAATAGAAGAATATAAAAAATTAATATGCGATATATTATTTGAAAATTTTTATTTAAAAAATTTTTTAGTTGATATTATTTGTGGAAATTTTTTTGATTCTATTAAGATTAAATCATCAGAATATATTTCAAGAAATTTAAATTTACTTATTTTATCAGATAAAGATATATATGAAAAATTTGGTCATGTTGATTTTTTTAAATTAATTTTAAAAAACCAAATCTCTTTTTATCAATTTTTATTGATTAAAGATTTTAATAATATAAATATTATAAAAGAATTATATGATATATCTTTATATTTTTTTAATTTACAAAGTGGTATTGTCAATAAAAAATATAAAGAATTAAAATTTAATGATTGAATTAAATTTTTAAATACAATATTTTTACAAAATATTTTATATTCTTTGAGAAAAGTTATTATTTCAAGTGAATTTATTATAAAAAAACATGAAGTAATAAATTCAACATCTGAAATAATTAAATATTGTAATTTTTATGAAAATATTTATAATTTTTTAGATAATTATATAGAAATAAATGAAAATTATAAAATAGAATGGAATTATATAATAAATATAATTTATAAATTAAAAGAATGTAATAAATTTAATGATATTAATTATGAATTATTAAACAAAATAACAATAAATTTTGAAAAAATTATAAATTTTAATAATAAGGAAACTTTACAAAAATTTGAATATTTATTTAAAGATTTTAAAATAAATAACATTGAACCTTATTTAACTATATATTTAAATAGAATAAAAACTAATAATATTTTTAAATCAGATTATAATGAATTTTTTTTACAAACAGCTATATATGATAATTCTGATTTATCATTCACAATTTTAAAAGATTTGATAAAATATATTAAATATAACAAAAATAGAGAAGTCAAAAAAATAGAAAATTTAATAATTGAAATTTATTCAAATATTATTTCAAAATTAGATAAAAATAATATATATATTTATAATAACTTAGATAATCATTTTTTTAATATAATTATCAGTTTTTTTTACTATATGAATGATAATATGAATATTTCACAAGCTATTAAAGTATTTTTATATTCAAAAAGAAATGAAAAAATATTTTTAAAAAATTATTTTTTATTTATTATAAATATTATTTGGATTTTAAATTATTCATTCAATAAAAATAAAATGAAATTATTAATCAAAGAAATTTTTGATAAAAATGATGAAAATATGAAATTAATTATAGAAATATTATTAAAAATGAAGATTAAAAATAAATATGAAATTCATATTAAAAAAGAATTAAACAATAAAGAATTAGAGCTAAATAAAATTAGTAAAATTCCTATTTTAAGATTAAAAAACGATAATGATGAAAATGATATTATTTATCCGTTTGTTCCTTTTGATTATTATGAAATATTAAATATGATTATAAATAATAACGTTTATTTTTTAAACAATAAAAAAAATTTTTTATTTATAATTTTAAAAAATATTAAACAAAATAGTTTTAATGAAAAAAATATTAAAAATCTAATTCTTTTTTTAAAAAAAAATATTAAAAATTATTTATTTGATAATAATAATTTAACAAAAAATAAAGATTTTTTTTTATTTAATAAAATCTTAAAATTTATTAATTATAGACTTTTTTTTGATAAAGCTGATTTAATAAATTTAAAATTAAGTGAAAATAACACAAATGATTTTTCAAAAATTCAAATATTTCAATATTATTTTTGTTACATTAAAAATATTTCTAATAATTTTAATGAATCAATGATTAATAAAGAATTTTTTATTATATTTGATAATTTTATTTATTATATAAATTCTTTATATAATGATGAAACAGATATTCTATTAGTAAATGATATATTAGAAGAATTATATTCTATATTAAAAAAATTTTCTTTAATTTTTGATAAAAAGCTTTTTATTTTTTATTTAAAAATAATATTTTTATGTTTTAATTTAAAATCATATTTTATTAAATTAAATGATGAAAATTTAATTTTTAAATTTTTTTCTTTTTTTTGTGATATTTATGTAAAAGTTATAATATCTAATAGTTATGAAATACTTGGAGATGATAATAATAAAACTAAAAATTTTATTAAAATTTATTCAGAAATTTTTTTATTATCATTTTCGGAATTAATTAAAGAAAAAAATGATAATTTTTTAGATTTCATTAATAAACAATTTTATGATTCTTCAAATTATTTAAAAGAAATTATTATATTAATTCTTTTATATAAAATTAAAAATAGATTTAATATTTATGATATTTCTAATATTTTATCAGATAATTCAATTTCAAAAATTTATATGTCAAAAAATGAAAAAAAAATATTATTTAGTAATTATAATAATGAAAATAAAAGTTATGATTTATTTTTTTTTAATTTAACAAGTATATTAAAATATAATTTATATTTTCAAAAAAATAAAGAATTTATTTGTTCTGAAGATGAAAAATTAAAAGTATTAAATGATGAATTAAATATTAAAGATAATTTAAAAACTTCATTAAAAAATGAAAATAATGAAATAAATAAATCTATTATTAATTTTGATAATAATTCATTAAAAAAGTATGAAAAATTAATGAATACTTTTTCTTTATTATTAAAACAAAAAATTAATTATTCATCTGAAAAAAATTTTAATTTAAAAATATTTTCTGAGTTTGAAAAAAATAATAAAAGAATATTTAATATAAATATTACATATATGAATTGGTATATATATAAAAAAAAATTTAATATAGATGAAGAAAAAAATTATTCAATAAATTATATTAATTTTTTAAATAAAATTGGGGATATTAAAATTGAAAAAAATATAAATGATTCATATATAAATTATGAAAACAATTTTTATAATTTATGTATATTTTTAAATAAAAAAAATAATATTAATTTTGAATCTATTAGTATAATTTATTTAGATAATTTTAATTTCAATTTTGATAAAATAAAAAATCAATTATTTAATTACTATTGTTCAAATTATAATGATAATAAAAATTATTATATTATTTTAGTAATTCCATTTAGTAAAAATATTTATAGAATTAAAATATGTGATTATTATTCAAATTATAACAAAACTGAACAAAAGATTGATAATATAAAATTTTTAAAAAATTATATTTTAACTAATTTTTTGATTGATATTTCTTTAAGTAGTGGACGCAATTATTTAATTAATACAATTATTTTTTTGTATGAATTTAATAATTTTTTATTTGAAGATTCAAGTCCAAATTTATTTAATGAAAGAATTAAAATTTTCAATAATATTTTTTCTAATAATAAATATTAAATAAATTAAGATTATATTATAAAGATATTTTTAATAAATATTAAATTAGAAAAAAAAATATTTTTAATCAATATAAATAATTAATAAATTACAATTAAATTAATATAAATCTATAAATTTTTTAACTTCATTAGTTTTAATAAAAAAATTAAAAAATAAAATATTTAAAAAATGAGTATTGCTGAAAAACCAATTACTTTTAAACCTTTAAAAAAAGGAAAAACTTTACTATTATTTGATATTGATGGAACTTTAGCCCCATTTATAAAAAAAATGGAAGATGATATGAAAAATGAAATAATTAAAATAAAAAAAACTACTGATTTTCATATTGCTAGTGTAGGAGGTTCCGATTTTAAAAAAGTTAAATTTCAATTAGATGATTCAATTTCAAATTTTAATTATATTTTTTCTGAAAATGGTTTACAAGTGAGAGATAGTAATCTTAATTTATTACATAGTTATACTGTATGTGAATATTTGGGTGAAGAAAAAATAAAAGAATTTGTTAATTTTGTTTTAAGATATTTAGCTGATATAGATATTCCATTTAAAAGGGGGACTTTCATAGAATATAGAACTGGAATGTTTAATATATGTCCATGTGGAAGAAATTTAACCCCAGAAGAAAGAGAAGAATTTGTAAAATATAATAATGAACATAAAGTAGTTGCAAAATTAAAAGAAGCTATTGATGAAAAATTTGGAAAAACTTTACATATGAAATGTAGCTTTGGTGGACAAATATCTATTGATTGTTTTCCTGAAGGATGGGATAAAACTTATTGTTTAAAATATTGTAAAGATTATGATAATATTGTTTTTTTTGGAGATAAAACTTATTTAAATGGAAATGATTTTGAAATTGCAAGATCAGATGAAATAACAAGAGCATATACAGTAAAATCTCCTCAAGATACAATTAAATATATTGAAGAAGTTATTGAAGAAATTAAAAAATTAAATTAAATAATTTTCATCAATATTAATTAAAATAATATTAATATATATAAATTAAAATTAATAAATTAAAAAATAATAATATTATATATCGATATAATTTTATTGAATATTGTTTATTACTATTTTTATAATAATTATTTTTTATAATATTTTTTCTTTTTTTATATTTTTTGGTTAAAATATCTATTTAAAAATTATTATTATAATTCATTATTAAAAATTTAATGTTAATATTTTATTAAAAAATTATTATTTGAATCATATATATTTTAAATTTAATTATTTAAAATTTATATTTAATTTAAAAATTAATTTAAATTAATTTTTTATTTAAAATAAATAATAATTTATTTAATAATAAAAATTATTAATAATTATTAAATATAATATTTTTTATTAATTTAATATTTATGATATTATTTTTAATTTTTAGTTAATTAATTTGATTTTAATATGCATTATTTTTTCTTTTTTTATCAGTTTTTTTTTTGTCTTTCTTTTTTTTATTTTCATTTATTTTCTTTTCATAATTATTTTCAATTTCATAATCTTCATTTTCTCCTTTTTTTTGTAGAGAATTATAAAAAGCAATAATATTTTTTGCCTTAATATCCATCTTATTTAAAAATCCTAAATTTATATCTTCATCATTCCAATAATCTTTTTCCTTAATTAAATCAATAATATCATCATCAGGTTCTACTTCTTCATTATCATAAATCATTCGTAATATAAATCTTCTTAAAGCAAGAATGAATTTTTCTCTTATTTTTTCATCTATCTTATTTAATTTTTTCTTTACTTTATCAATACTTCCACTATCATCATTATTATGAAATTTATTATCAATTGCATCTTCTAAATATTGATAACAATTTTCTTCCATTAATTCAAGTAAAGGTAATAAATTTTCTATTTTCAACAAATCAGTAATAATTTTTAAAAAACCTTTATTTTTTATAAATGCATTTGATATAAAACTCATTACATCTTTCATTACCATTTTTTCTTTTTCATTTGTTAAAAAATGTAATAAATTATAATATTGTTTAAAGCAATCAATTATTTCTTCATTATTTTTTTGTTTTAAAAATTTTATAATTTCTTCTTTATTATTATTTTCAATTTCTTCTTTATTTTTATATTTTGATTTAAATTTATTAATTACATTTTTTTTACCAATTAGAGTATCAAATATAAATAAAGGATTTGATCCTTTTGAAGTATCAATTAAAAATTTATTTGAAAAAATTGATAATAAATTATTTTCAAATTCTTCTAAATCAAAATAAATGTAATTATTCAATTTAAAACTAAAATCAGTATTTTGATTATTTATTATTAAATAATTATTATAATTATCTATTATATTTTTTTCTAAATTTAATTCATTTTCTTCATCATTATTTGTTGAATTTTTAAAATTTAAAAAAGGTAAAATATTTTCACTTTGAATATCAAAATATTTTTTTGATTTAGAAATTTTATTATTTTCTTGAAGTTTTTCTCCTATATTTTTTAATATTTCATTATATTTATTTGATAAATTATCAATAATATTAAATAAATCATTATTATCTATATTAAGGAAATAAAATAATTTTGTATTTTCATCATAATTAATATCAATTTCTGGTTTTAATTTATTTAAACCATTTTTAAAATTATTAAATAAAATTTGTAAATTTTCTTTGTTTAAAAATTCTTTAATTGCTTTAGTTTCAGCAACATTTTTTTTTATTTTTGTATTAAATAATTTATAAAGTTGATATAAAAATGGAATAATATATTTAAAGATAATATTTATTATTTTAAACAAATCATTATTTTGCTTATATAAATTAAACCAATTATCTTCATTATTTTGTGGTAATATATTATTATTATTTTTTTCTGTATAAATTTCGTAATCATTAGATATTTCTTTAATTTCATTTTTTTTATTTTCTAAGGGAACAATTTTATAATGATTTTGATTAAATTCTGATTCTATTTTTTTTAAAGAATCATAATTTATATTTTTAAGGAAATTAAGTATATTATTCATTAACATATCATTAAGATCTTTAGAAATTACAATTTTTTTATTTTTTCTAAAATCAAATAAAAATGAATAAATTAATGTCATAAAATTATCATTTTTCCAAAATTGAAACATTTTTATTTGAATTTTGATAATAATTTGTTTCTGTATTTCAAAAATTATTTTTAAATCAGCTTTCACCGAAAAGTTATTTATTAAATTTAAACTATTTAATATAAATAAAATCATTCCTTTTGCAATAAAATCATTATTTTTAATATTTTCTTTAAATTCTTGATTAAATTCATCATATAAATTATTTAAAAGATTTTCATTAATTTGTGTGAGATAAGAATTTAATTTATTTTCAAAAAGAAAATAAAATTTAATACAAATTGAAAATAAATTTATTTCTTCTTCATTAAAATAATATTCTTTATTTAAAATTTCATTTATCAATTTTGAAATATTTTCATCATCAAAAAATGATTTAATATTTTCTTTTATCCAATTTTTTTCATTTATAACATATTCTTTTAAATTTTTAGACATATTAAATACAATAAATCTATCAAAAATAAAATCAAAGAAATTATATGGATTTTTTTTGGCAATTTGTTTTATATCTTTTTTTTCATTTTTAAAATTAACATCATTAAATATATCATTTAATTTCATATAATCTTTAATATCTTCCTCATTATTTTCAATATAAAAAGTTATAATAGGATTATATAAAATAGAATATTGTAAATCTTTAAAATAATTTTCATAAGTATTTAATTTATAAAAATCAAATTCATATTTATTAAATTTATTAAATCCTCCTAATCTATATTTTAAACATTTCAAAAAATAATCAACAATGTTATAATCTCTAATTAAATTAAAATAACTTTCAAAAATTAATGTTTGATTCACTGTTTGATATAAATGTTTATCAGTATAAATTTTACTCATATTAAATAAAAATAATTTAATATAACTAATATAGAATAAATTTATTATTTCTTTATTATTTGATTTATAATTTTTTATTTCTTTATAATAATCTTTGAAAAATTGAAAAACGTTTATATTTTTATTTTCTTCTTCTTCATTATTAATAACATTATTGTTATTATTTTCCGTTGTTAAAATATCTTTTAATAAATTTTTATCTTCAAAGTATTTTTTTAAAAATAATTCATTATTATCATTAAATATTTCACTAATTATTTTATTTAATAATATTGAATTTAAATTTTTTTCTTTTAATTTTTTACAAATTCTTTCATAATAAAAATTAACATCAGTTAATTTATCTAAATTTGTAGGATTAATATTATCAAAAAATATTTTAAAGAAATTTTTTGAATTCATTAAATAAACATTATTATTAATAATTATTTTAACAATTTGTGGAATATTTCTTTCAAATAATTTATTTTTTAAAAATAATTTAACTTTTTCTGTATAAATTTTTATAATTAATTTAATAAGTTTTTCTTCATCTTCAAATTTTTCAAAAAATTTTATTTGTTTTTCAATAATATTTTTTAATAATTCTTCCTCTATAGTATTATTTTCTTCAAAAATTAAATTCATATATTCTTTAATATTTTTTTGGAAGAATTCATCTCTAGGAATATTATTAGCAAATTCCATAAAAGATTTTAAAACTCCAATTAATTCAATGTTATCATTTTTTTGATTATTATATGAATTTTGATATATATTATCAATTAAATTGTAATAATTATGAAAATTATCTCTTGTAACATTTTCAAAATATTTCATTGCATAATAAATTGTTGCTTCATTAAAAAAATTTATTATTTCTAAATTAAATTGATAATCTTTTTTCTTTTTATATTTTATATTTTCTTTTCTTTCAAATTCATTTATAACTTCTTTAATTATTTCTTCAGGTTCAATTTTTTGATAATCCGCAATATTTTTTAAATTTTTTATAAATCTAGTTATATATTTTGAATAAGCTAAACTATATAATATAATATAACAAAAATATTGTAAAGTATTATAATTCTTTAAAATTTTATTTTTTCTTAATTTTTTATTTAAAAGATATTTTATTAAATCAAATGAATAAAAATTTAACTTTGTTGTTTTTATATAAATTTCAATAAAATCATCAATTAATAATGAAAATTTATTTTCATTATTAAAACACTTACCAATTTCTTCAAATTCAACATTGTTACAATTATTTTGTATATATAAACTTGAATTATTTATAAAATCATTTAATGAATTAATATATTTTTCTTTGTTTTCTTCTTCTTTATATTCATCATCAGTTTCAATGCTTAATATTGATTCATTTTTTTTAAATTTATTATTTAAATTATTATATAAATAATCTAAAACTTTTTGATAAAATTCAGAACTATATAAAATTTTTGTTTTACTTTTTTTTTGTATGATATTTGACATAGGAGAACTTTTAAGATCTAAAGTTTTCATAAAATTACCATTTTCAATTTTATTCATTAATTTAATATTTTTATCATTTTTTTCTAATTTAATTAATTTTTCTATCATATTAAATGTTTCCAAACAATAAAAATATCTAATTAAATAGTTCTTTATTATCATTAAATAAAATTTTGTTAAACCATTTAAAATATCAATATCATTTTTTTTTACTTTATTTGCTTTAAGATAATTATATAAAATATTTTTTCTTTCAAATACAAAATTTTTTATTTTTTCAACAATGAAATTTTTAGCATTTTCATTACTAACTATTTTTTTTACAACTAGACCTACATAATTATCATCAGAATTATCATCAGATTTTTCAAAATTAAAAGTCAAATATGTTTCGGTTAAAATTTCTTCAAGATTATTTTCAATATCTAATAACTTAATAATTTGTTCATTTTCATTTTCTTTAAGATATTTATTTATATCAAATTTAGGAAGTTTTGAATTTAAATTATCTATAAAAAATTGATTATAATCTGACATATGAGAAATAAATCTTCTTGAAATAGGCTCAATTTCTTCTTCATCATTAATGAATTTTCTTTTTAAATGAATTGTTAAAATTATAATTTTCTTTTCTGAATTTTCTGGTAATTCGTTTGTTTCGAAATTTTTAATAAATCTAATAATAAAATTCAAATGATATGATTCTTCTTCATTAAATTTAATAAGTAAAATTTTTTGATTATTATCTTTATCATAATAATCTATTAATTCTTTTTCGAAATTTTCTTGACTTTTAATTTCATTAATATCAATAATTTTAATTAATTCATCAGTGAAAGTAATATTCATATTTCTATTTTGAACTTTTTTAAAATTAATTTTTTGATTTTTATTAGTAAAAGTATAAATTGCATATTTTTTTGATTTAATATTTTCAATAAAACTTATAAAATTTTTAAATTTATTTTTATTATAGAATAAATAAATAATTTCTAGTAAATCTTTTACATTTTGATCATAAAAAATATTATTAAATTTACTATAAAGTATAATATCTTCACTAAGTGTTTTTGATATAATTCCAAAAATTTTTTCATATTTTTCTTTTTTTTTTAAATTAGGTTCTTCTCTTGAAAGTTTATATAAAATTCCACTAATTTCATCTTTATCACAATTTAATAATTGATCTTTTAAATTAATTTTATTATTGGGAATTTTTTCTTTATCTATTGTTATTAAAAGAGTTAATAAATCTACGATATTATCAACAATTTTTTTATCTGAATCATTTAACAAAGTTTCAAAATCTAAGTAATGTTTTTCAAATCTATTTAAAAATGGAGGATCTTGATAATAACTATCTTCTTTATCTATTAAAACAACTATTTTAAATTTATAATTAACCTCAGCTCTAGGATTATTAATTAAACCAATAGAAATTCTGCAATATTTTACTTCTGGATTATTGCTAGTAACAAAATGTTGGTTGAATAAATCAAATAATGATGGATAAATTACATCTAAATTTTTTAAAACTAAAAAGTTTCCTTGTTCCATATTTACCATAATTTTATTGACCATAATATATGAATATTCTTCTTTTTCTAAATCATTTTTAAAGCTAGAACCATAATAATAAATTGGTTTTGTATTAAATATTGAATGAGTATTTTTACTATCTTTATTTTCTTTAAATAAATTATCAATTAAATAACTTCCTACTTCATTATTTGCAATTAATATTAAATATCTTGATTCCAAATCTTCAATATTATTTTTAATTGAATTAACTAAATTATATTTAGGTAAATTATATTCTTTTGTTTTTTCAATAAATAAATCACTTACTGTTCTAAAATTAGGAATATCAGCAAAAGACAAACCAGAAAAATTTCTATCTAAACAATCTTTTGTAATTTCCATAATTTTTTTATTATTATTTTTTGGAACATCTTTTATTTTTTTGGCAAATTGTTTAATCATATTATAGAAATCTCTTGTTCCATGAAAATCAACTAATGATAAATCTAATTTATCATTATCATTACTATTTTCAATCATAATTTTTAATATTTTTTTATATTCTAAATAACAGTCTGAAATTATACTATTAATTGTACCTAAAGGATTTACTTCATATGATTCTGAAATAACCTTTGCAGTTTGCATTAAATCGAATTTTGATGGGTCTGGTCTTGCAATAAATATTCCTCTATTTTGTTTACTTGCATCTAATGACCAATTACTAACACCAACAAATGAGACTTTGTGTGCTTCATCTTCATATTCTAATTTTGAATGTAAAATTTTTAAAGGATTGTTATCGCTAATTTCAGCTAATCCCATTTCATCAAAAAATAATAATGAAATATAACCTTTTTTTATAGATTTATATGCACTTTCAAATGCATTTTCAATTTCTTTACTTGTTGATGTTCTTGATCCTTGGAAATAAACTACGCTTAAAGCTGGAACTTTTTTAAATAAATTATCTAAACTTTCTTCTCCATTTAAAGATGCTCTTAATAATTCTAAACTTAATGTTTTACTACAACCTGGTTTTCCACATATAAATATTGGAATATAATTCATAATACAATTAAATAATGCAAATATATTTTCTTTTAATGCTGTATTTTTTGCTATTCCTTTATCTATTATTATTCTATCTATTAAAGTTTTTAATTCTTTGTCAATGAAATTTATTATATCACTTGTTTTTTCAAAAGTTTTATCTTCTCCACAAGATTCTTTATATAAATCAAATAAATCATTATATAATATACTTCTTTGATTTTGTTCAGGAATTCTTAAAATATAACATAAATATAGACCTAAAATAATTGATTTAAGTTGTTTTTCTTTTTCATTTATATCTTTAACTGAAGGATCATTAATTTCTTTTCTTATATCAAATAATTTCATAAACCATTCAAATAAAATTGAAAATCTTCTTGTATCTCTTAAACTAACACTTGATATTTCATTATTTTCTCTAATGAAATTTTGACAATATGCAAGCATTTCAATAGCTGCATTTTCAACATCTTCATATGTAATTTTATAATTTTTATTATTTTCATTATCATCATTATTTTTTCCAATTTGTTTAATAATAGATTTTATATACCTTTTTTCATCTTCTTTTTGTAAATATCCAAAATCATATATGAAATTAATTAAACTATGAATTAAAGGAAGAACATTATAAACTAAATCTTTATTTTTAAAATCTTTTTTAAATACTAAACCAAAATTAGTATTAAGAGCTTTTTCAGTTTTTCTTTTATATGGATTACAAGCAGCAAAATAAATAATACTTTCGGGAAGTTTTTCACCTCTCATTGTTTTATTACACATAATTTCTGTTATTATTCCCATGCAAGTTGAAGTATTTATTTCATCAAAAAAAACCCAAATATTTTCATTTTCTTTTTCTTTGTTTTTTTTATTTAATATATCTAATTTTTTTGCTTCTTCTATTACATTTTCTTTCATAAATTTAATAATATCTTCTTCTGTTATTCCTGCATGAATATTTTTAATTTTTAATATTTCTTTTTTAACTTTTTCTTCTTTAGATCCTTTTTTAACCTTTTTTTTTGAATAAATTTGAGACATCATTCTAATTAAAAAAGTTTTTCCGCATCCTGTTTCTCCCATTAAAATTACAGGTATTCCTGCCATAATTTTTATATTAATCATAACCATTTTAAAATAATTATCGGGGGTAAAAACATACCCTTCAGGTATATCTAATATATATTTATCTTCTATTCCAAAATATATTCTTAATTCTTTTAAATAATCTTCATGTGTAAAGTTTTTGTAATCAGGAAGTTGTGCTCTTTTATTTTTATCTTTAGAATATGATTGAGTTGAATATAAATTTTCAAAAGTTTTTTTTTCTTCTTCTTTTAAATTATTTGAATTTGTTATTACTCTTACAGTCATATTATCTGCACAAAATAAAATAAATCCACTTGGTAATTTATCAAAAGTTAATTTATTTTCAGATGCTAAATAATCAGTTGCATTTTTTTCTTCCTCTTCAATAATATCTTTTTCTTGCTCTTCATCTTCAATATTATCATTATTTTCTTGAATTTTATTTTCATTATTTTGTTGATTAATGTTATTTTGACTATTTTTTTTTTGATTAATATTATTTTGTTCCTTATCATGTTCATTAATATTTTTTTTTTGACTTTCAATTAAATTTTTATAAGCCGGAATAGAACAAAATTTAGATAATTCAATTAATTTTTTAACCATTAAGCCACGTATTTTAAATTCATTTTTATCTTTATGTTTTCCTTCCTTTATTAATTTTTCGTCAAAAAGTTGTTCACATTTAAACATATAATTCCTTGAAAATTTAACCAATTGTAAATAAAAAATATTTATAAATGCAATTATTTGATAATATGTTGGTTGTTCATCAAAAAATTTTATTATTTTAGGAATATATTCATCTACAGGAACATTTTCTATTTCAGATAACATTCTTGAACCTATAATAAATTGATCACCTTTTATACAAAAATTATTTGTATTTATTTGTCCTGTTTCTAAATATACTAAATAAGAATATATTAAATTACATTTATCTTTTAACTCTTTATTTTTATTATTTATAATTAATTTAGGCAAATTATCTAAATCTATTTGTTTAATTTCAAAAAATTTTAAAATTGGAGCCTTTTTTAAAAAATCTCCAAAACCAAAAGGTAATTCTATTATTATTTTTATATTTTCTGGTAAAATAAATAAATTTTCATCGTTAACAAAAATTTTTGTAAAAAGTAAACAAAATAAAAATTCATTTATATAATCTAAAGATTTAATATCATAAATATTTACATGTAATAATATTTTATTTTTATATATATCATCTTTACTTATTTTATTACTTTTATTACTACCAATAACATTATTTTTATTATTTTTTGTTTTTTTTGATTCTAATTCCTTTATTATATTATTTAAACGATTAATTATACTTAATCTCGTTTCTTCTAAACCAAAAGGAAAAGTAATAATATTAAAATTATTTGTTTCTGCAAAATTTTTTATTATTGTAGTTTTTCCAATTCCTGAACAATTTGAACTAATAATATCAACATCAATTAAATTTTGAATTATTGTATTTATTTCATAGTTATCAATTATAATATTATCTGTATTTTTATTTTTTAAAATATTTTGTTTAAAAAATTTAAAACCAGAAATAATTTCTTCTTCTTCATTATAAATTGGTAATAAAAATATAAGAAGTGCATTTAAAGTATAATTTTCTAATTGTTTAAATAAATTATAAACAAATACTTTATTTTCATTTGAAATTAAATGAAAATTAGCTATAAAAAAAGGTGTTTTATATTCACATTTAATAAATCTATAAATAAATGCAATTATTTCTTCGCTTGTTGTATATTTATGACATATTAAAAGTGTAGAACCTAAAGGAATATTATGTGTTAATTTAATACTTAATTCAACTATATTTATTTCATTATAAATATTATCTTTAATTCCTGTTTTAAATTTATAAATATAAACTCCAGATAAAATTTCATTTTTACTATTTTTAAATTCTTTTAAATGATTTTCTTCTTTTTTTTCTATAATTAAATGATTAATAAATAAATCATCAAATGAAAATTTATTATATTTAAAAATTTTTTCAAAAAATAAAATTATTAATTCTATTTGATCATTAATCGCAGCTTTATTTTCAAATGTTTCTTTTTTTGCTTTTTTTATTTCACTATCAACAAAAGAATTAAATATAAAATTTAGATTTTTTTTAATATCATCTTCAATTTTGTTAAGTTGTTCATCAGAAGCATTCAAAATATCAAGGTTAATATATTCTAAAAATGTTGCTATTTGTCTTCCATATAAAAATGTAAAAATAAAAGAATTTTCATAACCATTTTTTGAAGATTCAATCATTTTTTCAGTTTCTTTTTCTATATTTTTGATAAAATTTTTATAATTAATTTCTTCTTCATTTTTATTATTATCTTCACCTTCACTTTTTTTTTTAACATTAATTTCACCCTTTCTAACTTCATTTATATATATTTTTTCTAATTTAATTCCTTTTGCAAAGGCTTTATTCAATAAATTTTTTTCTTCAAATATTTTTTTAATTAAAACATTATATTTTTCATAATTTT
>JAEEGK010007589.1_pt1 | contig 25830 bp, 21 predicted proteins | sample 8958771 | NCBI WGS metagenome assembly JAEEGK01 (sample SAMN16246547, study PRJNA631951) | gut metagenome | biome: gut microbiome; feature: rumen; material: SC-attached | host: Bos | place: Iran: Karaj | collected 2018-10
ATAGTTCCACCAGTTGATCTATATTCCACAACTTCATGGTATTTATGACCATTTTGAATACCAATTAACTTTTCTTTTAAGTTAACTGTATATGTATGACTATCATCTCTAATAGTGTATTTACCCGGAGTATTAAATGAAGTACCTGCGGTAGTATATTTTTCATTTACGTATGAATCTTTATAAATAGTAAAAGAACCTACTGCGTTCTTTTCTAAGTTAAAATCACTAATTAGGTTAAATTCATCATCAAAATAATATTTATCATTATCATCTGTTTCAACTTCAATGGTGTCTATTGCGATATTTACTCTACATTCTTTACTAGTCACATAGATAGATGATTTCACATTTAAATCTTCATCAAATGAGAATAATTCATATTTTCCTGAATATGTACCAAAATAATAGTCCCCACTAATGTTTTCGATGGCGATGAATTCATTTATTGGGTATTCAATTAAACTTGTGATATAACCAAAATTAACCACATCATCATTGAAATATACTTTATATTTAGATAAGTCTTTTTCAAGTCTTACAATAAATGGAACCTGACTTCTAAAGTCATCGGGAGATTTCTGCATCGAACCATAAAATAGATAATATCTACTAGATTCAGTAAAGAGTAAATTACCCCAGTTATATCCTCTTAAATCAATATCAAGTGCCTTTGAATCATTAAGATTCGCACGATATTTATAGTAAGATGTGTTTCTCGTTCTATCTAAAGATAGATTATCACCCGATGCAGTTTCAAATGTCTTTAGGTGATCATAGATTTCAATATCATCTGCGTGTGCCTTAAGATTAAAAGACATAGAGATGAAAGTTAATGAAAATAATGCGAATAAAAAAAGAAATTTTTTCATTTTTTTCAGTCCTCCTAATAAATGGTACTCAAGAGGGGCTAAAAATTAGTCAAAATTTCTTTTTATATTTTTTATTTAATTATTTTTATATTATTTTTGAGTTAATCTCACTGTATCACGAGCGATAACAACTTCTTCATCAGTTGGGATACACCAGCATTCAATCTTAGAATCAGCTGTAGAGAATTTAAATGCTTTACCTCTTTGGTTATTAACTTCTTTGTCAATCTTAACTCCAATAGGGAATAATCTAGCACAAATTCTTTCTCTGAATTGTGGAGAGTTTTCACCGATACCAGCACTAAATACGATAGCGTCTACTTTACCACCAAGATACATCCAATAAGATGCGATATAATCAACTACTCTCTTAGCTTGAACATTGAATACAAGTTTAGCACGTTCGTCACCTTGTTCCTCTTTTTCTTCAAGGTCACGAGCGTCACTTGAATATTCAGATAAACCAAGATAACCGCTTTTCTTATTGAGTTCATTAACTACTGTCTTAGCGTCTTTTCCTTCTTTTTCAGCGATATAAGATACTACAGTTGGGTCAATGTTTCCAGTTCTTGTTCCCATAGGAACACCTTCAAGCGGTGTAAGACCCATAGATGTGTCTTTACATACTCCGCCTTCAATAGCAGCAAGAGATGCACCATTACCAATGTGGCAAGTGATGATGTTTACATCTTTAACATCTTTACCCATTAATCTTGCACATTCTTTTGATAAGTATTCATGGCTTGTACCATGAGCGCCATATTTTCTAATTCCATATTCAGTGTACCATCTCCAAGGTACTGCATACATGAAAGCTTCTTCCTTCATGCCTCTATTATGGAATGATGTATCAAATACGAAGATTTGTTTAACACCTGGAAGGTGTTTTTCAAATGCTTCTACACCAATTAAATGAGCCTTATTATGTAGTGGAGCTAAATCGATTAATTCTCTTACCTTTCCTTTGCTCCATTCATCTACTAGAGCTGATTCAGTGAAGTATTTACCACCTTGGACTACTCTATGTCCAACACCCTTTATTTCTTCAAGTGAATTAACAATTCCTCTTTTTAAAAGTTCATTAAGTAAGAGTTCTACAGCAACTGAGTGATCAGGAAGAGCAACTTCTGTGTAGTCTTTCTTTGAACCAAATTGAGAAATCTTGTAGTCTCCCATCTCCATTCCAATTCTTTCAAAAATACCTTCCGCAAGTACTTTTTCTTCAGGCATTTCAAATAGCTTGAACTTTAGTGATGATGAACCACAGTTAATTGACATTATTTTCATTTTTTTCTCCTTCTAAATAGCCTTTCAAATAAGACCCAATATTATTTAATACTTTATAATTGTCTTCAATTTTTTGTACACTTGGCATTTCTGCGGTAAAGAATTCTTTATTATCTTCACCTTTATACTCAAGTATAACTATAGAATTTTTAATTAATCCTTCATATAAATCTTTAGGATATTCAATTACACCAATTAATTTAAGTGAATATCTTTCAAGCATATCACTAAAAACTCTAGACTTAACGAAATCAGTCATAAGTGATACTACAAAGAATCCACCAATATTTAAATATTCATGGTAATCCTCAAAGAATATAAGGATATCTTCAACCTTTCTTAGGAAAGGGTCCGATACGATTATATCACTTCTATATGAAAGTGATGGTAGGGTATCGATTACTTTGTATCTTAATTTACATAAATCTCTTAAATTAGTAGTAATTCTATAGAATTTTTCTCTATCTTCAACCGCAACTAAGTCTTCCTCGTTGATTCCTTCAGTTAAGGCAAGCGATGAGAGGAATGAACCACTATTTGGGCTTGGGTTTAAGATATTTACGTGATCATAATCAAGAAGTGATGCGATAGTTTTAGTGATATATCTTAAGTATAAAGAGATTAGTTCTGAGGTTGTCTCAATCTCTAAATCTTTAATATCTCTTAAACTATATAAATACGCTTCATTATATGCACGTCTAATTAAATCAATTGGATAGTTCTCTTTCTTAAATCTTTTAAAATAAGATTCAATCGAAAGGTTAGCTTCTTCTGATACACCATTAAATGATGGTACATCATCTAAAGCTAAGATAGACATCGCATATGTGAAGGCTTTTTCTTTGTCTATATCAAATAAATATTCAATTCTATCAGTAAGTCTATTAAATAGATATACTAAATCATTATATTTTTTATCCATTATAATTTCCTTGCGAGGTAATCTAATACGAGTTTTTTATAAGCTTCTTTGTTTAAGAAATAACTTCTCGCGTGTGGTGCGTTATCAAAGATTTGAATAGCTTTTTCACTTGTACAAGCGTTGAAGTTTTGTTTAGCCATGTAAGTTGGAACGAGTTTATCTTTAGCTCCATGAATAAATAGTACTGGAACTTTAGAACCTTCAAGAGATCTAATAGCTGATTCTTTTTTAAGACTCCATTTATTCACAATAATATTAATAATATTAGCGAATACTAGGAAGAATGAAGCTAGTGGAACTTTCTTAGTTCTTAATACGTGTTTTAATTCTTCATACGCAGTAGTATAACCGCAGTCATCAATAATACACTTTACTTGATGAGGAACTCTATCAGCAACATTACATACAGCATTTCCACCCATTGATAAACCTAAAAGAGCAATCGATACATCTCCTTCAAATCTATCTACAATGTAGTCAATCCATTCAAGAATATCTTCAGCATCTTTAACTCCGTATGTAGTGTATCTACCTTCACTTTGACCATAACTTCTCATATCAAGGAATAAGATATTGAATGAATAGTCTACTAAAAAGTGAGAATGTAATGCAGAAGTTCTTAAGGCATCACCATGCCAACCATGAACTGAAATAACTACTTTATTAGTTCTAACAGATGATTCTCTATAAAAAGCGTGAAGATTTAAACCGTCTTTGGTTTTAATCCAACAATCTTCAAGATTCATTTTTTTTAGTTGATAATCAACCTTTTCTTCAAACTCTCTAGTTTGAATTTCTATTGGGTCATCAGTTGGAGAATTAATGTATGTCTCAGGTTTAGCTGTGACCATAGCTTGCCTCCAAATAACATAGCCAATTATGAAGCATATAAGAAGTAAAGCAAATAGAATAATTAATAAAATTGCCCACCATTTCATATAGCTACCTCCTTATGTTAAAATATATTTATGAGAAATAAACTCGCTATTAAGCTTATTAGAATGTACCAAAAGGGAACAGAAGGAAGAATGAAGACTTGTAAATACGAGCCCACTTGTTCTAATTATGCAATTGATGCATATGAGAACTATAACTTTTTCTATGCTTCACTACTCACCTTTTGGCGAATCCTAAGATGTAATCCTTTCTCAAAGGGTGGATACGATCCAATCCCTAAATTTAAAGATAAAAATAAATATAAGTAATGCGCTTAGCGCATTTTTTTATTTAACGTACTTCTTTAATTCTTCTACTCTATCTAGTCTTTCCCAAGGAAGAGTTCCAAGGTCAGGACGACCAAAGTGGCCATAACAGCTTATATTTTTATAGATAGGGTTTCTGAGTTCTAATGTCTTAATAATCTTTGATGGTCTAAAATCAAATGTCTTATTAATGATTTCAACTATTTCTTTATTTGATAATTTAGATGTACCAAATGTATTTACATAAATAGAAATAGGTTCTGAAATTCCAATTGCATAAGATAATTGAATTTCGCATTGTGATGCGAGACCAGCAGCAACTATATTTTTAGCTGCATATCTTGCAGCATATGCTGCAGATCTATCTACTTTAGTTGGATCTTTACCAGAGAAAGCACCTCCACCATGACGAGCTCTTCCTCCATAAGTATCAACTATTATTTTACGTCCAGTAAGTCCAGTATCACCCGCAGGTCCACCAATTACGAAGTTTCCTGTAGGGTTAACTAGAATTTTAGTATTCTTGTGTAATAGTCTTGGTTCTATTACTTTTTTAATAACTTCTTCAGTTATATCTTTCTTGATTTGTTCAACAGTTACATCTGGATCATGTTGTGTTGAAATTAATACAGTATCAACTCTTAAAGCTTTAGTACCATCGTATTCAACTGATACTTGAGTCTTTCCATCTGGTCTTAAATATGGAATAATGCCTTCTTTTCTAACTTTAGCAAGTCTTAATGCAAGTCTTTGTGCAAGTGCAATTGGAAGAGGCATATATTCAGGAGTTTCATTAGTCGCATAACCAAACATAATACCTTGGTCTCCTGCGCCTAAATCTTTATTTTCTTTTTCATCAACACCAAGTGCGATATCTGGTGATTGTCTGTTCATATCAACTATGATATCAACCTTATCATTAAATAGATATTCATCCTTAGTGTAACCAACTTCTTTAATTACTTGTCTTGCGATTGATTTATAAAAATCATCGTCTTGAGCTGGAGTAATTTCTCCAAAGATAAATACGTGATTCTTAGTGCATGATACTTCACACGCAACTCTAGCGTTTTTATCCTTTTTAATAATTTCATCGAGAATAGAATCCGCAATTCTATCCGCAAGCTTATCAGGATGTCCTTCTGTGACAGCCTCTGATGTAAAAATGTACTTCATGTTTTTCGTCCTACCTTAAATTTTATTTTTTATATGCGTTTTCAATTTCAACGCTATATTTCGCAAATCTTTGAATTAAATCATCACTAAAGAATGAAGAAATATCATTAATAATAAATTCCATAGTTCTAGCGTGATTTAATGCCCTATTGTATTTTCTATCACATCTAAGTAATACATAGACTTCTGATAAAACTACAATTTCACTCTTCTTATCTTTAAAGATTGAATTCATCTTGTGTCTAAATTCACCATCAACTTCATTTTGAAGGATAGCGTTTACGATATCTTCACTCTTCTTAGATAATTGAAGTCTTTTAATAATTGTTCTGGCTAAGTCAATCTTTTTCATGATTGTATCAAAGTCTTCTTCTTCGATATCTTGATCTAAAGACAAGTTCTTCATATTATCTACATGTACTTTTGAGAAATTATATATCTCATCAATGGTTGATTGACTAAAGCCTGATGCAATAGAAAGTACAGCTGCTATATTTGAAATCTTTTGACTTAGAATTGTTTGTTGTAGTGCATTCGCATTTAAGTTATAAACCTTAACTGCTTCAAATACACTCTTAACTACATCCACAAAATTAGTTTCAACGTCAACTCTCTTAGTGAATTCAGTTCTTCTTTCTTTTGAAATATATTCAGCGATTGATACGCTTGAATAGATTCCAGCGAAGAATAAGAATAACACAAGTGTTCTTAAAAGCACATCAAGCGCAATCTCTCTTTTCTCTACAAACATATATTCGATGAATGCTTTAAAAGAATTAGCGTTTGAGAATAAGTCTGGATGAAGGAATGTAATGTGGATGATAGTTAATACGATAAAGTTCCAAGGGAATAATCTAACTAAGAGTTTCTTATTTTGATAAAGCGCCATTACGAATATTGAAAAATAAATGAGTAAGTAGGCAGCTTGGGTAATAGAAAACTCTGCAGCTGGAAGTTCTTCACCTTGTGGAAGTCTTAAAGAAAAAGACAACCAAATCTTGATGTATAAAAGACACGACAAGAAAAACACATATAAAGATTGGAAGTACATTACTATCTTTTGTCTTGTGTAATCTTCTTTTTTGTTTTTAAGAAGAATAGTGATTGTAGTAGATAGTCCAGTCATCAATAACCAGAAGACAATTGTAATGATTAGGTTAGATGAACTTCCTGTACCTTTAAGTCCAATAAATGAAAAAAGAGTAAAAACTAAGTTTACGATAAAGATTATGTTTTTGATTACATAATTTCTTCTATAGAGAACACTACACTTATCAGTAAGTTCTACATTCGCATCAAAACTAAATCTATCCACAAAAAATTTGGAGATCTTACCTCTTGTCTTGGTAGTTTTCTCTTTTGTGGTTTGAACTCTTTTTTCTTGTCTTGTTTTAAATGTGGTTTCACTGTCTCTAAAGAATTCATCAAGATTCTTTTCAGACATTTAAAAATTATTCCTCTTCTTTAACTTCTCTAGATTTATAAATTTGAGCAACTCTTGTAGATGCACAAGCAGCTAAAGCGCCAACGATATCATCAAGGAATGTATGGCAATGTCCAGGGATCTTACCTTCATCATTAAGCTTAGAAATAATGCCAGGCTTATTAACATCTAGATCACCAAAGTTTGTCTTACCGATGATACCAAAGTTTCCAGCGAGTTCAAGTCCGAATAATTCATCAATACCAAATAAACCTAAGTCGTTTGTAAGGATTGATTGAATAGGTTCAGAGAGCATTCCCTTTTCTGCGAGTTCATCAATTTCAATACCAAGTTGTACCATATGGAATGCATCTGGATATGATAGAATCTTTTCAGCTGATTCAAGGCATACATCAAATGTGATTCCCTTAGTATACTTAGATTGTTGTGCTTGAGCAATACGTGCAATATCTTCAATAGTTACACCTCTTGATTCAAGTCTTTCTTTGTTTAATTCAAGCATTTCTTCTCTTGAAAATAAAACTTTACTTTTATCGATAGTCATTTAATAGACCTCCTTTTGTATCTACACTATTTTAACATATAAAATGTTAAAGTTGTTAGTTTCTTTATGAGTGTTCACCAAAACATAATTAAAATAATATTATACTAATTATTTTAAATGTGATTTCTCTTTTATAGAAAATGGCTAAATTTAGGTAAATTTATATATAAAGAAAAGTGCCTTTTTGCAGGCACTTTCTTTAAAGGGAGAATTTCAATGAAAATCAAGTTTATTATCTTGATACTTGTATTATACTCACACAAACTTAAATAAAACATAAATAAAAAAATCCTAGAAATATTTCATCTAGGATTCTTATATTACCAAGTTAATGAGTATTCAATTCTCTTAGGGTCTTCAGCTCTACCAGTATTTGGATATGCTCTATCAAGTTCTCCTAACTTTTCCATTTCTTCTTTTGTAAGAGAGAAATCAAGAACATCAAAGTTAGCTTCAATTCTTTCTTTGTGAACTGATTTTGGAATAGTTACAACACCCAAATCTATTGAGAATCTAATTAAGATTTGTTGAACAGTTTTGTTATATTTCTTTGCAAGTTCAATAACAAGTGGTTCATCAAATACTTCATTTACTTTACCTTGTCCAAGAGGACTATAACCCATATGAGCTACGCCATATTTGTCCTCATATTCATGGTCAACTTTTCTTTGACAATAAAGATGAGTTTCAATTTGATTAATCATTGGTTTAATTTCATTAAATGACAAAACATCAATTAATCTATCTGGGTCAAAGTTAGATACACCAATAGCTCTTATTACTCCTTCTTTATAAAGCTTTTCAAGTTCTCTCCAAGCTTTATAATAATTAGCGATTGGCCAATGTAATAGTACTAAATCAAGATAATCAGTTTCAAGATTCTTGAGCGAATTCATAACTGCTTCTCTTGCATTTTCATAAGACTTAAAGCTTACTTTAGTTACGATAAAGAGATCTTCTCTTTTAACTCCAGCGGCTTTAATTCCTTTTGCTACTTCTTTTTCGTTTTGATACATTTCAGCTGTATCAATCATACGATAACCTGCTTCAAGTGCCCATTTAACTGCGTTAGCGCAATCATCTCCTTTAGCTTTGTATGTTCCAAAACCAAGGATAGGCATCTTTACACCATTATAAAGAGTAATAAATTCCATTGTGTCCTCCTATTAGACTACTATATTTACTAATTTATTCTTGATAACAATTACTTTCTTTACACCATTTTGGGTATATGGTTTAATCTTATCTAGTGATAATGCTTTTTCTTTGATTACATCATCAGCTAAATCTCTTTCAACTTCCATCTTGTCTCTTAACTTTCCATTTACTGAAACAACTACAGTTACAGTATCACTTAAAAGTGATGCTGGATCATATTTAGGGTATTCAGCAAATTGGATAGTTTCTTCGTGGTAATTATGCCATAATTCTTCTGCCATATGCGGGCAGTATGGGTTTAAGAGTTTGAGCAGAGTTTCATAATCTTTTAAGCTAATAGATTCCCTTTCTGTGAATGCATTAGTTAAGATCATAAGTTTAGATATACCAGTATTGAATTTAGACGATTCAATATCTTCAGATACTTCTTTAATAGTATTGTTGATTAGAACCTTTAAATCTTTAGTATATTCATTATCATTAACATTAACTTTAGAAGATAATGCTTCTACTTTATCTAGGAATCTTGCACAACCCTTAATAGCATCGCTATTCCAAGGTGTTGCCATTTCATAGTCTGAAATAAAGAGGATATAACATCTGAGTACGTCAGCGCCATATTCATCAACAACATCTAGTGGGTCTATTACGTTACCCTTAGATTTAGACATCTTTTCTCCATCTGGACCTAAGATTAATCCTTGAGCTGTACGTTTCTTGTATGGTTCTTTTACAGGTACTAATCCTTCATCATATAAGAATTCATTCCAGAATCTAGAATAGATTAAGTGACGAGTAACGTGTTCCATACCGCCGTTATACCAGTCTACTGGAAGCCAGTATTTCATCTTTTCATAATCTGCGATAGCGTGATCATTATTTGGATCACAATATCTTAAGAAGTACCAACTTGAACCAGCCCATTGAGGCATAGTATCAGTTTCTCTTCTAGCTTTACTTCCACACTTAGGACAAGTGCATTCATAGAATTCTTTGAGGGAAGCAAGTGGTGATTCACCATTTTCACCTGGTTCAAAGTTCTTGATGTTTGGAAGTCTTACTGGAAGATCTTCATAAGGTACTGGAACTGTGCCACAATTTGGACAATAAATGATTGGGATTGGTTCTCCCCAATATCTTTGTCTATTAAATGCCCAGTCTTTCATCTTATAGTTAACGGCTTTATCGCCTAAACCTTTTTCTACTAAGAATTCAATCATACGAGCTTTAGCTTCTTTTACTGAGAGACCATTTAAGAAATCAGAGTTTACTAAGATACCATTTTCAATATCAGTGTAAGCTTCTTTTGTGATATCTCCACCTTCTATTACTTTCATCATAGGAATATTAAACTTCTTAGCAAAAGCATAGTCTCTTGTATCATGTGCAGGAACAGCCATAATAGCACCAGTTCCATAACCCATCATTACATAGTCACTAATATAAATAGGAAGTTCTCTACCATTTACTGGGTTAACTGCGCTAATACCTTCAAGCTTAACACCAGTCTTATCTTTTTGAAGTTGTACACGCTCAAACTCAGTCTTATGAGTTGCGGCTTCTTTATATTTATTTACTTCATCAATATTTGTGATTGATGATGCATATTTTTCGATTAGCGGATGTTCTGGAGCAATAACCATAAACATTGCGCCAAAGAGTGTATCAGGTCTTGTAGTGAATACTGTGAACTTATCATCCTTTTGTTTTAATTTGAAATCAATAAATGCACCTTCAGATCTACCAATCCAGTTTTCTTGTTCGATTTTAATTCTATCTGATGCATTAAGATCCTTAAGTCCATCTAGTAAATCTTGAGCGTACTTAGTTATTCTTAAGAACCATACGTCCTTTTCCTTTTGAATAACATCACTTCCACATCTATCACATACACCACCTTGTGATTCTTCGTTAGAGAGTACTACTTTACAAGTAGGGCAGTAGTTTACATAAGTGTGACTTCTATAAGCTAAGCCTTTATTATAGAGGTGTAGGAAGATAAATTGTGTCCAATGATAATATGATTCTTGAGTAGTATCAACTGCTCTATCAAAATCAAATGAGAAACCACATTTCTTAAGTTGCTTCTTAAAGTTAGATACATTATTATCTGTAACAATTCTTGGATGAATATTATTTTTAATTGCGAAGTTTTCAGTTGGAAGACCAAATGCATCAAATCCAATTGGGAATAATACGTTATATCCTTCCATTCTTCTTTTTCTTGATACTACTTCTAGTCCTGAGAACGCTCTAACATGTCCTACATGCATTCCAGCTCCAGATGGATATGGGAATTCAATTAGACAATAATATTTAGGTTTAGAGCTAAAATCTTCAGCTTTGAATAAATTATTAGAGTACCAATAGTTTTGCCATTTCTCTTCAATCTTTTTATGATCCATTATTCATCGTCTCCTTCATCATTATCATTATCGTTATTATCGTTTCTAATAATACCATTAATCTTATCGTTTAATTCTTGAAGTTTCTTCATTAAGTCTTCATCTTTAATTAAACCTTTAGACATTTGGTATAACCTAATTCTTAATTTAATTTGTCTTTCAAGTGCAAAGACAGGGATTAAAGCAAATAGTCCTAAGATAAATATATAAATAGAACTGATGCCTAATATTAAAGTAAATATTTCATATAGAGCAACTGAAGTTGCGCTATAGAATAACATCTTAAATAATTGTCCAACTTTCATAAATTGGTTTGCCTGATACAAGATAAGCATAAATAAGAATGAAATTAATGTAATTCCAAACCAAATAAGAATAATTGATCCAGCATTAACTCCTGCATATCTTAATACATGATTCCATCTATACTTATTTGTAAACTTAGTAATGAAGTTATTTAATGCCTCAGTATCAGTAGTAACTGTACTAAAATCTAGTCCATTAATTCCTTCAAAGTTTTTAAGTTCATCAATTTGAGTGATTATTGCACGAGTCGATATATAAGTAAGTGAATATATCTTTTCACCAATTACCACAAAGTCAGGTGCACTTATCTCTAAGAATTCTTCAAATGATTTAGCATCAGGTGAGAATGCGATATCAAATCCCATTGCGTTAAAACTAACTGATTTATTACTTACATATTTATTATCTTCAATTTTACCTTTTGATTCATGAAGAGCCTGAGTCATTAATAGTCTATCTTCATAAGTTAATTTAGTTTGCGTAAATGGTTTAATACTTGTGAGCAAAAGTCCAAATACTAAAATCATTAAAAAGTATAATAAACTAAACCAAAATGGTTTGGCTCTATAAGCTATGATATTTTTAGGTCTGAATATTGAGTCTCTTAATAATTTAAACATATTCTTTTATTCCTTTATATCTATCTTCGCAAGGCCACCTTGCGATGTCTCTCTATATTTAGAGTTAATATCTCTTCCAGTTTCAAACATAGTTTTAACCACACTATCGAATGATAACTTTTCAGGGTAAATTGGAAGAGATGCGATTAAAGCAGCATCAAAAGCTCTTAAAGTAGCAACAGCATTTCTTTCAATACATGGGATTTGAACTAAACCTTTAACAGGATCACATGTAAGACCTAAATGATGTTCCATCGCGATTTCTGCGGCAGCTTCAATTTGTTCAAGTGACATACCTTTAAAGTATGCAATCATAGCTGCAGCCATTGAGCAAGCTGTGCCTACTTCACTTTGGCATCCAGCATAAGCACCACTTATTGATGCATTTTCTTTTACGATATTACCAATTAATCCAGCAACAGCTAACATCTCAACTATCATTTCATCAGATAAATGATATTTTTCATTTAAGTAATAAATAGATGCAGGAACAATTCCTGATGCTCCACAAGTTGGAGCAGTAACAATTACTCCACCAGATGCATTTTCTTCTGCGGCTGCATAACTATAAGCTGCGATTAATCTCTTTTCTCTTTCAGATGTGCTTTCTTCTCTAGCTAAATTATAAATTGATTTAGCTTTTCTTTTAACATTTAATCCACCTGGAAGTACTCCATCTTTCTTGAGTCCATTTTCAATAGAATTAACCATTGTCTTATAGATATCAAGTAAGTACTTCTTAATATCTTTATCTTCAAATTTAAAGACATATTCAGGAAGAGTCATATTGTTTTCAATGATATATTTCTTGATGTCATTAAATTTTGAATATGGATAAATGTTTTCTATTTTTACTTTTTCACCAGTTTCTTCTTCAATAATAGAACCACCACCTACCGATACATAAGTATGAGTTTTAATGATTTTATCATTTTCATAGATATAAAACTTTAATGTATTAGGGTGATTTACTTTAGTTTCTATATCGAAGTGAATTTTAGTATCTTCACCAAGAACTCTTTTAATTACTCTATCAGTACCATGTCCAACTCCAGTTAAAGCTAGGCTAGAATAGAGAGTAACTTCTACTCTTTTACCTTCATATTTAGATTTAATAATTTCTGCGGCTTTTTGTGGACCGATAGTATGAGATGAAGATGGTCCCATCCCAACTTTATAAAGTTCTCTTAATGATTCCATAATACTAAATTTGTGATTTTAAATAATTTACTAATTCTTCTAATTCTTTAATATTAGCTTCTTCGATTAAACCATTATCTTGAAGGTTAGCAAGCTCTGGGTTGATTGGGAGTTTTGCGACTCTTTCAATATTAGCTTCTTTTGCAACTTCATCAATATGGCTATCACCAAAAATCTTATAATCTTTGCCATTATCAGGACAATGGAAGTAAGATAAGTTTTCAACAAGACCAACAATATCTTTCTTCATTAACTTTGCCATCTTAACAGCTTTATTAACAATCATAGATACGAGTTCTTGAGGAGATGTAACTACGATTATTCCATCAACTGGAAGTGATTGGAATACAGTTAGTGGAACGTCTCCAGTTCCAGGAGGCATATCTACAAATAAAAAATCAAGATCTCCCCAAACTGTTTCTTCATAGAATTGTTTGATAACACCTGAAATAACTGGGCCTCTCCATACAACTGGGTCTGAATCATTATCAAGAAGTAAGTTGATAGACATTACTTCAACTCCTCCCTTAGAAATCTCAGGATGAATTCCTATTTCAGTGGCTTGAGCTTTAGTTTTAATTCCAAAGCCTCTTGGGATTGATGGGCCAGTGATATCAGCATCTAAGATACCAACTTTTAATCCAGCCTTTCTCATATGAGATGCGAGGAGTGACGTAACCATTGATTTACCAACTCCACCTTTACCACTCATAACTACATAAACTTTTTTAATATCTGAATAATCATTTAAATGAGCTCTAAAATCAGTTTCCTTAGCTTGACAACTATCTTTGTGTTCACATGAACTACATTCAAAATCTCTATCGCATTTTTCTGGCATAATAACAACCTTCCTTTTTAAACTTACTTTTAATATTTTAACATATTAAATATTAAAATCATAAAAAACACACTAATTTCAAAATTGATATATAAAAAGACGGACTTTTAAGTCCGCCTAATTATATTATTAAATCAATTATTTTGTACTCTTTTTAAGTTTAAGAACGTTGAATCCATCTATTCTTTCATAGTCAATTTTATCAACCATCTTTTTTACAATAGTGATACCCATTCCACCTTCTTTTAGATCTTCACTAAATTCTTTAATGTAGTTATCTTTTAATTCTAGTGGATTGAATTCTTTACCATTGCTCTTAATCTCAATATTGAATTCATTATTCTTATACTCAATATTGATTAATAGTTTAAACTTATCATTCTTTTCATATGAGATACAGTTATTTAAGATTTCATCAAACGCTATTCCAAGTTTTGCTAGTTCACTCTTACTAACGAATGAATAGTAATCATTAAACTTATCTATGACCTCATCGATAATACTTATAGATGGATTATCAAATTCAAATATAAGGTTTTCACTCTTAAGCTCAAATAGTAACATTGTGACATCATCAAACGTTGGTTCATCACCCACAAATTCCTTTAAACCTAAAGACATTTCTTTGATGATGTTATCTAGTTGAGTATTCCCATATTTCTCTAAAATCTGAGATATTCTCACATATGAGAACTCTTCTTTATTCTTATTTATAGCTTCATTTAATCCATCAGTATATAAGAATAATTTATCATTTTCATTAAGCTTAATTTTCTCGCTTTCATATTTGAAATTCTCAAGTCCACCAAAGACGAAATTAGATTTAGTATCAAGCTTCTTTATGCCATCTTTACTGATTAAATATGGCTTTTCATGACCAGCGTTTACGAATTCTAATTCTTTAGTTTTAACGTTTAAAATTCCAACAAATGAAGTAATAAATAAACCCGCATCATTGTTCTTAATAAGTTCATTATTTATAGCATCACAAGCTGAGTTTAACTTAAGCTTTCTTAAAAGTGTAGACTTAATTAACTCTTTTGATTTCATCATAAAGAGTGAAGCAGGAATACCTTTACCTGATACATCACTTATAACTATCGCTAAGTGGTCCTTATCAATATAGAAGTAATCATAGAAATCTCCACCAACTTCTTTAGCTGGCTTAATTGATGAGGCAATTAAAACATTGTCATCATTAATCTCTTTATCTGGAAGAGCTTCAAGTTGAATCTTAGAAGCTATTTCTAGTTCTGCGTTCATCTTTTCTTTTTCTTTTGCGTCTTCTTCTATTCTTGACAAGTATTCAACTATCGCATTTTCAAGAGTAACAAATGAACTAGATAATTGACCTATTTCATCATTAGATTTAACACATGGATCAATTACCTTTAGTTCATTGCTATTTTTAATATCTTGAGTAAATTCATTAGTACTCTTAGTAAGTTTTTGAACATTCTTAAATACTAAGAAGTGAGCGAATAAAATGTATACAAGAAGCAAGACAACAAACGATGCGACAAATACTAAACTTTCAATTAATACAAAAGAACTAACTGAAGTCTCTACACTATTCTCATTGTATTCAATAAATACTTTAGCTACTTCTTTATTATCACTATCATAGATACTAAAGAATCTAGTCTTACATCCATTCAAGTGGTAAGTTTTAAAGTCTTCATTTTTATATGTTTTAATAATATCATCTTGATTTAAGTTGTAATAAGAACCAAACAGATGTCCATTTCCGTTATATACACCAAGGTCATACATAGAATCTACTAAATAGATTAATCTATTATATTCTGTGTCAATTAAAGCTATATATGCGCTTACACCATTAGATGAAATAACTGCGCTACTTAATTCATTTGAAACTGTTTGATAAGTATTTCTAAGTCTTAACTTAACTTGGCTCATTCCAATCATTCCAGGCATATCATAGAAGTTAGTATACATATTTCTATAATATTCTAATTCATCATCAGGATTATCAAACGATTTATTATAGTTAGCTTTATTTTCATTATAAATAGATAATAACTCATCTTTTAATTCTATTAGATTAGTCATAATCTCTTCATCTTTAAGAGTTACATTGAGTTCCATTAAAGAAGAATCAACTAATTTAATTAAGGATTTTTGTGCGCTTTTCTTATAGACAAAAAAGCTTACTAAAAAAGCTATCGTTAATAATATTAAAGTTATGCCTGCACCAAGTAAAATAATTTTACTTTTGATTGAAAAACGATGGCGCATAAAACTCCTTACTTAATATCAAGTATATTAATAAATCCAGTTACGTTAAATACTTCTTTTACTACATCATTAATATTTCTGATTTCGAGTTTCTTATTATCTTTTTCAAGTTTCTTTTTTAAAGATAATAAAAGTCTTAAACCAGCAGATGAAATATATTCTAATTCTTTAAATTCAAGAACTACTAGGTTCTCTTTTACTTCTTCTTTTTCAAGCACAGCTTCAAGTTCTTGAGATGTAGTAGTATCAAGTCTTCCTTGAAGAGCCACAACCATTTCTTCTCCGTGTTTAATATTAATATCCATATATTCCTCCATTAATTTTCATTAATTATATTTATTTTATAATCTTCATTTGTGTTTAAAGTTACTGAGATAATATAGTCTTTATACTTTAATAGTTTTGAATTATAATTCTTTTCTTTATATATTTTTATTCCATTAAGCGGAAGCGATGGAATATCTTTTATATTATCTAGTGATTCATTACCTATACATTTAATCAAACTTTCTTTAGAAGTGAATACTTCAAAGAAATTTAGATTATCTTTAATGTATTCTTTTTCTATACCTTTAGATATGAAATCTATCATTCCATTTTCAATATTTACTATTCTTTCAGTATCTACTCCAATAGCTAATTCATTACACTTTCCCATAATTACTAAATTAGCTGAATGAGAAATATTGAAATAGGTATTATTACTTAATGGTTTTCCTGATTTATCTATATAATAATCCTTAATATATTTTCTTTTAAAATACGAAGATACAGCATGAGTAATTCTATCAGGATCACTGATATATTTAGAAGCGTCATTTATATCTTCTTTTGTTAGATATTTATTTGTCTTAAATGAACTAAATGATACATTCTCTGTATCAAATATATATAAATCAACAACTAATGCCATAACAATACCTAAGTTCATTTTATCATTATTTATATTTAAATAATTAAAACTGGGCAAAAAATACATTTATTGTTTATATATTTTCACATTTATTATATAATTTATGTAAGGAGACATATCATGCAATTAAAGATTAGAAACAAATGGATTACTTTAGGTGGTTCTTCATATATTACAGATATGAATGACAACCAAATTTATTTTGTAAAGGGTAAGATCTTTACATTCACCCATAAGAAGTTCTTCCAAGATATGAATAAGAATACACTTTTTATCATTAGAAACAAGTTCTGGAGATTATTCACAAGACGTGCATTTATTATGGACGCCCAAGGAAATAGAATCTGTAGAATCAATAAAAAGTGGTTATCTTTAAGAAGCAAATTCTGGGTTGATCAATACAAAGATGATATTCAATTTGATGGAAACATCTTAGACTTCAACTTTAATATCACTAAGAATGGTAAGCCTATTGGTCACTTATCAAGAAAGATTTCTTTAAGAGACTCATTCGTACTTGATATCTTTGAAGAAGAGGATGCAGCATTCTTATGTGCACTCGTTATAGCTATTGACTGTATTCTTGATAGACGTAACGAACAACAAAGCAGTAGTAACTATTAATTATAATTAATTAATAAATTGATGGGCTATGCCCATCTTTTTATTATATAATGAATATATAAGTGAGGTACTTTATGGCATATAGAGTTATAAAAAGCGGTAATAAATACGCAGTTAAAAAAGACGGAGCTCAAAGAGCTTCAAAAACTTTTAATAGTAAGGCTGAGGCAGATGATTACTGCGATAAAATGAATGGTGTATCTAAAGAGGTTAGAGTAGTTAAGAAAATCGCTGGTAAAAAAGGCGGCAAAGCATTCTTAATAGTTGTAGCTATCTTAGTTATTGCTGCAGCAGTTACCTTATTCTTCTTATACAAGAAAGGTGTTATTAAATTACCGAACAGAACAACACGAAAAACAACTCAAGCTGTCACAGATACTTTAGAAGGCGTTATATATGATGATTTCCAAATTCATTTCATGATGCTTGGAAATGATAAAGCTGGAGACTCTATTTATATTAAAGCTGGAGAAAATGATATCTTAATTGATGCTGGTTCAACTAAAGGTTCTGCATCTACACTCAAAGAATATATTAATAAGTATTGCACAGATGGAAAACTTGAATACGTTATCGCAACTCATGGTGACCAAGATCATATTGCCGCATTTACTGGGAATGAAGGAATATTTAAATCATATGAATGTAAAACTATCATTGATTTTAAATACACTACAAAGAGTACTGCAACATACAACGAATACGTATCATTAAGAGACGCTGAAGTTGAAGGTGGCGCAAAACATTATTACGCTAGTGAATGTTGGAATAATGAAAATGGTGCTCAAAGAGAATATACATTATCAGATAAAGTTACTATGAAGATAATTTATAATAAATACTATTTTGAATTATCAGATGATGAAAATAATCACTCTGTATGCACATTATTCACATACACTAATAATGGTGAAGAACACAACTTCCTCTTAACTGGTGACTTAGAAAAGAAAGGTGAAGAATCAGTCGCAGCTTATTATGATAAATCTACTAAAGAAAAGACACTTCCAAAAGTTGATTTATTTAAGGCAGGACACCATGGTTCTAAAACTTCTTCTAACGATTGTTTACTATCACTGATTAGTCCTGAAATTTGTGTAGTATCATGTTGCTGTGGTACAGATGAATATACTGAAAATATAGAAAATCAATTCCCAACTCAAGCATTTATCGATAGAATCGCTAAATATACTGATAAAGTTTATATCACATCTACTTATCAAACCCTTGAGATTGACAAAGTAGTTGATGGTAAAATCCAAATTAATACATCTGGATTTACTGCGATGAACGGTAATATCATCATCTCAATTGGTACTGACAATAAAGTTGGAATAGCCGCATCAAACAATCTAATTAAACTAAAAGATACTGAATGGTTTAAAAAAGAAATCGAAAAAGATGGTGTAAAAGTAAGACTTAGAACCACACCGAATGAATGGAAATAAATAAAAAGAAGCCCAGCGGCTTCTTTTTATATTGAATAATTAAATTATTCTTGAACTTCTTCTACTTTAACTTCTTCAGCTGGAGCTTCTTCAACTCTAACTTCTTTAAAGTTATTGTTGTACCAACCACAGAGATTATTCATTGTCTTGAATAATTGAATTAAAGCAATGATAGGACAAACAATAGTGAATGAAAGAACAATTTCAGCGATTAAGAAGAATACAAGGCTTCCTTTTACTTCAACGCCTTTCTTTTCAGCTTTTCCATAAACTCTAACAACCATCTTGATGTACCAAACTAGTGGAACGATTCCAAAAGTAATGATACCTAAGAAGAATGCAGCAAGGAAGCTGATTTGAGGTTTGTCACCATCTTTTTCAACGATTCTATTTAAATCGTTACCCCACACATGCCAGAATACAAGTGAGTAAATGCCAAATGTAATGATTGAAAGTAAGAAAAACTTCCAAAAACCACGATTAGTTTTTAACATTAAAATATCCCCCGTTTTATATGTTTTTATATTTTTAATATATTATTTTAATGTAATTATGTCAATAATATGAGTTTTATAATGGCAGTAATTAAGTTTTTTTAATTATTTTGAATTAAATAGTGCATCATCAATCTTACCCCATGCACCTTTTCCTGCGCCACCACATTTAACATAGATACCGATTTCAATTGTGTCAGTACCGTTATATTCAATATCATCAATAAACATATTATGCCATTCATTCCACTCAGTGATTTGTCCTGCGGCTGTTTTAACGATAGTGCCGTTAATCTTTACATAAGCGTAGATATCAGTTACTCCACCATCACCGCCCATAATTGAGATTGAATACTTATATGTTCCAGCAGGTACATTAGATAATGTTTGAGATAAAGTGAATTCTACTGAATCATTCTTTTCGCTCCAGAAATGATAATGATAATCACCGGTTAATGAATCACCTGCTTTCTTTTCAATATATAATTGATCAGAGTTCTTAACTTTATTAAGTACCCATGGATCCATATTTCCTGTTTCAAAGCTATAATTTTGAACATAATTATATTCAACCATAGAAATATAACAATAAACATCCATACCTTGAACATTTCCTTTCAAATAATATTTAGCAACGCCGTGGCTCTTCATATATTCGATAGCAGCATCTTTATTTAATGTTGCTTGTATTTCAGTAGTCGTTGTATCTGCATTAACAACACCAAATGAACTCCACTCAATATCAACTACAAATTTAGACATATCAGTTAATACTGTATTAACTTTTGTAGGGAAAGAAATATTTCCGTTTAAATCTTGAATCATAGAAATGTTTTCTACGCCATCCACTTTTAGCGTAACTTTATTTCCTTTAGACAATAAGTTAAATACCTTAAGAGATTCAAGTGGTTTGCCATCTTTATCAAAGAATGTTTGATTATCTACAGCTGTACCGCCATAATATTTTCCTGCATCATCTGGATCATATGCTGTTGCATAAGATGATGCCCATCCAGAGCCATATTTTTCCCATAGTTCAGCATTCTTTTCATATGACTCTTGACCAACAGTTATCCAAGCACCTTCCCAATAGCAAATACCAATTCCGCCATCAATCTTATTAATTGTATCAGTAAGATTTCTAATATGAGTTGCTTGACCTTCTACTGTAAATGGATAAGGTTTATCATAAATACCGCCCTCACTAATAGTATTTCCAAAGAAGTCAGTATTATCATTTGTAAATGCATAAGATGTTTCAAGAACCATTACTTTCTTTTCATAGTTTTTAGCAATATTAGTTAATACTTCAGATAAGTTTTCAAGTGAACCATGCCAATAAGGATAATATGATGAACCAAACACATCATAATCCACAGCTTGTGCACTTAGTCTATATGCATAATCAGGATATCTATTTGCATTTTCAGGATTAGCAAAATGAAGTGCAACTAAAGCTTTAGGGAATACTTCTCTAACTGCTTTTGAACCAGCACTCAAAAGTGTGCAAATATTATTCCATTTCTTTTCTCCACAAAAATATGCGTTTGTTTCGTTACCGACTTGAACCATTCCAACATCTACTTTTGCCTCTTTGAGTTTGTTTAGGCAATCTTTGGTATATTCATATAATGCTTCTGATTTTTCTGTAACGTTCATTCCTTGCCATGCACGAGGAACCATTTGTTTAGATGGGTCAGCCCAGAAATCCGAATAATGAAAGTTAACGAGTAACTTCATATTATATTTAGTGGCTCTCTTACCAATTTCTATTGCTTTATCAATATCATTGTTTCCACCACCAAATCCATTACCTTCGCTGTCATATGGATTATTCCAAATTCTTACTCTAATATAATTAATTCCTGATTCAGATAATGTTTTGAAGATATCTTGTTCTTTACCTTCAAAGTTATAGAACTTAACCCCAGATTGTTCTAGCGAAATGATAGATGAAATATCCATTCCAAAAATAAAATCTTTCTTTAGGTTTTCTACTCTTTCAACGTATAATGAATCAGATTTATAATTCTTTTTAGATGTACATGACATAAGCATAAATACTGATAGTACAACTAAAAGAATAGATAGTAATTTCTTTTTCATAAAAGCTCCTTATATTTTGTATTCAAAGAATGCAGGAGTAGCCTCTCCTTCATAGTCGAATAGACATTGATTAGCCCACTCATTTCTAGTAGGCTTACCTACTTCATTAATATACTCTTGGCCTTCAACAGATGCCCAGCAGATATTCTCTCCAGGAATCCAAATAGGTTCCCAGTAGATAGCCATATCAATATTATGTTCAATGCATCTTTTAATGAATTCTTTAATGAATTCTTTTTGTCCTTCTTTAGTTAATGGATATGGAACATAATATTCACCACTATTAACGTCAATCTTTAATTGTGGTTGACCATTATTATTCTTGATATAGTCTTCCATAGTAAAACCATATCCAACTTCCGCAATAATAACTTCTTTATTGAACTTTTTCTTACAGAATTCTACATTAGCGAATAGTTCATCAAAAGATCTATGCCAATAAGGATAGTAACTCATTCCAATAAAGTCATAATCTACATCATATTTCTTAAGATTTGAGAATACTTCATCATAAACCTTAATATCATAACTTCTTTCAAGATGAATTATTATTTTAGTTTCAGGCATTAATTCTCTTGTGACTTTGATGCCTTCTTTAAGAAGTGATGTAAAGTTCTCATAATTAGTTCTTTCTTTATCACCATTTTCAAATAGTCTTCCTAAAGGCCACATAAAACCATTAGTTATTTCATTTCCGATTTGGATATGAGATAACTTAATACCTTCAGCCTTAGTTCTTTCTAAAGTTTCTTTAGTAAACTTATATACTTCTTTTTTAAGTTCCTCAAAAGTTAGATTTGCCCAAGCTTTAGGAAGAGTCTGTTTACCAGGATCTGCCCAGAAATCTGAGTAATGGATATCAAGAATTATTTCATAACCAAGTGATGCCATGTGTTTAGCTAGTTTAATGAAGTTATCCATATCAGTGGTTCCACCAAGATATGGTTTTCCATCTAAACTAAACGGGTTATTCCAGAGTCTGATTCTTGAATATTTCACTCCATTGTTTAAGAATTCATGAAGAGGATCTACCTCTTTACCTTTAATAAAGTATTTAACGCCTGCAGCTAGTTCTTCGTAGTATGTAGAAACATCAATTCCAAGTTTCATTACATTTCTCCTCTTTTGTGTGGAGCAACTTTAAGTGGTTCATTATCTTCGCCAAAATCAGTAACTCTCATCTTTAAGAATCTATAACGATATCTAGCCATTTCATTAAACTTTAATACTTCTTCTTCAGAGGCATGAAAAGCACATCTTAGGCAATAATATTCATGTTTTTCTTCATCATAAAACATATCCATATCGATATCTCTCATGAAACATGAAGGACATCTATAATTTAATTTACCTTTTGTAGATTGAGACATGATTTAACCTCCCCTTTCTTAATAGATTTTTGAAGCATTAATTTAAAGTTAGGACTGAAGGCAATGCCTTCTTTTACACTCATAGAATCATTATCACCACTAAATTCTACTCTAGTGTTTATATCTTTAATATTAACGAAAGCAAGTTTAGCGTTATTCTTAGTTACTACTCTATCTTTGTATTCAAAGTTAATACACTTATCATCTACTCCAAGAGTAACTGTATGCATATCACCTTGATATTCAGTAGTTGAATATGCGCCACATAAATATTCAGTGAATGTAACTTCATCTTTAACTTCATTTAAAAGTCTTCTTGTGGTAATGAGTTCACCAGTTTCTTCAACGAATTCAAATACTGATTCAATTTGAATCTTTGTATCATCTAAGATTACTTCTACTGGATTAGTTGTAAGTCTTACACCTTTATCGAATCTTTCAAATTTAGCATAAGTTTTAGTTAAAGCTAAGTCAGTTTCTTCTCCGTGGTATTTAACTTTACAAGATTTTAAAGTTCCAGCACCGGCATAGTGAGTAAAGAATCCAGCACGATAGTTAGCTTGGATTAAGTATGGATAAGATGCATCATATACAGAATCTTTTCCAATACCAATTGATTCTTTAATCTTTGATGCGTACGGGCGAAGGTCAATCATGGCACCGCCTTGATTAAAGTCTAAACAGCATCTCATAAATGGTGAATAATGCCAGTAATATTCTTTTGTTGAACCATAAAGAATATCTTTCCATAAAGCTGATTCAGCTCTCTTATAGTTAGGATGCCTTTCTCTATAGTAATCAGCGAATTCTGACATAGTTAAATCAAGAAGCTTACCTTCTTTCTTTAACTTTCCATAATAAGCCATTCCATCATTATAAGATTTAGCAAGTAGTTCATATGGAGCTTCCCATCTACCGCCTTTATTAAGCCATCCTGGGCCAACAAACATCATGTTATATGAATAACCATCATTATATTTAGCTAAATGTCTATATTGGTCAATGAGGTTATAAAGATAAGGATACTCATAAGAACCATTATCGTTATAGTAAATCATACCTCTTAAAACGTTTTGTGGATGTGTACCAAAGTTAGATCCATTACCATCAAAACATGCGAGAAGATCGCGTGATAAATGTGGAATAGCTACAATTCCTGAATCATCAGATACTGAATCCGCAGGAATATGAGAATTGATTTTAGATGGAATCCATGGGTTCCATGGTCCACCATCCATAAATGTATACCAAGAGTTATTGCATGTATGGTAAGCTTTAGGTCCTTCTTCCCAACATGTCGCAATAGCGCACTTTACACTTGGATATTTTTCTTTAATATAATTGATTGTGAATGCATCTAAGAAATAGCTACCAGTAGATTCTGGATAGAATCCAAACTTCTTGTAGAAGAGTGAAAATACGTCATCTACGATAGTTTTCTTATCTTCATCACTAAACATCCAGATGCAGAAATCATCTGTCTTATATTTGTTTTTAAACTCTTCACAAGGAAGTCCTAGTAAAGATAGTCCGATCTCATCACCGAAAGTTTCATGATATTCTTTTGAAAGTCTAATGATTTCATCAGAAAAGAGTGAAGCATAAGTGATTTGAATAGTTGTCTTAAGTCCATATTTATGGGCTGTGTCTTGTTGAAATTTAAAGATATCTAAAGATTCATCTCTAGTATCTTCATTCTTTCCCCTGGCATTTTTTGAATACTCAGGGGAAAGTTCAGGTCTGTGTATAATATTTACAACGAACTCGTTTTTCATAAATTTCCTATTTATTTTTGTATGCGATTATTGTTTCGTATTTCTTAAGTGTAGTTTCGCCGAGTGTAACATCATTTAATTGACCATTAGTATCTAGATATAAAGTATAACCAGTTAAATCAATTTTGAATGCATCACTAGTAATTGAGTTTTGATGAATAAATACATATTCCCTTGTATCATCACTTAGTGTGTACTTAATAGTGTTGTTGTTATTTAATAATTCAACTACAACATCATTGTTGTGGTCTTTATCTAAATGTAGGCCTGCAAAATTAACTTTAAGATCAATTAACTTTTGATAGATGTTAAACACATCATTATTCTTAACTTTTAGTGAATAATCAAGTTCATTTACTTTATAAGAAGCGTTATATGAATTAGAGTTACCGCCTTTAGTTCTTAAGAATTCTTCACCAGCAAGCATAAATGATGTACCTTGACTAGTTAAAACCATTGATTGAGCTAATACAGCCATTCTCTTGAGGTTACCTTCATTTCTTGTGCCTGATGCATAGAATCTATCATATAAAGTATAGTTATCATGGCAAGTGACATAGTTAATTGTTTGTTCTAAGTTACCAATAATAACTCCTGATACTCTTGTATTGCCTTTAATACCTTCTTCTATAGCTTCCATCTTTGCATTGTTTCCTGTTGTATTAGATATCCAAGATAATGCACTAGCAGCATTAAGTCCGCCTTTTACGAGTTCATCTCTAAACTTGTCATTGAATGCAGCATAACCATTAAAGTCTCTAATGTTAGCTTGTTTTGCAGCTACTGCATCTTTTAAAGGTGAAGATCCTCCATTCCAAGGTTCACCAAAGATTAATACATTAGCATCAATCTTCTTACATTCAG
>JAEEGK010007590.1_pt1 | contig 25830 bp, 14 predicted proteins | sample 8958771 | NCBI WGS metagenome assembly JAEEGK01 (sample SAMN16246547, study PRJNA631951) | gut metagenome | biome: gut microbiome; feature: rumen; material: SC-attached | host: Bos | place: Iran: Karaj | collected 2018-10
AAGACCGCCGACAGTTGTTACAAGTGCTGTTTCGATACCGCCAGCCAAATCTTTTATTTCAAGCGCGTTTCCTGCGGCTGCCATCGACGAGAACGACTGAACCATACCGGTAACAGTTCCGAAGAAACCAATCATCGGGGCACCACCTGCGATTGTTGCGAGAAGAGCAAGACCTTTTTCCAACTTTGCAACTTCCTGCTTTCCGACATTTTCGATTGCAGTGTTTACATCGTTGAGCGGACGACCAATGCGCTGCAGACCTTTTTCAATCATTCTCGAAATAGGACTGCCATTATTACGGCAACTGTCAATTGCATTGTCAATCTTTCCTTCCTTGATGTAGTTCTTGATGTTCTGCATGAATCCGTCCTGATTCTTACCAGCCTTCTTTAAAGCGAGGTACTTGTCAATAAAAATGTATATTGCAAGTACGGAAAGGACTGCGAGAACTATCATTATCCATCCGCCCTGTACTGCCAAGTCCCAGTACGACTGGCTTGCAGCGCTATTTTCTGCGACTTCGGCTGCTGTATCCGTTGCAGCTGCATTAATAATCGTATCGTCCAACAATAACATATTCTTTGCCTTTAATTTAATTTGACGATTGCAAAAGTATTGCCAATATCCATACAATTCCAGTTGTAAGTTGATTTTTATCAACACATTTCTGTTAAATCAACGCACTAATAATTTTATTATTGTGTTGATGCTTAATAAATTATATGTTTTGGAAACTAAATATTGCTATGTGATTGATAATTAGTGCTTTCTGCTATTTATTCAGCATTTCCTTTGCAAAGTGGTATGCACCGATGTTTATCATCATGCTGGTGTCGAATGATGAGAACAGATACCCGCACTTGGGCATATACGAATATTCAACGGTCTTGTCCGACAGCGGCACTTTCAATGTTTTGCTTTCTGGCTTTACAAATTCGGCCAGTTGTTCGGGCTTGTTGAGGCAGTAAACGTTCTGTGTAACACGTGAAAGTGAAAGGAATTTGTGCTGCAGTTCCTTTTCAACGCCAGGGATAATAAGTTCGCGGGCGCCCGAAACGCCTCCACCGATTACAACAATGCCGTCGAACAGTGTAATCATGTTGGCAACTGCGTCGCCAAGGCATTCGCCCATGTGGAAGAAAGCCTTTTTTGCAGCTGTCTTGTTGCCTTTTTCCTTTCCCATTCCGATGAGGTAGATTTCGCGGGGCATAGGAGTGTCGTCGAACGGAATTTTTGCATATTCCGCATAAAATCTTCGTAGCGAACGTATTGCGATTAGTTCCTCGCAGTTGCGTTCTGGGTCGAGGCGGTTCGACATTTTCCAAATTTCGCAGGCGGTGACATTGTCGCCGGTGATGAGTACCTTGTCGTGAACAAATCCGCCGCCGAAGCCCGAGCCGATTGTCAGTCCAACGACGTTGCGATATTGCATCTTGTTGCCAGCCTTCTGTAGCTGCGCATTGATGAGCGGAAGCGAACCAGCAAGTGATTCGCCATAAGTGTAAAGGTCGCCGTCGTTGTTGATGAATACTGGCACCTTGAAGATGTTTTCGAGCATGGCTTTCAGCGGAACGCCACCACGGAACCCCTTGAGGTTCTCGGTGTTGCCGATTATTCCTTCTCGGTAATTGGCTGGTCCAGGGAATGCAAAGCTTATTGCGTCTATCGGTTCGCCAACGGCTTTCTGCTGTTGCTTGAAGCCGTCAATCATTCCAAGCAGACATTTGTCCAAATCGTGTCCGTTTGATGGGATTTTTTTCGATTCACCTATGAATTTTCCGTCCTTTATTGCCGAAAATACGAATTTGCTTCCGCCAGCATCAAGTGTCAGTACTATCATTGTCGTGTTGTTTAAAAATCTGTCCGACAAAGATAATGGGTTGGATATATTTATGCAATAGTTTTTTTATTCTTCCCCCAAATCCACTGGCGTTTCCTCTACAAGCATATCGGTTTCTATTCTGATTCCAAAGCCTTCTTCCGGAATGTAGATGGCTGGTTCGCAACTCATTACCATACCGCTTTTCAATATTGTGTGTCGATTTCCGACATCGTGTACGTCAAGCCCAATGAAATGCGAACAAAGGTGTGGCGAATATCGCTTTACGTTTGCGTGTACCGATTCCTGATGCGCAATTTCGTCCTTTGTGACCAGATTGAGCCTTTGCAGAGCTTCGAGCATCAGTTTTTCAAATTCGGAATGTATGCGGTCGATTGATGAGCCAGGGACATAATATTGCTTTATTTGTCGCTGAATCGACATTATTTCATCGTAAACCTGCTGCTGACGTGGCGAAAATTTGCCGTTTACGGGCATTGTGCGTGTAATGTCGGCGGCGTAACCCTTGTATTCGGCACCAACGTCCATAATAAGCAGGTCGCCTTCGTGGCAAATACCTTGATTATTTATGCTTTGCAAAATGCAGTTGTTGCTACCCGACGAAATAACAGGCTGATATGCAAAGCCTTCGCATCCGCAACCACGGATTTGTCGGTAAAATTCGGCTTCGATTTCATATTCACGAATACCTGGACGTATAATCTTTGCGACTTCGGCAAATGCATTTTTTGTTATCCTTATGGCTTCGCGTATGCAACCAATTTCATAGTCTGATTTTTGTAGGCGCAAAGTTGCGGTTATGGGGTCGATGTCGTTGAATTCCAAATCACTATGCAACTTCTTCCATGCTTCCTGACGGAAATTTATGTAGTCTGCCTTGCGGATGTTGTTGGCAAAAGAGAGGAAAAACCTGCCTTTGCCCGATTTTATAATTTCTTCGGCTATGCTGTCGAAACGGTCAAGGTATTCTACGTTTGTAATACCCGATATATCAGCGATTTCGGCTTTTGTAAGTTTAATGCCTGTCCAGACATTTATGTGCTCGGTTGGTTCAATAACGAAGGCGTATTCTTCGGCTTCGGTTGAACTTTTTTTGTGTAGCAGAAGTATTGTTTCTTCCTGCCGTATTCCGCTGTAATACAATATGTCGGAGTTTTGACGGTAGCGGAAAAACTGGTTTGCGTTGCGCGACTGCGGATTTGCCGAAAACAATATTACGGTGTCACCGTTTTCCAAGTTTTCGAGCAGTTTTCTGCGGTTTTGCGTGTGAAATTCGCGTTCCAATAAGTTTTTCATCTTACTTTTCCTTCCAGTCGCCGTTGTCGGCAATGACTTTTTTCAGCATTTCCACTGCATTGTCCTGTGGTACGTCGCGAATTACAGGCGTTTGTCCCTTGTATATTATGACGTGGTCCTTTGTGCTGCCAACGCATCCGTAATCGGCATCGGCCATTTCGCCGGGACCGTTGACAACGCAGCCCATTGTGGCTATTTTCAGTCCTTTCAGGTGCGAAAATTCGCGTTTTACAGCTTCCGAAATGCGTTCCAAGTCGTAGTTGGTGCGTCCGCAACCAGGACACGAAATAAATTCGGCCTTGCTGATGCATATTCCTGCTGCCTGCATTATGTCGGCAACGAAATCCTTGTTTTCGATTCCTGCTATGTTGCCGTTTATTTGCAGGTTGGTTATCTTTCGGTCTATTAGACCGTTAGCAAGCGCAATGCAAGTTTCGGAGATGGCGGTTTCGGTATCTGTAGCCTTGGGCGAGAAGTTAACAATGCCAGTATAGCTTGAATTTACGTTTTGTGTTGAGTATGCTTTCTTTTTACCAAACGCAGACATGAATTTCTTGGCGAAAGTTATCTCATTCAAAGGATTTTCGGTCAATGATACCCTTATTGTGTCGCCGATGCCTTTATTTAATAAGTAGGCGATGCCGAGGCACGACTTTATTCTAGCATCGTTGCCAGCGCCAGCTTCGGTAACTCCAAGATGCTGAGGGTAAACGTAGCCAGTTTCAATCATTCGTTGTGTGAGCAGTTCGCACGATTCGGTCATGACCTTTACGTTGCTGGCTTTCATCGAGATGACAAGGTCGTGGAAGTTTTCGGCTCCGAAAATGCTGATGAATTCCATTGCAGCTTCGACCATTCCGCGTGCCGTGTTGCCGTAGCGTGACAAAATCCTGTCGGACAGCGAGCCGTGGTTGGAGCCGATTCGTATGGCTGTGCCATATTTGCGGCAAACCTTTATGAGCGGCAACAGCCTGTCGTGTATTTTTTCAAGTTCAAGGTTGTACTCGTAGTCGCTTAGGTTCAGTTCCTTGAAGTTTGCTCGCTTGTCAATGTAGTTTCCTGGGTTTATTCTTACTTTTTCGACTATTCGGGCACATTCTTCGGCAATTTGCGAACTGAAATGCACGTCGGCAACCAACGGTTTTTTGTATCCGTCGGCTTCGAGTTGCTTTTTAACAAGTCTTAGGCTTTCGATGTCGGGAGTGCGTGGTACAGAGAGCCTGACTAGGTCTGCTCCTGCGTCGAAAAGTTGTTTGCATTGGTTTACAGATGCTTGGATGTCACCCACAGGCACGTTGGTCATGCTCTGGATGGCAATCTTGTTTTCGCCTCCAATCGGAACGTTGCCGACTCTAACTTCATGTGCAAAAACCTTGTTTTCCATTTTGTTACATATTTAATGCTTTCAAAAGCGGAGCGATTATTTCTTCGTTGTCGGTAGGCAGGTTTCCGTTGTTGCCAAGTCCGAGTTTTACATCTTTTTTTACTTCCGGTCCATGAAAATCGCTACCGCATGAAATCATAAGTCCAAGTTCCTTTGCAATCTTGGCATATTTTTCGCATTGCTTTTGAGAGTGGCTGCTGTGGTAGACTTCGATTCCGTCGAGGCCGTATAGTTTCAGCGACTTTATTTTTGCAAAAGTATCATCGTGTGAAAGTTGCAGCGATTTAGGGTGAGCAAGAAATGCAAGTCCACCAGCTTTGTGTATCAATTCAATGCATGTCTTAGGCGGAAGTTTTTTCCGTTCTATCGATTCGAGGCGTTTCGAACCTAAAACTTTCTTGAATGCGGTTTCAATGTCGTTGCAATATCCAGTTTCGACTATTGCTGCTGCAATGTGAGGTTTTCCTACCGAATCGCCCTTGGCATATTTCTTTACATTTTCCATGCTTATATCAATGCCGAAAATGCATTTTATGGCATCGAGTATATTCTTGTTTCTTTCTTCGCGGGCTGCGCGTAATATTTCCATCACTAAGTTGAATTCTGAGCACTTGGTGTCGATTCCAAATCCCAGTATATGCATCTTGCCGCTATCGGTTGTGGCACTCAGTTCTATGCCTGAAATTACACGAACGCCGTTCTTTTTGCCTTCAGCAATGCATTCTTCGACATTGCCAATAGTGTCGTGGTCGGTTATCGCTATGGTTGTCAGTCCAATGCGTTTGGCTTCTGCGATAATTTGCTTTGCATTTAAGCTTCCGTCCGAAGCTGTAGTATGCACATGTAAATCAAATTTTGCTGTTCCCATTAGGTTGTATAATATACAGTTTGTGTTTATAATCAGTTTGTTATGTTTAGTTTATATGGTTTCTCCATCAAAAACTTTCAGAGCAGGACCTTCGAGCCAGATGTTTTTGTATCCGTCGTTATTTTTTTCGAAGAAAACCTTTAACTGTCCGCCCTTTGCTTTTATCGAAATGGGGGAGAGTATTCCATATTTAGCATTGATGCACAATGCGGTAGCTACGTTTCCTGTTCCGCAAGCCAAGGTTTCGCCTTCTACTCCTCGTTCGTATGTCCTTATTCTGAAACCGTTTTTGTTGTCGATGAAATTTACATTAGTCCTGTCGGGGGCGAAACGCTTGTCATCGGCAAGTTTACGGCCTTCGGTGTCGATGTCAACCTGGTCGATATCATCGACAAACCTGACAAAGTGCGGAACGCCTGTGTTCGTCCACATTCCATCGTCGAAAGTGGTTATGCCTTTTACATCTATCATCTTGATTCTGACATTCACGTCATCAATTATGCTTGCTTCGTGGATGCCATCATCGGCAACGAATTTCATGTTTTCCCCAGCAATATTATGGTCGAACACGTATTTTGCTATGCATCTGCCACCATTTCCACACATATTTGCTGTTTTGCCGTCGGAATTGTAGAATTTCATTGCGAAGTCGGCTTCATGACTGCCTGTAAGCTCTATCAGTCCGTCGGCTCCAATGCCGAAGTGCCTGTCGCATAATGCTTGTATCAGTTCTGGCAACAAGGTTGTCGACTTGTCGGTGTTGTCTATTATGATGAAGTCGTTTCCGGCTCCCTGGTATTTTTCGAATTTCATTTTCATTCCGTTGTGTGGGTTTGTCTAGTCCTTTTTATTATTCCGAGAACGCACATAACTGCGATAATTGCTAGCAATGTTGCGTTGCATGTGGTTGATACGATTCGTCCTATTTCTGCCGACTTTGGCTCGTAGCGGAATTCTATTTCGTGGTTGCCACTTGGAACAATCATTCCGCGCAGGACGTAGTTGCATCTGAAAAGTGATGTTTTCTGCCCGTCGATGTATGCCTTCCAACCTTTAGGGTAGAAAATTTCGGAGAAAACGGCCATGCGGTTGCCTTTGCACGACGAAGTGTATTTCAGTGTGTCGCCTTCGGCATAGGTAAGTTTTATGTAGTCGGAACTGTCCATGGCGAATTCAACGTCGGTAAATTCGGACTTGTATTTTTCGTTTACTATGGCAGTGTGCCTTGTGTCGATGTGCTGAAGTAGTGCAATTTCCAGCAATTCCGAGTCGGCCCAGCGTATGCTGTCGGCAAACCATACATTTCCCGACGCATGGGTGTTGGTTAGAGGCTTTGCTCTTTCCGAAAGTATTATGTACTTTACGTTTAGCATGTCGAGTATCGGGGACTTGTATTTGCTGGCAAATACTTCCTGTATTTCGTCTTGTGTCATTCCGTCCCTCTGCGCCCACGACAAGATGCTGTATCGGGTGAGCGCAAGTTCCTTGTTGAGAATCGAGTCGCAGAATGTGCTGTAACGTTTTAGGCTGTAGCCGTTGCCACCCAACGAGTTGTAGCTGAGGCAAGTTGTCTTGTCGTTTTGTATGAGGTCGTAGCCTATGTTGGCAACTCTGAATTTGGCGTGGTCGGCTTGTATTTCGCTCTTTGCAATGCCTGATAATGCCGATTCATTCTCGTCAGTGGCGGTTTCTCTGATGCTTATGTTTGCAAGTGTTAGGTCGGCTGTTGCAAGTATTGCGATGGTTGTCACTATGATTTTGCCGTTTACTTTTTTGCGAATTGCCACAGAAGCAATAATGGCACCAAGAATAATGAATATTAGAGACTTGGCTGCGTTGCGTCTTACCGACGATAACCTGTCGCTGCGAATAGCGTTTATGTAGTCGTTTTTGAATTCGGCGGTTGCTTCGGCATATTCTATGCCTTGTGGCATGTATGTGGCGAGCTTCTCTGCAACTTCGACCTCTGCCATGTTTTGTGTGTCGGTACTGCTGTCGCCTGCAATTCCTGGAAATGCAACAAAAGTGAGAAGTATTATGGCCGGAATTCCAGCCGAAATATACAATGAGATGCGTCTTCTGGCAGGTTTTGATTCGGTATCGTTAATGAGTTCCTCTGTTCCTAATGATGCTAGAATGGTAATTCCCAAAGCTGCTATTATCAGGATGTTAGAATATGTGCTGAAATTGTAGAACAGGGGAATGTCCTTGGTTATAAAATATTCGATGTTGCCGCATGATAGGATTATTGATATTGCTACGATTGCAATTGTCCACCATTTGTTTTTGTTACGGCTGCATATGCAACCGAACAAAGCAAGGAATATTGTCAGTGCGCCTATGTAAGATGATCCATTGCTGAAGAATTTCTTTCCGAAATACATGGGAGATTTGTCGGCAATCTTCTGTGCGTTTTTTTCTCCGAAAAGAGGGCTTAGCAGATTGTATGTTTCTGATTTTGATGTTAGTCTGGCGTTTGATTTTCCACCTTTAATATCGCTAACCAATAGCGAAAGCGTTTCTCCGCTATCGTCGAAATATGGCTGGCTGATGTCGTAGTTCGGAACAGTTTTTTCGGCGTACTTCTGGTATTCGTACTCCTGAAACATTGTTTCGCTATTTGTGAATAGTGCAATTCCTAATGCGACAATTGTGAACGCGACTCCAGTAAATTTTCCCTTTTTTTCTGTTTGTTTCGAAATGAATACGTAAATTATGTATGCAAGAGCGATGAATAGCGTGTAGTACACTATTTGGTAATGGCAGGTTGCAATTTGCAGAGCGCTGGCTATCAGTAGTATTGATGAGCCGATTGCTTTTCGGTTGTTGAATATGAGAACAATGCCCGAAATAAAGTATGGAACCATGCCGATAGCAATCATTTCGGCGAATTCGCCCGCTTGCAGTTCTGCAATTCCGTATGAGAAAATTCCAAATGAGATGGAGCCTACTATTGCACTTGCTGGGCTTATTTTCAGTGTGTTAAGCAGGATGTATATTCCGATTAATGAAGCCAGCATTATGCAGAATATTGCAATGGATGATTGCCCGTTTTGTACAAAGTCGACTATTCCGGCAAATAGATTACTTTCAGTTATATTTCGGTGCGAAACAGTTGGGCAACCCGACATAGAAACATTGTCCCATAGTGAGTTGCTTTGGGTAATGCAGTTGTCAGTAATGCTTTCTATATTCGCAAAATATGCGTTAGTGTAGAATCCTGAAATCGCAATGAATATCAGAATGGCTATCACGTGTCGTAGTACTTTGCTTTTTGCGATAATGTTGTAAAACTTGTTGTCGGACACTGAAAATATTTATTTGGGGCGCAAAAATAATAAAATGAGCTAATAAATTCTGTATTATTTATGTTAAATGATGTTAATGAAATCTTGTCGTTTTATTGTTGTTTTCTAAGTTTTTGAAAGTATAAATATAATACTTTGGTTATCAATAATATACAAAATCTTTCAAAAAAAATATTGTTCCGCAGGCATCCTTTTGAAAAAAAAACGTTTAATAGGTGTGGTTGTTTAAAATAAAAAACTTATCTTTACGCGATTTTTAAATTAAGGAAAAAAGTATTTTTATGAATAGGATTCTTGTCGGAGTGCTCTTTGTTTTGTTGGTGTCGTGTCCGTTATGCATGAGCGCCCAACAGACTGGTGGTCAGTCGTCGTTATCGACTGGCTTCAGTTCTGCGTTGAGTGATATTACGACGGTGAGCAGCGATTTTGTTTTCGATGAGAGCAAGATGGTTGCCATTCCGAATACAAATATAAAAATTCAGCCACCGGAATATTTCAAGTATTCTGAATCGGTGCCAGGATTCCTCCATGTCGGTACCATGAGCAGTATTCAGGTTGAAGAGGTTGTCGGAACTTCCTATTTGCTTATTGCAATGGCCATGGATTCGGCATATTTTGCAACGCAGGGTATGACATTGATTTCTTCCGAACCTATTGTTATGCGTGATGGTAGCGAAGGAATACTTTATACGGCAGAGATGAAGCTTAACGGGTTCGTATTCGAACGCTTGGTGCTTATGTCGGGAGATTATCATTACACAATATGGATAAATGCCGGATATATTAAGATGTTGAGCCCGAAGTTGAAACATATTGTTTTGCAAAGTATTTTGACTTCTAAAATTTTTGAATAATTGATTATGATGAAAAAACTATATATAGCATTTGCAGTCTTGATTGCCTTGTTCGCCGTAAGGAATGTTTCGGCGCAAGACAATGCGAACGTTCTGCGTCATAATATAAATTATCATGTCGATTCGGTGGACATGTGGAACGGAAGCGAGGCTACGTTCATAGATTTCGACTACAACTTGATTGATTTGTGCCTAGGGCCTGGTTGCGATAACGATCCTAGCATACACGAAGTGATCGGTACCGACGTGATGGGCATACATTTTGATTTCAATCTGTTCATGTATCTGAATTCTACGTTCAGTATGCATGGATTCTCGAGCGGTTATATAGGAGTTGATTATCCTGTGCAGATTACTCTCGATTTCCCAGACCACAACGGATTCGATCACGGGCAGACCGTTCCAATCCATTCGTCGTATACCGTGCAAGATGGATGGGCTCTCAATACTCATTTCCCGACGGCAGGTACAATAGCTCTTGACCTCGAGTATGGTTTTGGTGCCGACCTTACGGTTTCTATTGAGGCATTAGGAGGACAGGTTGTCGATCCGATCCATATCATACCAAGCTTTTCTTTCCCTGCAAATCCGCAAATTGCGACACCGGTGCCACATGACTCAATAGCAGTGTTGTATCTTAATGCTGGTACTGGCGAATACGCTTATCCTTGGATTGACGAAACAACGGGTATGCCGTATATCAATACTGGTTTCCTCGGAAATGGAGATGCTCTTGAAATTCAGATTCCTGATGCTTTCGGAATAGGTATTACTGCTGAAATAACAATCCCATACGTAGAGACCGAAGATCGTTTGCAAGGACAATGTCTTTATGCCGAAGGTCAGGACGATTGGTTTTTCATGCACTGGAACTTGTTGCAGTTTGTTCGTTTCATCGGTAATGCTGTGGGACATCCGGAGGTCGGCGAAATTGTTGACATACTTGAAGGTGACGAATTGACGTTCCCGATATACGACGACTATGTAATTACTGTAGAGTATTACATATTGCATGCCAGCTTGGAAATGACTATGGCTTTGGTGCAGGAGTTTTCGTTTTGCCCCGAAATATCGGCTACCTTGCGTTTCGCTACTCCGTTGCCGTTCTTCGAACGTGCACAAGGTGGAACCATTGTCCAGCGCGGTCAGTCTGACGAGGTTACATTCACTGTGAACAACGACCTTTATATTACTTACCCATGCTATGGATGGGATTCGTTGCAAGTATATGATGTGGTATATAATATTCATAGTGGATTTGTAAACCATACCTATAATAATTTGCGCGTAGGACTTGACTTGCAGGTTTTGCATCTGAGCGTACACGTTCCTGGTCTTAGCAGTTTGTTTAGCGTTGTAACTATTCCCGATTTCCAATTGCCAGATATTGAAGGCGGTTACGAGAATCCTGACGATGCAATCGCTTCGGCGTTCGATATGCCAGGTATTGATGTAGAAAGGTATTCTGAGACTCCGGTCGTGCGCGAGAGTGTGAGAGATATAGATTTTTGTATTCCAACAGATTGTGGCGCGCTTATCGACCAGTCGTTCGACTTGTTTGATGTTGACCTCGACTTCCTCGGCTTGGAGCGCGAATGGGATCTTAGATTCCCCGCAAACCAATATAATGTAACTTTCCCTGGTACATGGTTGAGACCTCGTCCGCAACTTGGAATCAATGTACAAACGTCGAATGTTATATGCTATGGTGACGATTCCGGCGTGATTTCTGTTAGTGCATTAAATGGTGCACCAAACTATATGTGGACATATTCTAACAATGTTACTAATGTAACAACCGAGCCTACAGATGAGATACACGTGCCTGCTGGATATTATTATATAACATTGACGGATACTTATGGATGTACTGTCGCAGGAGAAGCTAATATACTCGAAGCCAATACTCCAATAGAAAGTAGAACCCGTGTAGAAAACGTGCTTTGCCATGGAGAATCTACCGGTAATCTTTATGTGACTGTTTATGGCGGTGTGCCTCCATATAGATATGTTTGGTCTAACGGCGCTACTACTCAGAATGTCTATGGCGTTCCTGCTGGCGTATATACGGTGACAATAACAGACGCTGTGGGATGTGAACATGAAGACCAGGCGGTGGTTTCCGAGCCGGAAGCAAGTCTTGTTATAACCGAGGTGGAGATTCAAGAAATATCATGTTACGGTATGCGCGACGGATCAATCAATATATCTGTGGCAGGGGGAACTCCTTCGTACACATATTATTGGTCTAATGGTGCAACGGTGCAGGACTTGCACAACATAGCAGCTGGTTCATATACTATTACAATAACTGATGCAAACGGATGTTTTATAATATCAACCTATGAGATAACGCAGCCCGAACCTCTTGAGCTTACTGTCGAATCTCGAGATGTTATGTGTTATGCAGGTAATACCGGAAGCATCGATCTCACTATTAGCGGAGGAACTGAACCTTATACAATTGAATGGAGCAATGGCGCAACGTCCGAGGATTTGTCGGAACTTTATGCCAGTTTCTACATTGTAACAGTGACCGACGATCATGGTTGTGTTGAGTATGCTATGGCCGAAATACGTCAGCCGGCATTACCGCTGCATGCTGAAATTACAGCAACCAATGTAAGGTGCTATGGAGAAGCAAATGGTGTTTGTGATCTGAATGTATTCGGTGGCACTCCTCCTTATTATTATACATGGAACACAGGTGCAATATCCGAAGATATTTCTGATCTTGTCCCAGGACTATATGCGGTAACTGTTGTGGATGAAAACGGATGCTCGTCTGATGATTCTACACGCATTTATCAGTCCGAATTCCCACTTTCGGGATATATTTCAGGTACAGATGCGTCGTGTAACGGATATTCGGATGGAAATGTGACCTTCTCTGCTGATGGCGGTTACGAACCTTACCATTATGAGTGGTCTAACGGTTCGTGGAACCAGAATTTGTCTAATGTTCCTGCAGGAACATATACAGTGACGGTTACAGACGATAACTTCTGCCATGCAGAGTTCTCTTATGTCGTAAATGAACCAGAGCCTTTCTTCCTGCAGATTATGGACAACTTTACAATCTGCTATGGAATGACTACCCAGGTTGGCCTTGGCATTGTTTCGGGCGGTGTGCCTCCATACACAATATTGTGGAGCAATGGCGAGAGTGGAATGTCAACAACTGTTACACCATTGCAGACTACTACTTACTATGCATCGGTGGTGGATGCCGCCAACTGCTCGAGTGCAGAGGCCGGAGTTACCGTTACCGTTAATCCGCCGTTGTCAGTCGACATTGAACTTATGTCGGATTCTGTAGTATGCCCTGGAAGCAGAGTGATGTTTAATGCTGAAATTTCGGGTGGAGGCATTAAGGATAATATAGTATTTGTTAATGGAGATACGGTAACTATGCCATATTCACCAGTGGTCGAAGGCGATACGTTATTCAACTTTGTAGTGTACGACAGTTGCCAATACGACAGTGTGGTGATACCTATTAATATTCGTACATATGAAGATATACCTATTAATGCATCAAACGATATAGTGGAAGGATGTGCTCCGTTAACAGTTTCGTTCTCCGAGAATACTCCTAATGTGGGACAAACATATTTGTGGAACTTCGATGATGGCGATTTTGAGAACATGTCGTTTGCCAAGAGTCCAAGCCATACGTTCTATAATTCTGGAGTTTACAATGTAACTCTTGAGGTATCGTCGATACACGGATGTAAACGCGACACCGTGGTTACAGTTACGGTATACTCGATTCCTGAAGCCGATTTCAGAGTCGATAGAGCAAACATTTCTATGTCGAGCCCGATAGTCAACTTTACAAACTATTCACATGGTGGATTCTGGAATTCGTGGGATTTCGGCGATAATACTACATCAACGTCATCAAGTCCAGTTCATGCATATACATTGCCAGGCGATTATCATGTTGTACTTACTACAACATCTTTGTATGGTTGTTCAGATACGGCTGGAGTCGATATTCAGGTTAGCAACGAGCATAATATCTTTGCGCCTACTGCATTTACTCCTAATGGTGATGAAATTAACGATACCTTCCGTATTTTCGGAAGTTCTATCGATCCATATACCTACTCAATCGTCATTTACGACCGCTGGGGTGCAGTCCAGTTCAAGTCGTCGGATTTCGAAGAAGAGTGGGATGGTACAGATGGTACACGGCCATGCCCCGAGGGCTTATATACATGGCGAATATATTTCCATGATATGTTTGGAATTGATTACGAAAAGACAGGAACGGTAATGCTAATCCGATAATCAAAAAAAAGCGATGCAAGATGATTTTTGTATCGCTTTTTTGTTTATATTTATGCCATCAAACTTTAAAACAAATTTATAATATGGATAACAGACTCCCTTTGATTCAAGAAGCCGATTTGAAAGGCAAAATAGTACTCGTAAGAGTTGACCATAACGTAGTTAAGTCGGGTGTTATTCACGACCCATACAGAATTGATGCAACTTTCGGAACTTTGTTCTACATACTTTCCAAGGGCGGAAAAATAATCCTCATGACGCACGTTGGTCGTCCTAAGGACAAGAAGACTGGCAAGATTACCATTGATGCCAAGACTTCGGTACAGCCGATAGTAGATTATCTGGAGAACAAGTTGCACATAAAGATAGAAGTTCCGGATTTCTATTCGCACGAAGACAATGGTTACCTAAGTATCGAAACCAATGTAAACCATAGTATACGCCGTTTGCGCAACCACGATGTCGATATGATTTACTTGCCGAATACCCGTTGGTTTACCGGTGAGGAGGCTAAAGGCGAGGAGCAGGAACGCTTTGCAAACCAGCTTGCAGGTTTGGCTGACATTTATGTCAACGATGCATTTGGCAGCTGGCAGGCTCACGCTTCGACAGTTGGCGTAACAAAGTACTTGCCGTCGTATGCAGGTTTCCTTATGCAGCGTGAAATAGAGAACTTGAACCGTATTTTCGAGGCCGAAAGCCCGTTTGTGGCAGTTGTGGCTGGTAGCAAGTTCGATACCAAGATAGAATCACTTTACGCTCTGCTGAAGAAAGCCGACAAACTTGTGCTAGGTGGTGTGATTTACAATGCATACTTGTGCGCAAAATATGGATTCAAGATTAAGGGCGTTGAAGAGGACGATGTGAAGTTGGCAAAGGAATTTGTCGATTATGCAAAGCAGTACCCAGGAAAGATTGTCGAGATGCCTATTATCTGCGAGTCGGATGTGTTTGGCGAGAGGATAGAAGGCAAGTACCGTATCCACGACATCCGCAAGGTTGCTCCCGGAACTGAGTTCAACTGGGTTATGGATGTTGACCCGCGTTGCTACGACGAGCCGGAAATCATCGATGTTTTCCACTCGGCAAAGACAATCTTTGTAAATGCAGTTATGGGCTTTGTTCCGCATTTCAACGAGGGTACAATCGCTCTTGATACCATTATCGACCAGAATCCGCAGGCTGTTAAATTGTATGGCGGCGGTGATACTATGCAGGAACTTAAGAGATTGTTGCCTGGTCTTTACATTATGGCACTCGATAGCAAGGACTACTACATATTTACCGGCGGTGGCGCTGTTTTGAAGGCAATTGAGCAGAATTCGCACCTCGGCATTGCCCCGATAAAGGCGCTGATAGAGAGTCGGCAAAAAGGAAACGAATAGTTTTGAGTTAAATATTCAAGTAATGCTCGATTTTTTAATCGGGCATTACTTTTTTGTACACTTTTTTATCTCGTATGATCAATTCTAAAATTTTTTTTTATATTTGCAAAAATATTTGTTTTGATAATGGAGGGTGTACGCATAGATAGGTTTGCTAGTGTTACCGATTATCCACAATTTAGTTGTGGTAAATCATGTAACTTATTGGTTGTCAGTAGTTGTTTTTCGTGCTCCTTTTTTGTCGTTTTCAATTTGGTAATAGTTATTCTTATATTTTAAATTAAAACTTTTTCACGATGAAAAGAACGATATTTTTATTTTGGGCCATAGTTTCCTTGGTGGGAATGCTGGCTACTAGTGGTTGCAAGAAGAAGGATACATACACGGTTACCTTCAATTCCAATGGTGGCAGTGGTACAATGTCGGCCCAGACTTTTACCGAGGGAGAAGCACAGGCACTTACTCGCAATGTCTTCACCTACGAAGGATTTACATTCAGCGGTTGGAATACCGTGCAAGACGGTAGTGGACTCCTATATGCCGACGGGCAGACCATAACAGCTACTGCCGATATGACCTTGTATGCACAGTGGACAAGCAGCGGCACAAATCCGACTCCGCAGCCAGGCAATACCGTAACTATAACCTTCGATGCCAACGGTGGCTCTGGCGAAATGTCACCGCAAACATTTACAATAGGTTTTTCGCACAATTTGTCGGCCAATATGTTTACGCGCGAAGGTTACTATTATGTGAACTGGAACACCGCGGCAGATGGTACTGGTACTGCATATTCCGATTCTCAGTTAGTGAATCCGACTACCAGTATGACTCTATATGCACAATGGAATCTCGTTGGCGGTTTTGATTCTAACGGAGCCATCAACGCTGTGTTTTCTGTAAGTGAAAATAAAGTTGTCAGGTTTTCTCGCGGCAACCTTCAGTATCAGGCAAGCACAGACACTTGGCGCTTCGCAGAGAATCAGTACGACACCATTGGTGCAGGCAACTCCAATATTTCCCCAACATATGAAGGTTGGATAGATCTATTTGGATGGGGTACTGGCAACAATCCGACGAATACAAGCTCCAATAGTGGCGACTATTATAACTTTATCGACTGGGGAAGAAATGCTATTATCAATGGTGGTAATCAGCCTGGCTTATGGCGTACGCTTTCGATGGAAGAATGGAGGTACTTGATTGACAGCCGTCAGGACGCCTCATCTTTGCTTGGCAAAGCTACTGTAAACGGTGTTGGTGGTCTTGTCATACTGCCAAACAACTGGAAATTACCTTCAGGTAGCACTTTTATTTCAGGAAAAGAAAAATCTTTCGACACCAACACTTACACAATCGAGCAGTGGACTGAAATGGAATCATCTGGTGCTGTCTTTTTACCCTGTTCTGGCCTTCGTGTGGATTTAGGCGTGTATGGTGTTGGTATTCAGGCAGGTTACTGGTCCTCGTCGACTCCAAACAATATCATAGTATTCATCCTCGTTGTCTATGGCCCCGATGCAACCTTAGGCACCGGCTACAAATACGATGGACAACCTGTCCGTCTGGTGTTGGCGGAGTAGAATTAAAAGTTTCTAGTTATTCAAAGCAAATCTCACAGCCAGCATGATGCAGCGGTGTTAAATAAAAATAGGCGGAAACATTTCCGCCTATTTTTTTGTTTCGTATTTGTCTATTATTTCAATCCTCTATTCTTCAGCAGCGGTTCGATTGATGGTTCCTGACCGCGGAAACGCTTGTAGAGAACCATTGCGTCTTCGGTGTTGCCATTTTGCAGGACATTGTAGCGGAAAGCATCGGCGGTCTTCTTGTCGAAAACTCCGTTTTCCTTGAAGGCTTCGAAAGCATCGTTGTCGAGTACTGCAGCCCATGTGTAGCCGTAGTAGCCTGCGCTGTATCCGCCAGAGAATACGTGCTGGAAGTAGGTGCTTCTGTAGCGTGAAATGATTTCTGGAATCAAGCCAATTTTCTGCATTTCGGCATCCTCGAAGTCGGGAAGCTTGATTTCGGTCGGTTCGCTGATGTTGGCGTATGCCATATCGAGCAAAGATGCTGCAATGAGTTCGGTGTTGATGAATCCCTGTCCGTAGGTTGATGCTGCTTCAATCTTGTTGATGAGCGAATCGGGAATAACTTCACCTGTCTTGTAGTGCTTTGCATACATCTTCATAACTTCGGGATAGCCAGCCCACTGTTCCATAACCTGCGACGGCAGTTCAACAAAGTCGCGCGAAACATTTGTTCCCGACAGCGATTCGTAGCGGCAGTCGGTAAGTATGCTGTGAAGTGCGTGTCCGAACTCGTGGAAGAGGGTAGAGGTCTCGTCGAAGTTGAGCAGCGATGGCTTGTCGCCCGACGGCTTGGTGAAGTTCAGAACCAATGATACCAAAGGTATAATTCTCTTGCCGTCCTTGCTGTACGACTGTTCTCGGAAATTGGTCATCCAAGCACCGCTACGCTTGCTTTCGCGTGGGAAGAAGTCCATGTAAAGTATTGCGATAACATTGTTGTTTTCGGTAACTTCGTAAACAACTGCATCCGGATGGTAAACAGGAATATTCTTGTTTTCGCGGAACTCGATGCCATAGAGCTTGTTGGCAACCATAAACATACCTTCGCGAACATTTTCGAGCGAGAAATATGGGCGGATTACATCGTCGTCGAGGTCGTATTTCTGCTTGCGGAGGGTTTCGCTGTAGTAGCGCCAGTCGCAAGGTTCGAGCTTGAAGTTTCCACCTTCAGCGTCGATCATTTTCTGGTATTCGGCTGCTTCTTCCTTTGCCTTTGCAAGTGCTGGATTCCAAACCTGCATCAGCAGTTCGTCAACAGCTTCGGGAGTCTTTGCCATGTTGTCGTCGAGGACGTATGCAGCGTGCGACTTGTAACCGAGGATGTTAGCCTTTTCCAAGCGAAGGTTTACAATTTCGTTGATGATTTCCCTGTTGTCTGTTTCGCCCGATGTGCAACGGGTAGAGTATGCTGTCCAGAGTTCCTTGCGAAGTTCGCGGTCCTTGCAGTTCATCAGGAAAGGCTCCATGCTCGGCAGGTGGATTGTGAAAACATATTTGCCCTTGGTTTCTTCCGATTCGTTGCCGAGTTCCAATGCGGCGGCAAGCTGACCTTCGGTGCAACCTTCGAGACGGGCAACATCGTCAACCACAAGCTTGTAGTCGTTGGTGGCCTTAAGCACATTGTTGCCGAACTTCATAGTGAGCAGCGACAGTTTTTCGTTGATTTCGCGGAAACGAGCCTGCTTTTCGGCTGGAACGTTTGCGCCGCCACGGACAAAACCCTTGTAGGTTTCTTCCAAAAGACGCATCTGCACTGGCTCAAGGTTGAGCGATTCGCGCTGGTCGTAAACAGTCTTGATGCGCTCGAACAACTTGGCGTTGAGGCTTATGTCGTCGCCATGTTGCGAAAGTTTCGGGAGAATTTCTTCGGAAATCTGTTCCATTTCTGGCGAATTTATGCATTCTGCAAGGTTGAAGAAAATGCTTTCTACTCTTGTGAGCAGAGAGCCGCTTTCCTCAAGAGCTTCGATTGTATTTTCGAAAGTCGGTGCATCGGGATTGTTGACAATGGCGTCAATTTCCTCCTTGTTCACCTTCATTGCTTCCTCGAAAGCGGGGATGTAGTGTTCGGTCTTGATTTTGTCGAACGGCGGAACGCCATATTCGGTTGTCCATTCCTGAAGCAGCGGATTGTCCTGCTCCTTGTTTTCTGTCTTCTTGTTGCACGAACTTACCATAATTGATAGTGTTAGTACGATTAAAAATAAAAAGTTCCTTTTCATGTGTTTAAAATTTTCTGCCAACAAAAATAATTGATAATTGCCAAAGATTGAATTCCGTTTGAAAAAATATTTGATTTTTTTCCCTACGCAGCAGGCAACCTTTTTCTAAAAAAACGTTTTTGTTATAGAAACGTTAAATTTTAGTGACATGAAAAGATTGGTAATATTGGTTTCCTTGTTATTTGTCGGGCTAAGTTCTTTCTCGCAACACTTAACTTCTATAGATAACCGTCTTAGAGCGAGGTTTTCCGATGAGTATTTGCTCTATATGCAGCAGAATCTACCTGAAGATTTGGAATATTTCACATGGTTTCTCGATAATTCGTATATTATAAAGGATGTCGGGCCTTCTGGAATGGATAGGTTTCCGAAGTTAAGGTATTTTGATTTGGAAACAAAGCAAGCCGGTGCAGAGGTTACAGATTTCGATGAAGCTACTTTCAATATAATGGAATACGCTTTCGATGTTGGAGGGAACGATGCTACAGCTTATGTAATTGGGAATACAGGAAAGGCTCTTGTGTTGCTTTCGAATAAGGATTTGACAGAAAAGTACAACAAATATAGGAGGATGCATTATGAAAACGAATAATATAGGCATGTTTTTGGGCATTTTGCTCTGTTTTGCAGCCCTGGATACTTTCGCTCAGCAGACAATCTTGATGAATTCGTCCAATAATGGCAGGACAATTAACTTGTCTGGATGCTCTGCCATGCTTTACGATTCGGGAGGTGCTAATGGAAGTTATAGTAGTAACGAAGAATATACTGTTACTATTTGTTTGCCAAACGAAGGTTATAGAATGGAACTTAACGTATTTATGAATACAGAAGGATCCTCTTATGATTACATGACAATATACGAAGGTAGTGGAACTGGTGGCACGGTTGTCGCACGATCAATTGGTGGGAGTTCGTTTACGAATCACTACACGGTCTATTCTTCGTGTGCAACATTCGTTTGGCATAGCGATGTGTCGATAAATTATAGTGGATTCAGTATTGATATACAATGTGGCGTGTTATGTCAGGATTTTTATATTGAGCCTAATATAAGTGCAAGGTGGAATGAAGAAGAAAGTCGTTACGAAGCATGTTCGAACGAGCCTATACAAGTTTCTGCCAATGGAGTTTTTCCAAACAACGATTTGCCCGAAGGTTATCATCAGTCGGATGAGAATCTTGATTGGACCTGGAGTTGGATAGATGGCACCGGAACGCATGAAGTTGGCGGTGTTGGCGAAAATTCGCTGGAGATAGATTTTGAGCCTGGGGCATATTATTTGATGGTTTCGGCCAGAGATATAAATGGTTGTACGTATGTTTATCCGGAACAAATGCTTATTGTTGTTTCTTTCCCTCCGACTTTTGATGGGACTTATGTAACTCCATTGGTATGTCCTGGCGAAGTAGTGCTGCTCGAAGGACATGTGCAACCGCCAGATTTGTGGGTTATGGAAATTCCTAGCCAGATTATCGACCCGTATTGCACGACTGATGATATTAATCATGTGCAGTCGATGTGCTTCAATCATACGGCGTTTGCTCCTGGACAAATAATTCAGAGCGCAAGCGACATCGAATCTATTGCGATGGAAATTGAACATTCGTATTTGGGTGACCTTGAAGTGTGGATTACCTGTCCTTCGGGAAATAGGCTTACCCTTTTCGACGGTTATAATGGTAATTCGGATTTGCAGTTCCTAGGTCATCCTGTAGATGATGAGAATGAACCTTGCGTGCCTGGTTCCCCATTCCGCTACTCTTGGAGTTCGAACGCTGCTAACACTATGGAGCAGATTGCGTATAATGCTCCTACTTATTCGTATACGGACAATGTAGGCAACCATTATTATGGACAAGAGTATATACCGGCGGGCAATTATAGACCTACGGGTAGTTGGTCTAACCTTGTCGGTTGCCCGATAAATGGGCAATGGTGTATTAATATTCAAGACCATAGGCTGTTAGACGACGGAACTATTTTTTCTGTAGAGTTGCATTTTGCCGACTATATTATTCCTCAGGAATCGCTTATACAGTACCAAACAGAGTATGATACTTCGGCAACTTCTACTTCGCTAGTATGGGTTGGCGGAGAGTCGGTAAACGATACTGTGGCACAATTGACTACAATCATGAATACTCCTGGTCAGCACGAATTTGTGTTCTATGCAACTGACAATTTTGGCTGTACCTACGATACAACATTGTATTCTACTGTCCGTGAATACGACGATTCCTCATGTTGTATCACTCCTTCTACATCAATCATTACCACTACATCAATAGTGTGCTCCAATACTACAAGCCTTTCGGCGCAGTCTTTGCCAGGCGGAAATACTGGCGAATGGTCGGTGGTTGCGTATCCAAACGGAGACAATGTAAACAACTCTGTTGTCTTTGCAAATCCAAACTCTCCCAATACATCTGTCGTCGTAAACGGCTGGGGTACTTATACTTTCCGTTGGACGGAAAGGTATTTGGGGCAAGTTAGTTGTTTCGATTTCGCCGATGTTTCAATTACTTTCAACCAACAGCCGACGCCGACATTCAGTTATACTCCGATTGTTTGTTCGGGAGGAGAAACATCTATTGTCTACGTTGGAAATATGGGCGCAGATGCTGTGTTTAATTGGAATTTCGGTGGCGCATTTGTTCAGTATGGCGACTCTCCGCTAGGTCCGCATATTGTGTCGTGGAACGATGCAGGAACTCACGCAGTAAGTCTTTCGGTTACTAATGCAAATTGTGTGTCAAACGATACTTTGGTGTCGATTCTTGTCCCCGAAAGCCTTGTAATTGATTCTATTTCGGTTTTAAACGATCCATGTTACCACAGCAATGGCGGGTCGGCAACTGTTACACACCACGGAGGAACACTGCCTGTTTCATATTCGTGGGCCGCTCCGGGTAACGAAATTCTGAATCTTGGTGCTGGAACATATAATCTGGTGCTTACCGATGCCAATGGATGTTCTACTCAGCAGCAGTTTGTTGTGTCGGAGCCACCTGAAATCATTGTGCAGACGGTTACTGCAAACAACATTACTTGTAATGGTTCGAATGATGGATCAATTTCTCTGTATGCCGGTGGAGGTAATGGCGATCTGCATTATCTTTGGTCGGATATTGGAGAAGGACCTGCAAGCAGAGTTAATCTGCATTCTGGCGAGTATTCAGTGACTGTAAGTGATGAAAATGGTTGCGTCCAGACTGCGTTTGTTGCATTGTCGCAACCCGAACCTATTGTCGTTCAAATGACCTCCGATTATGCCGTGTGCGAGGGTGAGCCTACACCGGTTTCGGTTTCGGCTTTTGGAGGAACAGCTCCGTACCGTTATTTTTGGAACGATGGAACTGGGTTGTTCGAAGCTGCCAATGAACTTTCGGCAAATTTGTCAGCGACTACACATTATTCGGCTTATGTTGTTGATGCACATGGCTGTATAAGTGAGACGCATACCATGACCGTTACTGTAAGTCCGAAGTTGACTATCGATACCGTTTTGTTGCAGCACGTAAAATGTTTCGGACATTGTGATGGAAGAGCCGAATTGGTTGTAAGTGGCGGACTGGCACCATTGCAGTACAGCTGGCCGTCGGATAATTACATATACGACGGAATCTGTGGAGGAATGTATGCTGTTACCGTTACCGACAATATAGGATGTTCGGCGATTACGACCTTTATGATTACACAGCCTGGTGATTTCATAGTTTCCACATCGATGGAACCAGTATCGTGCAACGGAGGTGACGATGGTGAGGCTCGTATATTCGTGTCGGGTGCAACTCCTCCGTATTCGTACTTGTGGCCTAATGGAAACACTACTGAAACACTTGTGGCTTCGGCAGGAACATATACTGTTACGGTGCTTGATGACTTTGGTTGTCGCTATACGCAGGACTTTGAAATTTCGCAGCCGCAGCCATTGCTGGCTATGCCGATGAACAATGTTACAATCTGCAAGGGACAGTCGGCTACGCTTACCACGCAGGTGTCGGGCGGAACACCATTTTACGACTATGCTTGGTCGGGTTCCGATGGCACTCAATATTACGGATCGGTATGCACGGTTTCGCCTACCGAAAATACTACATATTCATTGACAATTACCGATTCGCAAGGATGTTCGTTGCAATTGTCGCCAGTAACGGTGTCGCTGAATCCCGACCTGCGCATAACTTCGGTATTGCCGAACCGCGATTCGGTTTGCAGTGGCGACGAAGTGCTTGTTTATGTCGAGGCCGAAGGCGGCAATGGAGGGCCTTATATGCTTACGCTTCAGGATAGGAGCGTAGTTGCATCGCCGTTTGCAGTACGTCCCGATACAACCACAATGTTTTATATTACATTGTCCGATATGTGCGGTACACCATCTGTTATGGACTCCGTAGAGATTCATGTATATCCGTCGCCAGACGAACTCTTTGTCGCCAGCGGAGTGTATGGATGTGCACCATTGTCGGTATCATTTTCCCCGTTGAACATCAATGGAACTAACTACATGTGGCAGTTTGGCGACAACGATTTTTCGGAAGCAAAAACTCCAGTTCACGAGTATCACAAGCCTGGCAATTTTGATGTTACAATGTCGGCGACTAGCGAATACGGTTGCAGAGTAGAGAGAACTGTGTCCGATATGATACACGTTTATCCACGGCCAAAGGCTTTGTTCGATGCCGATGTGCAGATGGTTTCGGCGTTGTCGTCGGAAATTCTTTTCGTCAACCGCTCTATCGACGCAGTAAGATATTACTGGTTCTTTGGCGACAACGACAGCTCTATGTTCGAAAGTCCACGCCACGTTTACCCTCAGGTGGGCGAGTACGAGGTAACTCTTGTAGCCGAGAACGAGTATTTCTGCACCGATACCACTATGCGTAAGGTAAACGTTTACAGCGATATGACATTCTACGCTCCGACATCGTTTACACCTAATGGTGATGGCATCAACGATTGCTTCCGAGTCTGCGGCAAGGGTATTTCAAGAAACAATTTCCTCTTTTCGGTTTACGACCGCTGGGGCGAATTGATGTTCCAGACAACGAGCTATTTCCCGGAAGCTGGTTGTGATTCTTGTTCGGAAGGGTCGTGGGACGGCACCGACATGGGTAGCAAGCGCAAGGGTGACAAGGTACTCGAAAATGGTGTATATCAGTGGTATTGCCAATATGAGGATGAATTTGGAATATTACATAAGGAACAGGGAGTTGTGAATTTGGTAAGATGATATTGCGTTTTTGTAGGAGGAGCTTATTGTTATCCTCCTACAAATACAAACCACCAGTAAAAAATATTGAAAAAATCATTTTATTCCCTTGTCAGTCTTGAATAAAATATTTATTTTTGCCCGTTGATGCGTAGTGTGAAAAATTTTTCTGTTTGCAGAAGGCAACCATAAGAAAGTTTTTCCGTTATGGATTTAGGAATATAAACGAAATATTATGTTTATGAAAAAAAATATATTGCTTTTGTCGTTGATTCTCATGGTGATGGGAGCGTACTCTCAAAGCGTTACAATCGACAGCCGTCTGTATGCAAAATATGCTGAAGAAGATTTGCTCAGAATTCAGAGCAACAATCCAGCCGACATTGAATACATGAATTGGTTTGTTGAAAATGCTTTCGTTGTAAAGGAAATTAGGAATCCCGAAACGTCTGCATTCCCGAAGCTGAGGTATATGGATAAGGAAACCAAGATGGCAGGGTCGGAAGTTGTGGTGTACAATCCCGAAACTTTCAATGTGATGGAGTATGATTTCGAAATTGATCCCAAGTCATCCAACGCCTATCTTATTGGAAATACGGGAAAACTTCTGGTTTTCTATTCGGGCGAGACTTTGACAAAGCTTTTTAACGAATATAGGAGGACGCAACATGAAAACGAATAATATAAGACTCCTTTTTGTTGTATTGTTCTGTTTGTTTGCTGCGGGAACTTTCGCACAGCAGACAATCATAATGAATCGTAACCAGACAGTAAATATGACGGGCTGCTCGGCCATACTATACGATTCCGGTGGTGCAAACGGAAGTTATTCTAGTTACGAGGATTATACCGTTACTGTATGTGTTCCGTCTGGATATCCAATGGAAATTGATGTTTCGATGACTACCGAAAATACTACATGGGATTATCTTTCGATATATCAAGGAAGTAACTCTTCGGGAACGGCAATAGCGAATCGTATAGGCAGTCCTTCGTCAGGAACAACGTTCACAGCATCATATTCATTGACGTCTTCTTGTGCAACCTTTGTTTGGCATACCGATGGCTCCGGCCAGTATGCTGGTTTCGCTATACAGATAAGTTGTGGTATGGAATGCCAGGACTTTACCATTGTTCCTGATATTACAGCTCGATGGAATGAGGAAACAGGTCGTTACGAAGCTTGTTCCAATGGCCCTGTCGGTATTGCTGCTCACGGTGTATTCCCCAACAACGATGCTCCTATGGGGTACCATCAGTCCGACGAAAACCTTACTTGGATGTGGAGCTGGGTTGATGCTACGGGAAGACACGAGTTCGGTGGTGAAGGCGAAAACGAATTCAATGCCGACGTTGAACCGGGTGCTTATTATATTAATCTTTGGGCAACCGATATTAACGGATGTACTTACAATTACCCCGATACTTTCCTTGTTGCAATATCGTTGCCTCCAACATTCCCAGGAACAACAGTAACGCCATCTATTTGCCCTGGCGAAGCAGCACTTCTCGACGGACACGTACAGCGTCCTGAGGTTTGGGTAATGGAAATACCCGAAGTTCTTATTG
>JAEEGK010007591.1_pt1 | contig 25827 bp, 16 predicted proteins | sample 8958771 | NCBI WGS metagenome assembly JAEEGK01 (sample SAMN16246547, study PRJNA631951) | gut metagenome | biome: gut microbiome; feature: rumen; material: SC-attached | host: Bos | place: Iran: Karaj | collected 2018-10
ACCGTTCCCGTGAAGCGAACGTGTACCGCCTGGCGGAGGTAAGTGCGGCTATCATTGACCAGTGCGTTGCGCAAGGCGTTCCTTTCGCCCGCGAGTACGGCGGTTATCTGGCGAACCGCTCCTTTGGTGGTGTCCAGGTGAGCCGTACCTTCTATGCCCGCGGACAAACCGGTCAGCAGCTTCTCCTCGGTGCCTATGCTTCCCTGAATAAGGAAATTGCCGCCGGTACCGTCAAGAGCTATCCGCGCCATGAAATGCTGGATATCGTCATTATCAACGGCGAGGCGAAGGGTATAATCGCCCGCAACCTCGTGACCGGTGAGATCGAGCGCTTCGGCGCCCATGCCGTGGTTCTCGCCACCGGTGGTTATGGAAATGCTTATTTCCTGTCCACGAACGCGATGAATTCCAACGGCTCCGCTGCCATGCAGGCTTATCGTAAGGGCGCTTTCTTCGCGAATCCTTGCTTCGCACAGATCCACCCGACCTGTATCCCGGTCCATGGTGACCAGCAGTGCAAGCTTACCCTGATGTCCGAGTCCCTGCGTAACGACGGCCGTATCTGGGTGCCGAACAATATGGAAGATGTCCTCAAACTCCGCAAGCACGAGATTAAGCCTTCCCAGATTCCTGAAGAGCGCCGCGACTACTACCTGGAGCGCCGTTATCCGGCCTTCGGTAACTTGGTTCCTCGTGACGTTGCTTCCCGCGCCGCTAAGGAGCGTTGCGACGCCGGCTATGGTGTGAACGAGACCGGCCTGGCCGTGTTCCTCGATTTTGCCGATGCCATCAAGCGCCTGGGTCACCAGCGCGTGGAAGAACGCTACGGCAACCTCTTCCAGATGTACGAGAAGATCACCTCCTCTTCCCCTTGGGAGGAGCCAATGATGATCTATCCGGCCATCCACTACACCATGGGCGGTCTCTGGGTCGATTATGACCTTCAGACCACCATCCCGGGTCTGTATGCCATCGGCGAGGCGAACTTCTCCGACCATGGCGGCAACCGCCTCGGCGCTTCCGCCCTCATGCAGGGCCTGGCCGACGGTTACTTCATCCTTCCGTACACCATCGGTGATTATCTGTCCCACAAGTTTGCGGAGCCCAAGACCGATACCAATGCTCCTGAATTTGCCGAGGCCGAAAAGGCGGTTATCGATCGGATTGAGAAGATCCTGTCTGTCAAGGGTACCGAGACCGTGGACAGCATCCACAAGAAACTCGGCCACATCATGTGGGAGTATGTGGGTATGGCCCGCAACGAGGCCGGCCTGAAGAAGGCAATCGAGGAAATCGGCGAACTCCGGAAGGAATTCTGGAAGACTGTCCGCGTCCCCGGCACGAACGAGGAATTCAACCAGGAACTGGAGAAGGCTCTCCGGCTGGTCGACTTCTTCGACATCGGCGAACTGATGGCCCGTGACGCTCTGAACCGCAAGGAATCCTGCGGCGGTCACTTCCGTGAGGAAATGCAGACAGAAGAAGGCGAGACCAAGCGTGACGACGAGAACTTCATGTACGTGGGTGCCTGGGAATACAAGGGCGAGGGTGTCGAACCCGAGCTCCACAAGGAGCCGCTCAAGTATGAGAACATCAAGATTGCGACCCGTAACTATAAAGACTAACGACGATTATGGAATATAACGTGAAAGTATGGCGTCAGAAGAACGCCAAAGCCAAGGGTCACTTCGAGACCTATCATGTCACTGACGTGGAAGAGGATGCCTCCTTCCTGGAGATGCTGGATATCCTGAATGACCAGTTGATCCGCAAGGGTGTGGAACCCATCGCGTTCGACCACGACTGCCGCGAGGGTATCTGCGGCGCCTGTTCCCTGTATGTGGACGGCCGCGCCCATGGTCCGGACGACCAGGTGACCACCTGCCAGTTGTTCATGCGTCATTTCAAGCCAGGCGCCACTATCACCGTGGAACCTTGGCGGAGCGCCGCCTTCCCGGTGATCAAGGACCTCGTCGTGGACCGTCAGGCCTTCGACAAGATTCTCCAGGCGGGTGGTTTCGTTTCCGTCCGTACCGGTGCTGCGCAGGATGCCAATACCATTCTCATTCCGCACGATGACGCAGAACTGTCCATGGACGCCGCCGCTTGTGTAGGTTGCGGTGCCTGTGTTGCCACTTGTAAGAACGGTTCAGCGATGCTGTTCGTAGCCGCGCGCGTCAGTTCCCTCGCCCTGCTTCCGCAGGGTAAGCCGGAAGCTGCGCGCCGCGCCCGTGCCATGGTCGCCAAGATGGACGAACTCGGTTTCGGTAACTGCACGAACACCCGCGCCTGCGAGATGGAGTGTCCGAAGCACGTCACCATCGACCATATCGCCCGCCTGAACCGTGAATATCTGAAAGCGCGTTTCAGCGAGTAAAATAAGTCGCGTATATATTAATATAAGCGGTATTGATGGCGGTCAACCCCGGTGGTTGGCCGCCATTTTGAATATTTTCAATTTATTGCATAAGTTTTAGATTTAAAGATTGAGTGTTTGAATTATGATAAATTATTAATAAATTGCACCGCTAAATAATAATTAACACTGAATAATACAGATAATCACTAATTATTAGTCATTTGCAGCACATGTAACGGATTTGCAAGATTGAAAACAAATTTCAATCTTTGCAGCTAAATTGTCGTTTAACTGCGACAGGTTAGTTGTGTAGTAAGGCTAGATACAAGGATTTTTTGTATCAATATATTGTTTAACCAAAGATTCATGCTTATGAAAAAAATTCATGTTTTTTTCACTGTCATGGTATTACTGGCTTTATCCCTCTCGGCCGCCGCACAGAATGTCACTGTGAAGGGTACCGTGAAGGATGCCGCCGGTGAAGGAATCGTGGGAGCCAATATCATTTTGAAAGGCAACCGCACGGTTTATACCATGACGGACATCTCGGGTACGTTCTCGCTGAGTGTTCCTGCAAATGGTGTCCTTGAGGTGCTTTGTATGGGATTTGTGGGACAGGATGTCCCCGTATCCGGACGCACCAACATCGACATCGTCCTCCAGGATGACAGCCAGCTTTTGGACGAAACCATCGTCGTTGCGTATGGTACGGCGACCAAGAGTTCCTTTACGGGATCAGCGTCTGTCGTTGACAACGAGACGATCGAGAAGAAAATTGCGACCAGCGTAACGAGCGCTCTTGCCGGTACTACCCCTGGTGTCCAGATCACCAGTTCCAGCGGCGACCCGGCAGGTGGTGGTGGAAATACGATCCGCGTCCGTGGTATCGGTTCCATGTCCGCTTCCAACAGTCCGCTTATCGTGGTGGATGGCGTTCCGTATGATGGTTCCATTTCCGACATCAACCCGCAGGACGTCGAGTCCATGTCTGTCCTGAAGGACGCTGCCGCATCCGCCATTTATGGTCACCGCGGTGCGAACGGTGTCGTGATCATCACCACCAAGAAAGGTCAGAGCGGTGATGCGCAGGTCAAGTTCGACGCCCGGTTCGGTGTCAACTCCCGCCTGATTCCCCAGTACGATGTGATCACCGATCCCGGACTGTACTACGAGACCTTCTTCCAGCGTCTGTACAACCAGTATAAGTATGCCGGCCATACCGTTGCCGAGAGCTATGCTTATGCGAACAAGTACCTGCTTGACGAGCAGAACGGCGGTCTGGGTTACTTGGTCTATACCGTTCCGGAAGGCCAGAACCTGATCGGTACCAACTTCAAGTTGAATCCGAATGCAAAGCTCGGATACTCTGATGGCGAATACTATTATATCCCGGACGATTGGTACAAGGAAGCTTTCCACAATGCTTATCGTCAGGAATACAACGTTTCCGCTTCCGGTGGTGCCAACCGCTTCAACTACTACGCTTCCGTCGGTTACCTGCAGAACACGGGTATCGTGAACAACTCCGACTACAAGCGTTATACCGGCCGTATCAATGCGGAATATCAGGCTAAGTCCTGGATGCGGTTCATCACCTCGATGAACTTCTCCCACACGTATTCCCAGCAGGCAGACTGGAGCGACTCCTACGGTTCCTCCGGCAACCTGTTCTACATTGCCAACAGCATCGGCCCTATCTATCCGTTGTATGTGCGTAAAGTGGACGAGCAGGGCAATCCTTACCTCTATAAGGAAGGCGGCCGTCAGATTTACGATTCCAACAACACCAACCAGAAACGTCCTTCCATCGTGGGTAATGCCATCCGTGACAACGAGTATGACAATACTTATCAGTATGCTGACGTGCTGACCGGCAAGTTCGGAACCATCCTTACTCCGCTTCCGGGTCTGGCTCTTACCGCCAATGTCGGCTTTACCTCCGACAACACCCGCTACAGCTCCCTCTCCAGCCAGTTTGCCGGTTCCGCCAGCACGGACGGTTACGTGTATGTGAGCCACAGCCGTATGTGGACGGTGAACCAGCAGTATCTTGCTGAATACAAACTCGAGTTTGCCGGTGTCAACAACATCGACGTGCTCGCCGGTTATGAGAATTATTCCTTGATGTCCCAGGGCCTGAGCGGCAGCAACTATCATTTGTTCAACCCGTTCGTGGGTGAACTTAGCAATGCGAAGGGTACCGGTTCCATGGTGAGCGCGAGCTCCTCCACCAACCGCTATGCTACCCAGGGCTTCCTGAGCCGTTTGCAGTATGACTACGACGGACGTATCTTCGCTTCCGCTTCCTACCGTCGCGACTCTTCCTCCCGCTTTGCGGAAGGTCACCGTTGGGGTAACTTCGGTTCCGCCGGTGCTGCATGGTTGATGAGCAAGGAATCCTGGTTCAATGTTCCCTTCGTGGACATGCTCAAACTGAAAGTGAGCTACGGTGTCCAGGGTAACGATAACATCGGCGGCTACTATCCGTACTCCGACCAGTATTCCACTTCTTGGAATGAAACCGACGGCTACAGCGACAAGAAGACCTATGTCGGTAATGAGAACCTGACCTGGGAAACCTCCAAGTCTTTCAATATCGGTGTTGACTTCGAAACCTTCAATAACTACCTGAACGGTTCCGTTGAGTGGTTCTCCCGCAAGACCGAAGACCTCCTGTACAACAAGAACGTTCCGCAGAGTGCCGGTAACCCGGTCGGAACGATTCCGGTGAACGTGGGTTCCATCCTGAACCGCGGTATCGAGGTCTCCCTGGACGGCGCCTTCCTCCGTCGCCGCAATATCAACTGGACCTGGAACCTGAACCTGAGCCACTATATCAACAAGGTGCTTGAACTGGATGAGAGTGTCTCCGAAGATGGTATCCGCAGTGGTAACCGCATCATCAAGGTGGGTGGTTCCATCTACGAGGCCTACATGTACAAGTATGCCGGTGTCGATCCGGAAACCGGTGAGGCCCAGTTCTACGGTGAATTCCTGAAGGAAGACGGCTCCTATGTGTCCCGTCCTACCCAGAAGCAGATCGACGACGACCTGCTCGAAACCAAGGTGGTCAAGAAGTTCTCCCAGGCCAGCCAGTATGACCTCGGTACCGTCCTTCCCGACCTGTTCGGCGGTTTCGGCACCAGCCTGAATGCCTATGGCTTCGACCTGAGCGCCCAGTTCTCCTTCCAGCTCGGCGGTAAATACTACGATGGTACCTACCAGTCCCTCATGTGGACCCAGGACCAGACCGGTAGCGCCTGGCACAAGGATATCCTCAAGGCTTGGACGCCTGAGAACAAGAATACCGACGTTCCCCGCAATGACGGCGATGTGCAGGTGGCGCAGTCCGCGCTCGACCGCTTCCTCATCAGCGCATCCTACCTCAGTGTCAACAACGTAACGCTCGGTTACACGCTTCCTTCCGCCTGGGTCAAGAAGATTGGCCTGAGCAACTTCCGTATCTACGTGGCCGGAGACAACCTGGCGGTCCTTACCGCCCGCAAGGGTATTGACCCGCGTTTCTCCATGGGCCTTGGTTCCATGACATCCGGTACCGGTCTGAACAGCGGTTACTATTCCGCCATGCGGAATGTCACTGCCGGTGTCACCATCACCTTCTAATGTAAACCGTTCGTGAATATGAAACTTTTTAGATTTACTCCGGTTTTATTTGCGGGAATCGTTCTGGCGGCTTGCACCGACATGAATGAAATCAAACCCCAGAGCGGCACCATGCTGGCCAGCCAGAAGCAGGAAACCATCGCTGCCGTTCCTTCCCGCGCCACTGCCTCTTTCACCGGCCTTTTCCGGCCGCTTGGAAACCCCAACTACCTCGGATATGGTACTCCGGATGATTTCGGCGTGCTGATGATGCTTTTCTGCAACGACCTGGAAAGTGCAGACGCTACGGCATCGGATAACAACTACAACTGGTTCTCGGTCTGCGGTGAGTATTCTTCCCGCACCGCCTCTTACCGTAACCCGATGATCCGTTATCGTACTCCGTACATGATCATTGCCAACGTGAATGACTTCCTGGCCGGCTTCTCCGAGGATGTTACCGATGAGTCCAGCCTGTATATGATGGGCCAGGCCAAGGCCCTCCGCGCCTATGCTTACATGCTGCTCTCTGCAGACTTCCAGTTCCGCTATGTGGGTCACGAGCAGGATCCCGCCGTGCCGATCAGTTCCCCGGATATCGAGGACCCGACCCACAATCCCCGTGCTTCGATGGAAGAGATTTACAAGATTGTCATAGATGACCTCAATTCCGCCGTGGAATTACTGGAAGGCTATGACCGCCCGACCAAGAAGTACATTGACAAGAATGTTGTATATGGTCTCCGCGCCCGTGCCAACCTGACCATGGGTAAGTACGCTGAAGCAGCCGCTGACGCTGAAAAGGCTGCTGCCGGTTATGAACCCGCTTCTATCGCAGAGGTGAGCAAGCCGTCTTTCCAGGATATCAGCGAGCATAACTGGATCTGGGGTTACGACATGACGAAGGACGAGGCGAAAGCCTCCCGTTATGCCACGACGTCTTCCTGGCTCCGCTCCTTCTCCGCCTGGGCTTACGCCGCCGGTACCGCTACCTATACCTGCATCAACAAGATCCTGTACGACAAGATCCCCCAGACGGATGTCCGCAAGGGTTGGTGGGTGGACGCCGATCTCTATTCTCCGCTTCTCGACGGTCTTACCTGGGATGCCGGTGACGCCGGTTCCGCTTCCGGACAGGCCATCGCCGACTTTGAGTACGACGACAAGATGGCTTTCCAGCCTTACACCAACGTGAAGTTTGGTTGCACGCCGATCGGTACGACCGACAACGCAGAAGACATGCCGCTCATGCGCGTGGAGGAAATGATCCTGATTCAGGCCGAGGCCTATGCCAAGAGTGGCAACGAGGCGAAGGGTCGCCAGATCCTTGAGGACTTCGTGAAGACCTATCGTGATCCGCAGTATTCCGCTTCCGCCGGTGGCCGTAGCTTCGCCGACGAAGTCTGGTTCCAGCGCCGTGTCGAGCTCTGGGGTGAAGGTTTCGGTATCCACGATACCAAGCGCCTGAACAAACCGATGGTTCGCTTCCTCGGAACCGCCGAGAGCACCAATGTCTCTCCTGCTTTCCGTTATAATATCGCCGCCGATGACGGTTGGTTGAACATGCGTTTCAACAACGGTGAATTGAACACCAACTTCAGCGTGGTGGACAATACCGGTGGCGACCTTCCCAAGATGGACCAGAATCCTACCCTGCGTGACGGTGTTACTGACTAAACCAAAACAGAAACACATATGAAAAAGTATATCAATATCTTGTTTGCAGCGACCGTAGCCGCCCTCACCATGCTTTCCTGCCAGCCCAAGGAGGAACCCTATGAGGCCGGTCCCAAGGAAGCTGACAACTGCTACGGGGTCTATTTCCCGACCCAGGACGCCAGCGGCAGCCACGTGTATAATCCTACCCAGGACAAGAGCATAGACATTACGCTGAAGCGTACCAATACCAAGGGCGCCATCACCGTTCCGATGACGAAGGTGTTCTCTGAAGAGGGTATTTTCACGGTGACGGATGCTAATTTCGCCGACGGTCAGGATGAGACGACGTTCACGGTCCGTTTTGACAAGGCCGTCGAAGGTACGGACTATTCCGCCAGCTTCGTCATTGAAGACAACAACTACGCTTCTGTCTATAATTCCGGCGCCATCGCCCTGGACTTCTCCGTCCTGTGCGTTGAAATGCAGGATTTCCTGAATCCCAAGACCAAGGAGCCGGCCGTGTTCACCTTTACGCATAACTGGTCCGGAAGCCGTGGTGAAGGCCACGCTACCATGCAGTTCTATGAGGTGGGTGGTATCCGTACCTGTACTTTCACCAGCATTGACAAGGACGCGAGCGGTAATCCCGTCGGCCTTTGGCATGGTGATCCTTGTGGAACCATGACCATCCGTTGGTATGTGGGTGACCAGCCCAGCGTATACAAGCCCGGCACCACCCTCAGCCACAAGAACAGCCAAGGTAACGACTTTGTGGAACTTGTCACCCAGTACATCGGCTTCGACTACAATGGCGGTAGCTGGATTGCTACCCCTAGCGCGAAGGATCCCATCAATGCCTATGACTGGTTCTGGTATTGGAATGCAAATGGTTACAGTATCGACGACCTCTATGGTTCCTGGCTGGACGATGCCAATATCGAGGGTTCTCCGGAGCAAGGTTATCCCCTGGGATACTACGATGGAAACGGAGGTTTCTTCTTCCAAATCTATTACTTCATTCCTGGTCTCGGCGGCTGGAAGCCCAGCGCTTACAACAACTACCTGATCGCTGACGGTTTCGTCCGCGTGGACTATTCCCTGAGCCTGGAATCCGACTATTCCGTCGAAGGTGTCACTCCCGTGTATGTGGAGGCCGGCGTCGATGTCGCCAACATCAAGTACGCTATCTATGAGGGAGAACTGAATTCCGCTCAGCTCGCTGCCAAGGTGGAGGCCATTACCAAGGGCACCGAGGAAGGCGTAACGACCTTCTCTGATTTCGAGCTGGACGAGGAAGAGGCCGTGAAGTACGCTACCTTGGAGGTTGTCCTCGAGAAGACCGGAGACTATACGCTGGTGGCTGTCGCATTTGACGGAGAGGGTAACGCCCAGAACGATGCGAGCACTGTGTTCCGTTATGTTTCTGCGGAGGATACCGAGGAATATGCTGTGGACATGAATCTCTTCGTGGAAGATACTCCTGTGCGCTATCGTGACCTTCACAAGTATGATTCCTTCGCCTTTGGCATGTATGGATCCGAACTGACCGAGGTCCATTTCGGTATCTTCGACCTGGCCAAACTCAAGGATCCCAATGCCGCGCTTGCCGCCGTGAAGACGGATTCCGACTATGCCGTTTCCGACGCTGTTCTGAAAGAGATCAACGCGCAGGGTGGCTATTATGATGTCCGCACCAAACTGAGTCCCAAGACGACCTATCTGGTCATTATGTGGGCGACCAACGGCAATCTCGACGACTTTGCATATGCCACGTATACGACCGACAAACTCCCGTATGTCTGGAACAGCCTGGGTACCGGTGTTTACACCGAAGATGTCGCGGGTGGCATCTATGGTGTCGGTCCCGTCGATGTCGAGTGTAACGTTTACGAAGAGAAGAACACGCCTGGCCTCTACATGATCGATGGGTTCCAGAAGAACTACATCGCCGCGATGCTGGATCCGGATGAAGACGGACCGGTAGAGGACTACGAGGATGTTCTCTGGAGAAACTGCGAACTCGTGATCGATGCGACGGATCCGAAGAATGTCTTCATCGAACTTCAGGATTACGGTATTAGCCTGAGTACCGCCGATGGTTTCATTGACGGCCTGACCTCCCTGTACAACGGAGAACCTTTCTCCGTGGGTACGCTCGAGAACGGCGTCATCAGCTTCCCGACCAAGAGGGGTATGCTGGCCACTATCGATGGTGATGGCTACTACTATGCAAACCAGGATGGTGCGTTCAAGGTCGTACTGCCTTCCGCATCCGGTTCCGCCAGCACTTCCATGGTGAAGCCTGCCAGCTTTAACGTGAATTCGGCCAACAAGTCGCTTTACGCTCCGAAACCCCACATCCGTTACGAGCGTGACCCGCAGGCGGTCAAGGCAAGCGTCAAGGTTTCTTTCGACCACAAGGCCCAGGAAACTTTCAACACGGTTGTCAAAGGAAACGACCCGAAGACCAAGTAACGTTTAAACGATTGGTATTTCGACAAATGAGACCCGGCGCATTGTCGCCGGGCCTCTTGTCAATAAAAGAATTGTGATGAGAAATCGCCGAATTATCTTTATGGCCGTCTCTCTGCTTGCCGTCCTGGTTTCCTGCCGGCAGGAACCGTTGCCGTCCGTGGTGGACGTCCCCGGTTCCGCCCGGACGAAAGTGGTGAACCTGGGCGACGAGTGGGACATGTCCTCTTTCCTGGTCAAATTTGCAACCCGGCCTTCCGATGCGGAACTGGAAGAATTGCAGTTCGAGGGCGTCCTGTCTGTGGAACCGCTGTTCAAGTCTTTTCCCGGAAAGGAAGATCTGGAGCGGCAGTTTGGCCTGGACCGCTGGTTCGTGGTGAACCTGGAAGTAGATGCCGAGTTAGACGAGGCGGTTTACCAGGCGGCAGAACTGGCGCAGGTGGCCGTTGTCGAGTACAATGTCCTTGCCGCCAAAGCTTCTGACTGCAAGGTCTATCCGGCCTCGGAACCGGTCTCGGAACCCGCGACCAGAGCGACGGCTTCCGGTAAATTCAACGACCCGATGCTGCCCAACCAGTGGCATTATTACAACCAGGGCAACAAGGCTTTCTCGGCCTATGTAGCGCGGGGAGCCGACATCAACGTGAATGATGTCTGGAGCAATCTGATTTGCGGTGACCCCGATATCATCGTAGCTGTCGTGGACGAGGGCGTGAAATACGACCATCCGGACTTGGCGGAGAACATGTGGGTGAATAAGGGCGAAATTCCCTTGAACGGAATCGACGACGATAAAAACGGTTACGTTGATGACGTTTACGGTTACAATTTCTGCACCAACGGCCCGATTTCCTGGAATGAAGGCTATTATGACAGCCGCGGTCAGTGGCAGGGCGATTCCGGTCACGGAACGCACTGTGCCGGCACGATTGCCGCCGTCAACAACAATAACAAGGGGGTCTCCGGTGTTGCCGGAGGTTCGGGCGTCAAGGATGGCTGCAGGATCATGAGCTGCCAGATTTTCTCCGGCAACTCCGGCGGCAACACCCAGACGGTGTCCAATGCGGTCAAATATGCTGCGGACATGGGGGCGTCCATCATTTCCTGCTCCTTCGGTTATACCTCTCCCTTTCCGTCTGACGATGCCTATAAAAAGGCGGCTGGCTCGGCGGAGATCGATGCCGTCCATTACTTCGAGGCGTCCAAGAACAACCCCGTCCTGGATGGGAATATCGCCATTTTCGCGGCCGGCAATGAGAATCACAACTATGCCCATTATCCCGGCGCGTTCTACGATATCATCAGCGTGTCCGCTTTCGGCCCTGATTTCCTGCCCACGTATTTCACCAACTACGGACCCGGATGCAACATTTCCGCGCCCGGCGGTGAGTACTATCATGGCGTAGGAGAGAAGTCGATGGTGTTGTCCACGCTCCCCAAGGAACTTCACAAGGAGGATTACGGTTATATGCAGGGAACTTCGATGGCCTGCCCGCATGTGAGCGGTGTCGTTGCCCTGGCCCTTTCCTACGCGAAGCAGCAGAAAAAGACGTTCTCCCGGGACGAATTCAAGCGGATGATCCTGGCGTCGGTTTCCGACATCGACCAACGGATTGGAAGCGTACCGTCAGGCGAGAAACCGCTGAACGGGCGCAGTAACCTGGGCATGGCTCCGTACTATCACCAGATGGGTACCGGCGCCATCGATGCCTGGCGCCTGATGATGCACATCGAGGGGCTTCCTACCCTGACGGCCCAGACCGGCCGCCAGCAGTGGATCGACCTCTCTCCCGCTTTTGGCACCGCTTCCGTGAGTTTGACTTACCTGAAAGTCGAGGTTCCCGCGACGGCCGTGTCGTCGATGGGCTTGCAGAAGGTTACGCCCACCAATACGGATAAATACCCGGCGGTGGTGGACGAGAACGGTTATGCCTATGTCCAGTTCGGACGGCTCTATGTCCAACCGACAAAGATCGGTTCCGGCAAGATTGCCATTACCGCCGTGGGCGGCGGTGATCATGTGGGCGGCGGGAGCAATCCTCCCGGCGGCATGGAACTGACCCAGCAAGTTTCCCTCATCGCCCGCGAGGCGGACGGTGGCAACGGTACAGGAGGATGGTTATGATGAAGAAACTACTTTTTGTATTGGCGTCCCTTGCCCTGCTGGCGGGATGTCACGGAAATGATCCGGAAGACCTGACCCCTGCCGTTGATGTGACGGGCTCCTGGGAGCTTTCCGGCGTGACCACACGTGTTTCGGTGGGAGGCGAGCAGGTGAGCGTATATCTCGTATTTTCCACGGCCGGATCTTTTGATATTTACCAGAAGATCGGCGCGGGACGGTATACCCATTTCACGGGCAATTATACCCTGAACAAGGACGAGAAACTCCTCTCCGGCACCTATGCGGACGGCACCAAATGGGGGCCGTACGAGGCTGCCTTGCAGGGAACGACGCTGACGCTCAACCTTCCCGGCGGAAAGGAAGTGGATTCCTACAAGAAGATAGATGCCGTCCCCGAATCGGTGACAGGAAACGTCTATTGAACCGGTTAACCGGTTATTCTACTTCGAATGTGAACGCGCGGCTGATGGGGCTCCCATCGGCCGCGAATCCTTCTGCGACCACGCGGAAGCGGCCGGCGTAGCCCGGCGTCGTGAATTCGATGCGATAATCAGAGCCGGCCTCCAGGTTCAGGATGGGGTGCCAGTACAGGAGCTGGCGCAGGTCCTGCCCCTCCCCTTCCGGCACGGCGCCGGAATAGGCGACCGGATAAGAGACTCCCTGGAAGTCCACGACGCGTACGTTGGCCGGGAAATGGAGGGCGGTGACGTAGTTCTTCTTGGTGATGAAGTTCACGATTCCATGCAGCGGCGTCTTGCCGCACACGAGCGCCTGGTCATAGATGTCGATGTCTTCCAGGAGCATCGCGTCGAAATCCAGCAGCAGATTCAGGTCGCTCAGGAGCACACCGTCCATCATGACGGCGATGTTGTCCGTCCGGTCGCTCTTCTGTCCCAGTACGTCCGAATAGGTAAGGATGAAGGAGGGCACGCCATGATCCGTCCGTAAGCGGAGTTCCGGGATGATTTCGACGAGGATTTCCTTCACCGAATGGAAACGCGTGTAGTCGTCCAGATGATACCGGCGCACGGGGATGGAGGCGAGCAGAAGGTCCTCCCGATGGGTCATGTAGGTCGTCAGCGTGTCGATGCGGCGCGATTTTTCGGCCCGCAGGGCGGCCTTCCGGGCATTCAGGTCCGGCCGCTGGGTCGGGTCCAGGGTCAGTTTCGGCAGGGGACCGGTTTCCGGGAACAGGAACGGACTCTCGAAGTCGATGTATCCTTCCTGCCGGTCCAGCTGGGAGACCTCGCACACGATTTCCCGGTTGCCATAGATATTGGAAGTATAGAAGCGGAGACGGTCGTCCCCTTCGGCCCGGCCGATGTACAGGTCGGTGGGGGAACCGGCGGCGGACAAGGTGGCGAAGGTGACGTCGTCCGTTTTCAGGATCGTTCCCCGGATGCGGGCCGAGATGATTTCCCCGTCATTTTCCGCGGAAACCGCCCGGACCGTGGAAACCGAGGCCGGCAGGGCTTTCAGGAAGCCCGCCGGCGTATTTTCCCGGGCGCCCTCCGGCAGGTCGTCCGCATGGTAGATGGACAGGCTCACCGAAGCGGCGGCGCCGCCGTTGTGAAGGTTCAGGACGGAGGCTTGTCCTTTCGGTACGCGGATCCGGGTGGACAGTTCCAGCTGGCCTTCGGCCGCCGGGCGTTCTTCCGGAGCGATGGGCGCACTCCCGTTCCCGATGACCACATTGCTGGTCACCCGGGCCCGGGAGGTCGTGTTGAAAACCGTCACGAGACGGGAACCGGCCAGCCAGGGGGTTCCGTCCTCGGCGGCGTTGACGGCCGTATAGGCCAGGATGCGGTACGTGCCGGTGGGCGTCGTCACCGGAATTCGGAACGAGCCGGCGCCGCGCCCATCCAGTAGGCCGATTTTGGCGGTACACGCGGTTCCTTCCTCGGAGACAAGTTCCACATAGGAAACGGCGCTCGCGTTCGAGAAACGGCCGTTTCCGTCCAGGCAGGTCAGGGAGCACCAGACGGCATCGCCGGCCAGATAGGCACTGCGGTCGGTTGAAACGAATATGCGCTCCGTAGGTTCCGCCAGAGCTAGGGCCCCAGCGAAGGCCAGGGCAGATAGGGTCAATAAGATCTTTTTCATTCCGCGTCGTCCCAGAAATCAGGTTTTTCTTGTGTTCCCCCGGCCGCCGTGCAGTCGTAACAGTACCTCGGGCCCCAGCCGTACGGGCCTTTTCCTTCTTCCCTCAACTCGGGAAGCAACTCTTCCAGCGGCAGGAATCCGCTGTTGTAGTACTCCAGGAATTGTTCCTCTGTGGGGTAGAGGAGGGTGTGCGGCCGGCTTATCCGCAGATACCGGCTATCCAGCCAGGCCCGCTTCGATGTGGTTCTTGAGAACAGCACATAGCCCAGTACGGTCCGCTCCGGATCGCTTTCGCAGCGGAGGTTACCGGCGATTTCTCCCGGGGTAGGCGTAAAGAGGTTGTCTCCTCCGGTGGTATTGTTTTCCAGGTTTTTCAGGAAACGGTAGGTTTCCTTGGACAGGGTCCTCGCCTTGATATTCACGCAGTAGCGCTTGTGGTTCCGGTTGTCCTTGCGGGAGAACCGGAAGATCGGCCAGGATGTGATGCCGGAGTCGGACATCGCCGTATAATCCACCGGAAAGAGCTGGTGGTTGTCACTGCTGTTCCAACACCAGTACTTGCTGTAATCCGGAGAGTCTTCCACAATACTTACATGGTCCGTTCCCGGAATGACGGAAACGATGTAGCTGGGGATATAATCCGCATGGAACTCCCAAGTCTCATCGAACGAAAGCAGGAAATACCCGGTTGCTTCTGCGCCGGCGTCCACGCTCACATTGACAGACACCCTCTCCTCGTCGGCAGAGAAATTGATTTCCCGGATGACGGGGGGCGCCGCTATGTCGGTCCAGTCGCTTACATATTGCTCGCCGAAGGCCTGGATGCAAAGCCGGTAGCGCCGGTCGGCGGGCGCATTTTCCGTCGGAATGGTAAACAAGGCAATGCCGGGGAGAAAAATATCGTAGTACCCGAAATACTGCGGGGTCGGAGTCCCGGGATAAGACACGCCCGTCTCGTCTTCCACCCAGACCGCGGCATCATGGAAGTCCGGATAGACGTGCTGTTCGCTGGGCCAAATGGACCGGAGCGCGCTCAGCCGGACCGTGGAGACGTCGCCGATGGAGATGTTGGCATCAACCGCGAGGACGCCCTCCGGAGCCTCGTCAAGTTCCGGCGTGTACGGGTAGATGCAGGCCGTCGCGCACAGAAGCAGGGTCAGTATGGACAAGTTCTTTCTCATCAGAACAGGATGTTAAGGTTGATGTAGGGGATCTGGGTGGCGAAGACGGACAGCATGTAACCCTTCGCCAAGCTGGAACCACCGAGGGTATTGAAGAAGACCGAGTACGGGTTCTTCCGTCCGGTGACATTGTACACGCCCAGCGTGATGGTCGTATGGAAGGCGGCTTTCAGGTAATGGCCCGGGTCGATGTTGAACGCGACGTCGGTCCGGAAATAATCCGGGATCCGGTGGGCATTGCGTTCCGAGTAGGCCATCCGGTAGCTTCCGCCGTAGTAGTAGAGGCCGATGGGAACCGTGACGGGCCGGCCGGTGGAATAGTCCACGTTCACCGAGAAGCTGTAGCGGTGGGTGAGTGCGATGTTCGTTACCAGCTTGAATTCGTGCGGCTTGTCGTACGGCGCATTGTACCAGGCGCCATGGGCGATGGCTTCCAACCCGCGGTCCCCCATTTCTTTCATACGCGCACGGGAGTAACTGTAGGAAGCCCAGCCGGTCAGTTTGCCCGTGGTCTTGCGGGCCATCAGTTCCACCCCATAGGAGCGGCCGCGCACCGGGACGAGCTCGTCTGCGAGGTTCGGATTCATGGTCAGGGTGGCGCCGGGCAGGTAATCCAGCGCCCGGTATGTGTTCTTGTAATAGGCTTCCAGGGAGAAGTCGATACCGGTGTTCAGCTCGGTCCAATAGGCGCCGGCGGCCGTCTGCCAGCCCCAGGTGGGCTTGATCCGGTCGTCGCTCAGTTTCCAGGTGTCCATGGGCGAGACCGCCATCGTGTTCGAAATCAGGTGGATGTTCTGCGAAAGGGTGTTTACGCCGGCCTTGAACGAGACGTTCTCCGCGGGCGAATACTTAAAGGCCAACCGGATATCGGGAAAACCGTAGAGCGCATGGCCTCTTTGCCCGTAGAAACCCGTCAGGCGGGCGCCGGCCTCCAGGGAAATCTCCTCGGTCGGCTTCCAGGTGTCGGACGCGTACACGGCCGGTTCCAGGGCGATCTCGCGGTCCAGGGCCCGGGCGGCGATGCCGGAGTACTCCCCATACGGGGTCATGATGCCGGGATCCAGGGCATATCCGGTCAGATGGATACCCCAGGAAAGCTCATGCGCGTCGTTCAGGGGCCGTTTCCGGTCGGCCCGGAGGAAGGCCTGCCGGATGTAGGTATCCAGGTCGTAAGCGCCGTAATCCCACTCGTGGGCCGAAATCCGGTTGTGGTACTGGTCATAACCGCCGCGGATTTCGAGCCGGCCCTCTTCCGTGCGGTGTTTCCACACGAGGGAGGCGTTGAGGTTTCCGTACCGGAAAGTCGTGTCCCCGCCGAAGGAGAAACGGTCCGTGGCGTAGTAGCCATAGGCCTGAATGGTGTTTTCGTCGTCGATGTGGTGGGTAATGCCCAGGTTCGCATCCGTGAATCCGGCCGTTCCGCCGCCGTAGTTGCTCTGTTCCTTCGGGATCCGCTTCAGGATCCAGTCGGAATACGTTGTCCGCGCCCCTGCGATGATGGACGTCTTTCCTTTGACGATGGGCCCTTCCAAGTGCAGGCGGCTCGTCAGGAGACCGATACCGGCGGACCCGCCCCAATGCTCCAGGTTGCCGGTTTTGCTGTCGACCTGCAGGACCGAGGAGACCCGTCCGCCGAATTCCGCGGGAATGGAGCTCTTGTACAGCTCCACGTTATCCACGATGTCGGGGTTGAATGCAGAGAAGATACCGAACAGATGGGACGGATTGTAGATGGTGTTGCCGTTGAACAGGATCAGGTTCTGGTCGGCGCTGCCGCCGCGGACGTTGAAGCCGCCGGAGGCCTCGCCGACGGTCTTGATGCCCGGCAGGGTGAGGACCGCCTTGATGACGTCGCCCTCGCCGAAGGCCGAGGGAATCTTGTTCATCGTCTTCACGCTCACCTTCTCCACGCCCATTTCCGTATTCCGGTGCTGGGCCATGCTCTCGGCGGAGACGACGGCTTCCTTCAGCATCGTCACCTTTTCGGTCATGATGACGTCCAGGCCGCCGTCGGAATGGACCTGGACCCGCAGGGCCAGTTCCTCCTTGCCGTCGGCGCTGAAATGCAGGACATTCTCACCGATCGGCAGGTTGATGCGGTACTGTCCGCGGCGGTCCGTCCGGGTGTAGGTCTTGGTGTTGTCGTCGAACACCAGGGCTCCGTACATCGGCTCGTTGGTTTCGGCTTCCGTCACGGTTCCATGGACCTGGCCGGTCGATTTTCCCTTGTTCTGACCCGGGATACCCACGGTGTAGACCTTGTTCCGGTAGGTGGCCGTCAGGGGATTGTCCACATACTGGACGATGACGGTGTCCGCCTTGATTTCTTCGAAATATCCGTCCGGCAGGCCGCTCCCGGTCCCGGGGAGGTTCGCTTCCGCGACACTCCCCCGCGGAGCCGCTTCCGAATGGCTGTGCCAGGTGACGCTTTCGAGACCGAGCGAAGGTGCGCCAGCCGGAGCGGCGAGCCGCCTTCTCAGGTTCCGCTTGCTGATTTTCCGCAGTTGGCCTTTTTCCAGGGCGTACACCGTTTCATCCCGGTAGAAGAAGTTGTGAATCTGCGAGTTATAGTTTTCGTTGTCGGCTCCGATCATGTTCAGGCCGCCGTTGTTTCCGTCGAAGCGGAGCTGTTTCTCCACTTTCAGCAGCAGCGGCGTCTCTCCGTCCCGCAGGACTTCGTAGAATCCCTCCGGCGCCTCGGCATATCCGAGGTAATGCAGGTTGACGAATGTTTTCGGGCCCATGGTGAACCACGCGACCTGGTCGCGGAAAACGACCATGGCACTGGCGTTCGACAAGGGGCGTACCTCCAGCTCGTCCTGGTAGGCGTCTACGTTCATGTAGATATCCTTGTATAGCCGCCCGTTGTACATCACGTCACCAGGTTGGAATTCTCTCCGGTCCCAGTAGTATGTACCATTGTACTTGTACGGGTAGACTCCCGGCAGCTTCCCGCGGAAGATGCCGGCGTACAGTCCTTCCGGGTCCTGGGCACTCGCGTTGACCGCAAGCGCCAAGGTGGCCAAAAAGAAGAGTAGGATGCGTTTTACCATAAGAAGTTATTGAAGGGATAGCGGCCTGCGTGGATTTCAGCCACCATCTTGTACAGGTCGTTGCGAAGCTTGTCGATGCCGATTTTTTCCTTGGCGGAAATGAAGATGCACGGGGTTTTCTCCTGGGCGATCCAGCTGTTCTTGAGTTCGTCCAAGGTGCGGTTCTTCGCCTCTTTGGGCGTGAGGGAGAATTCGTCGTAGGGCTCGTAGGTGTAGGCATCGACCTTGTTGAACACCACGAATATGGGTTTGTTCGCCGCTCCGATGTCCCGGAGCGTCTGCTCCACCACTTGCATCTGTTCCTCGAAGTCCGGATGGGAGATGTCCACGACATGCACGAGGATATCGGCCTCCCGGACCTCGTCGAGGGTGCTCTTGAAGGCTTCCACGAGCTGTGTGGGCAGTTTGCGGATGAAACCGACGGTATCGGACAGCAGGAACGGGCAGTTTTCGATGACGACCTTCCGGACCGTCGTGTCCAGGGTGGCGAAGAGTTTGTTCTCCGCGAAGACGTCGGATTTGGCCAGGAGATTCATCAGGGTACTCTTGCCTACATTCGTATAACCGACGAGTGCCAGGCGCACCAGGCTTCCCCGGTTGCTGCGCTGGGTGGCCATCTGGCGGTCCACCTTTTTCAGGTCCTCCTTGAGCTTGGAAATCCGTTGTTTCACAATCCGGCGGTCCACCTCGATCTGGGTTTCACCCATACCGCCGCGGGTGCCCATGCCGCCCCGCTGCCGCTCCAGGTGCGTCCACATGCCGGCGAGCCGGGGCAACATATATTGATAATGAGCTAGTTCCACCTGCATTTTTGCATAGGAGGTCTTGGCCCGCTGGGCGAAAATCTCGAGAATCAGGCTGGTCCGGTCGATGACGTCGGAACACTCGATGATTTTCTCGATATTTCGCTGCTGGGTGCCGGTGAGCTCGTCGTCGAAGATGACATACTGGATTTCGTTCTCCTCGCAGTATTCCTTGATCTCCTGGAGCTTGCCTGTACCGATGTAGGTGGCCTTGTCGGGCCGGTCCATGCGTTGCATGAACATCTTGTCGCCGATGGCACCGGCGGTCTCAGCCAGGAACTGGAGCTCATCCAGATACTCCTGTACCTTACGCTCACCTCCCTTTTCCAGGACGACGCCGATGAAGACGGCTTTTTCAGTCTTGTATTGACTCATTCTCTCTTTAAATCACGAACCTTGTCTAATCTTGCAAAGATATTTATTTTATTTGTAGATTTGCACAAAATTCCGGTTATGGTATCCTATTACAACGAAGATACAAAGTTCTCTTTCAAGGAGAAGCGGCTTACCAGCCGTTGGCTCAAACTGGTCGCCGAGAGTGAGATCCGGCGGCTGGGCGATATTTCCGTTATTTTCTGCTCGGACAATTACATCCTGGACGTGAACATGAAGTATCTGCAGCATGATTACTTCACGGACATCATCACGTTCGACTACTGCGAGGGCGACCGTCTGAATGGAGACCTTTTCATCAGTGTGGATTCTGTCCGGGAGAATGCGCAGTTTTACGGGACCGAGTTCGAAAATGAGTTGAACCGGGTCATTGTCCATGGTATCCTGCACCTGATCGGTTATGACGACCATACGAAGGAGGATATTGCTCAGATGCGCGCCAAGGAGAATTACTATCTTTCCCTCCGGGAGCTCGTATGACATCTTCTTTCGACATCATCGTCGTCGGTGGCGGGCATGCCGGTTGCGAAGCCGCGATGGCCGCGGCCTCGCTGGGCTCGTCTGTCCTGCTGGTCTCCCCCGACCTGAATGGCTTCGCGAAGATGTCGTGCAACCCGGCGGTGGGCGGAATCGCCAAGGGACAGATCGTCCGGGAGATCGATGCGCTCGGCGGATGGACCGGCGTCGTGACGGATGCGGCCACGCTCCAGTTCCGGATGCTTAACCGCTCAAAGGGTCCGGCGATGTGGAGTCCGCGCGCGCAATGCGACAAACTTGCCTTTTCGCTGAAGTGGCGCGAAGTCTTACTAACGTGCTCTAAATTAAGCATTTACGCGGATTTTGTTGAAAATCTTCTCTTTGAGAATGGCGTTTTGGCGGGCGTCCGTACGATTACCGGGGCAATTTTCAAATCTCGGGCGGTTATTTTGACCGCGGGAACCTTCTTGAACGGTAAGATGTTCATCGGACCGCATTCTTTCGAAGGCGGTCGCATCGGTGAGCTTTCGTCTTATCATGTTTCGGACCAACTGGCCGCCCTCGGCATTCCGACCGCCCGGATGAAGACGGGCACTCCCCCGCGGATTGATGTCCGCTCTGTCGACCTCTCGAAACTTCCGGTCCAAGTTGGAGACGACAATCCTGCCCGCTTTTCTTTCCTGGATATTCCTTCTGCGATTCAACCTTCTGTCATTTCGACCAAGGCCGGTGGCCGCGTGGAGAAATCTCTCCCCCAAATGGACTGCTACATCCTTCATACGAACGAGGCCGTCCATGATATCCTCCGCTCCGGCTTTGACCGCTCTCCTTTGTTCACGGGATTGATTCACGGACGGGGGCCGCGCTATTGTCCGAGCATCGAAGACAAGCTCCGCACCTTTGCCGACAAGGATTCTCACCAGCTGTTCCTGGAGCCGGAAGGCCGGAACAATGATGAATACTATCTGCAGGGATTCTCTTCGTCGCTGCCTTTGGATGTGCAGCTGGATGCCTTGCATGCGATTCCGGGTCTCGAGAAGTGTGTTGTCTTTAAGCCTGCGTATGCTGTGGAGTATGATTACTTTGATCCGCAGTATCTCCATTATTCTCTTGAATCCCGTGTTGTTGAGGGGCTTTTCCTCGCCGGTCAGGTTAATGGTACGACAGGTTATGAAGAGGCCGCTGCGCAGGGCCTGATGGCGGGCATCAATGCGCATCGGAAACTGCAAGGGGAGGATCCGTTCTTTCTCAGAAGGGACCAGGCTTATATCGGTGTACTGATTGATGACTTGATCAATAAGGGAGTAGATGAGCCTTATCGGATGTTTACTTCGCGGGCGGAATACCGCATTCTGTTGCGTCAGGATAATGCTGACTTCCGTTTAACAGAGCTTTCTCATGAGATTAGTTTAGCTTCTGAAGAACGCTATGCGGCGACATGTCGGAAGAAGGAGCAGGTTGCTGATCTCCAGGAATACTGTGATGAAAAGAAGGTTCGGGCAGATGTCGTGAATGACTTCCTGGAGTCTGTTGGTTCCGCTCCCCTATCCGATTCTCGCAAGTTAGCGGAACTCGTCGCTCGCCCTGAGCTTTCTTTAGCCGACCTTCTGGAAATTGTTCCACATGGAACACTTTCCCCTGAAGTTGTTGAATCCGTAGAGATTGGGATTAAGTACGCGGGCTATATTGAGCGCGAAAAACAGCAGGCCGAAAAGAACAATCGGCTGGAATACATCAAGATTCCTGCCGATTTCGACTTTGACAAAGTGCAAAGCCTGTCGATCGAGTGTCGCCAAAAACTCAAGCGCTATCGCCCTTCCACCATCGCCCAGGCCTCCCGCATCTCTGGTATCTCCCCTGCAGATATCTCTGTCCTTCTTGTCTACTTTGGTAGATAATTGTTCCACGTAGAACTTTTTCTTCGCCAGACGGTATTTGTTCCGAAACCGCCTTCGCTTCGCTTCTGCCCCTCCCAAAGCCGGCTTACGCCGTCTTCGGGCCCCTCCCTCTTATATGGCCGAGGGTGGCCATAGGTTTCGGAACAAACACCCTCTGGCTCCGTTCGTGGCATTAGGAGAGCTACCCCCGGACACCCCATATCCCTCCCATGATCCAAAATCACGTTAGCCCACAACATTAGAGATTGGGACACACGCCGGACGATTTCTTTTTATGAGGCCGGTGTGTGTCCCAATCTCTGTTGGGGGCGTGCTAAAAGTATCTAAAGCTTCTTGAGAGCAGCTTTGATGAGGTCTTCGACGCGCGGGTTCGGATTGTCTTTGAGGAGGGCGGGCATGACTTTGGCGATGGCGGCCTTGGAGAAGCCAAGCATTACCAGGGCCGTTGTGGCCTCATCGACCAGGGCGTTGTTGTTGCTCTGGAAAATGGTGCTGTTGTCAGTGCCGGCGCCCTTGACGATCTTGTCCTTGAGCTCCAAAACGAGCCTTTGGGCGCTTTTAAGGCCGATTCCCTTGACACTTTTGATGCGGGCAATGTTCTCGGAAAGGATGGCCTGGCGGATTTCTTCGGAGGTCAAGGAGGAGAGCATCATGCGGGCGGATGCAACGCCGATGCCGGATACGCCGATCAAAAGGCGGAAGAGTTCCCGTTCGTCCTTGGTGGCAAAGCCGAAGTAGAGCTCTTCGTCTTCGCGGATATAGTGATGGATGTAGGCGACCGCCTGGGTTTTCAGCTGGAGCGCCTCGTAGGTTTGGAGCGAGATGAGGATGCTGTAGCCGATACCGCCGCACTCAAGGATAAGCTCGGTGGGCGTCAGCTCAATGATTTGTCCTTTTATATAATCAATCATATCGCAAAATTATGTAAATTTGCAGACTTATCAAAGAAGTATGACGGTACAGGAAATCAGAAGCCAGTTCCCGGCTTTGGCGCAGCAAGTGTACGGGAAGCCGCTTGTCTATCTGGACAATGCGGCGACCGCGCAGCGGCCTTTGGCCGTGCTCGAAAAGGAGCGCGCCCTGGCGTCGGCGTCCAATGCAAATATCCATCGCGCGGTGCACAAGCTGGCGGTGGAAGCGACCGAGGAGTACGAGCGGACGCGGGAGATCGTGGCCGATTTCCTGAATGCCGAAAGCCCGAAAGAGATCGTATTCACCTCTGGGACGACGATGTCGATAAACCTCGTCGCTTCTTGTTTCGGGGAGGCGTTCGTCGGGGAAGGCGATGAGATCATCGTGTCTGTCGCCGAGCATCACTCGAACATCGTCCCGTGGCAGCTTCTCTGCCAGCGGAAAAAGGCCGTGCTGAAAGTCCTTGAGATTGACGAATTCGGCGGCCTGCAGGTCGAATCCCTGCAAAAATTGATTTCTCAGCGCACCAAAATTATAGCTATCTCTCACATTTCCAATGTGTTAGGCCTTGTAAACCCGGTGCAGGAAATCATCCGGATTGCGCATCATAACAACATTCCGGTGCTGGTGGACGGTGCACAGGGGAGTATCCATGCGAAGGTTGACGTCCAGGAGCTGGATTGTGACTTCTATGCTTTTTCCGGGCACAAGGTGTACGGCGCGACCGGCACCGGTGTGCTGTATGGAAAGAAAAAATGGCTGGACGCGATGCCGCCGTACATGGGTGGGGGAGAGATGATCGAGACGGTCCGGTTCTCCGGGACGACCTATGCGCCGGTCCCCGGCAAGTTCGAGGCGGGCACCCAGAACTTCAATGCCGTCCCGACTTTGCAGGAGGCGCTGCGGCTTGCCCGGGAGTTCCAGGAGGATCTGGAAGTCGCGCAGCGCGAATGGGCCATCACGCATTATCTGATGGAAGCATTGACGGGGGATCCCCGCATCCATCTGTATGGTGTTCCCCGTGGAACGCAGGTGAAAGTCCCGCTGTTCTCTTTCACGGTCGAGGGGGCGCACCATGAGGATTTGGCGCTGATCCTGGACAAGATGGGCATCGCCGTCCGGTCCGGCCAGATGTGCGCTGAGCCCCTGATGGACCGTTTCGGTGTCACGGGCATGCTCCGCATTTCCTTCGCTCCGTACAATACGATGGAAGAGGCGGAATACTTCGTAAAGTGTTTGAATAAAGCGATAAACATGTTGATTTGAGATGCCCGATCAGGTCGGGCATGACGACAATCGCACGTCATTGCCGGCTTGACCGGCAATCTGAAGAACGATAGAATGACATTAGAAGAGAAAAAACAGGCGGTCATCGAGGAGTTCTCGATGTACGACGAGTGGCTGGACAAGTACGAGTACCTGATCGAGCTCGGAAAGGCCCTGGAGGCCTATCCGGAGGAGGAAAAGACCGAGGAGAAGCTCATCAAGGGCTGCCAGTCCCGCGTGTGGCTGGACTATGAATTGAAGGACGGGAAACTGTATTTCCGGGCCGACAGCGACGCCATCATCACCAAGGGCATCATCTCGCTGCTGATCAGCGTCTATTCCGGCCGTACCCCGGCGGAAATCGCGGCCGACGATTTCGGCTTTGTCGACCAGATCGGCCTGAAGGAAAACCTCTCACCGACCCGCGCCAACGGGCTTGTGTCCATGATTGACACCATTAAATGGGTTGCGAACGAGATGGCTGAAAAGGAAAAGATGGCCGGTCAGGCCGGCCATGACGAAAAGAGCGTCCTCACGGCCGAGGACGTCGCGGCGCTGCAGCCGCTGTATGCCGATGTGATCCTGGCGCTGAAGCAGGTGTACGATCCGGAGATTCCGGTCAATATCTACGACCTTGGACTCATCTATGAGCTGAACATCGACAAGGACCGCAAGGTGTCCATCGTGATGACCTTCACGGCCCCGAACTGCCCGATGGCGGATGAGGTCATGCATGAGGTCGAGGAGAGCGTGAAGCGGGTGCCCGGCGTGACGGGATGCTCGATCGAACTGACGTTCGAGCCGGTCTGGGACCGCAGCATGCTGTCCGAAGAAGCCCGCGTGGACCTGGGCCTGGATTACGAGGAAGACGATTACGGAAAACTCAGTTAGATGGCCTTTGTCAGCGTATATCTGGGACTTGGGTCCAACCAGGGGAACCGCCTGCAGAATCTGACGCAGGCGCTGGATCTGCTGGACCAGGCTCTCGGTTGCCACTACACGGCGCTGTCCCGGATCATCGAGACCAAAGCGTGGGGGTTCAAAGGAGATAAGTTCTTGAATGCCTGCGTGTTATACCGGATTTTCAAGAAGGGGACGCCCGAGGAGCACGGTCATGAAATCCTCGCCATCTGCAAGGATATCGAGCGGCGGCTCGGCCGGGACGACGCCCCCGAATACGACGCTGACGGCCACCGCGTGTACCACAACCGCGCCATCGACATCGACATCCTTTTCTATGGCAAGGAACGGATCGATTGCGAGGACCTGCAGGTCCCTCATCCGCTCATCGCGGAGCGCGATTTCGTGAAGATTCCCCTCGCCGAAATCGCGAAACCCTCGTTGAAAGCGGCGTTTCCCGAATATTTTATGTAATTTTGCAAGCTTAAAATACGGAATATGACACAGGATGAACTTTTCAAAGTGCTGGTAGCCCACTGCAAGGAGTACGGCTTCATTTTCCCCTCCAGCGAGATCTATGACGGCCTCGCCGCCGTGTACGACTATGGCCAGATGGGCGTCCA
>JAEEGK010007594.1_pt1 | contig 25825 bp, 18 predicted proteins | sample 8958771 | NCBI WGS metagenome assembly JAEEGK01 (sample SAMN16246547, study PRJNA631951) | gut metagenome | biome: gut microbiome; feature: rumen; material: SC-attached | host: Bos | place: Iran: Karaj | collected 2018-10
CTATGAGCTTTACATTATGCGCATACCCGTCGATGGGGTAGTGGATGTAGTAGCGGATGCCCATGCGCTCGAGACGGTGGCGGAACTGGTCGGCGGCATGCTGGCCATTGTAGTGGGTGATGACGACGGAGCCCACCATGAACTCTCGCTGCTGGAACTCCTCACGCAGGCGCAGCACGTCCTCGTCGTAGGTGATGCCGAGGTCGGCGCGCACCTTGTTCTTCTCGATGTCGTCGGCGCTGACGACGATGATGATCTCGATCTGTGAGCGCAGCTGGGCCAGCATGCGCAGCTTGGAGTCGGGCTTGAATCCAGGCAGCACGCGTGCCGCATGATGGTCGTCGAAGAGCTTTCCTCCCAGCTCCATATAGAGTTTTCCGTCAAACTGAGCGATGCGTTCGCGAATATGTTCCGACTGAACTTTCAGGTATTTCTCGTTGTCGAATCCTATCTTCATGATGCTTGTGTCTAAATTTTGACTGCAAAGGTAATAAAAAAAAGTGAAAAGTGAAAAGTGAAAAGTGAAAAATTTGGTTTCCCTAGGTTTTTCGTATTTTTTTTCGTAACTTTGCACACAGAACTTAAAACTATACCACTATGAAAGTAATCAGAGCTATCATGCCGATGTTGCTGGTCGTGTTTTCCTTTGTCGGAGCAAGGGCTCAGACCGACTACACATCGAAGATTGTTAACCCCAGCTTTGAGCAGGGAAAAACCGGTTGGACCTGTAAGAACATGGGTGAACAGAGCAACAACGTATTTACGTTGAAGGCTGGCAATACCTATATGGAGAAGTGGACAGGCCGGGGCGGATCGGTAGGCTCGGGCAGCGTGACGCAGGTGATAGGCAACCTGCCGCCCGGCAACTACGAACTGACAGCTGCCGCTCAGAACATCCAGGAGGACACGCCAGCGGTCGCAAAAACAGGAGCCTGCATCTTTGCCGGCGACCAGAAGACAACGGTCACCGTGCGCGATACCTACACCGTCGGCTTCACCTACGTCTCAGGAACGATAGCCATCGGCTTCGAGGCCGTCGATGCTACGGGCAACTGGATTGCAGTCGACAATTTCCAACTGAAGCTCGTTGGCACCGACCTTAGCGAGGCTTTGAGGGCTGCCATCGAAGCCGCTATTGCCGCCCTTGGCGATGCGACGGGCAAGGAAAGCCAACAGCTGAAGGATGCCATCGAAGCCGCCCAGGCTGTGCTGGCCAACGGCAATGCCACCGGCGATGAGCAAGCCGCTGCCATCAAGGCGCTGGAAGAGGCCGTCGACAAGTATCGTCGTGCCAATGCCAGCCCTGATCATCCGCTCGACCTCACCGCTAGCATCGTGAATCCCAGCTTCGAGACGGGCGACCTCACAGGTTGGACGTCCTCGGGTATGGGAACGCAGTCGAACAACGTCTTCAACATCAAGCAAGGCTCCTGGTATGTGGAGAAATGGACGGGCAAAGGCGGAGCCGTGGGCGATGCCCGTCTGATACAGAAACTGACGGACATGAAGCCTGGTCACTATAGGCTGAAGGCCGTAGCTCAGAATATTCAGGAAGACACTCCGACTAAAGCTCAGACAGGTGCCTGGATCTTTGCCAACTCTCATAAGGGGGCAGTGACCATCCGACAAGACTATACGCTCGACTTCGTACTGGTGAACGATGAGCTGGAAATTGGCTTCGAGGCCGTTGGGGCAACGGGCAACTGGATTGCCGTCGACAACTTCCATCTGGAGTACATCGGCGACAGCTTCGACGAGGCCAAGGCCGAGCTGCAGGCCCTGTTGGAGAAAGCCGAGCAGCTGGTGACCCAGAGAATGAATGCCCAAGCCCACGAAGCTCTGCAAGCCGCCATCGATGTCGTGCGCCCATTGCTGTTGCAGGATGACACCCAGGGATGGTCGGAGGCTGCACGGGCATTGGAAAGCGCCTATGCCACCGCCCTTGTCTCGCAGCAGGTCTTCGCCCGTCTGGCTGAAGCCATCAGTGCCGCCTGCGAAGAAATCACAAGCTCCTCGGCTACGCAGAAAGCCGAATTCCAAGCCGCCATCGACAGGGCCCAGAGCATCTATGATGCCGACGCCACCACCGATGCTGAAGCTGAGGCAGCCATCACGGCACTGGCTGAGGCCACATTCAGCTTCCGCATCCTGAACGGTAGCGGTCAGGTACCTGTGGTCACTACCGACAGCCGATTTATTCGCGGAGCCACCTGGGCCTTCGGACGTAGCACCGTGAAGGGCTCGAACATTCTGGAATCAGGCTTCTGCTGGAGCGAGAATCCCGATCCGAAGGTGACCGACCACCGCACGACGGAGTATCTCAATCAGGCAGGAAAAATCTACTGGCTGCGCGACCTGAAGCCCGCTACCGTCTATTACATGCGAGCCTATGCCATCAGCAACGACTATGCCGTAGGCTATGGCGATGTCATCAAGTTTGTCACCGTGCCCAAGGGGACCATCGGCTATTGGTATGACAATGGCGGCGACGATGCTACCAACGAGCGACTGAACTATGCTGTAGAACGCTCGATGAACTACTATTGGAACAACCTGAGCAGCATTCATGGATTCGGCATCTCCGTTCACTATAGCCCAGGCACGCCTACTGCCGACTGCAGCTATGGAGGATGGATGCGCGTGGGCGAAAGCTCGTCGTACCAGCAGATAGGCACCATCATGCACGAAGCCTTTCACGGCATCGGCGTAGGTACGCACAACATCTGGTGGTCGGCCGACATGCGAGCCGACGGCAATCGCGGCACCTGGCTGGGCGACCGAGTGACGGAGGCTGTGCGTTTCTGGGACAATAGCGCCACCGCCACCATCACCGGCGACGATATGCACCTCTGGCCTTACGGCTGCAACGGTGCCCACGAGGACACACACTCCGACAATCTCTACTGCATGATGGGCATACTGGCTCAGGCACTTAACGAGGATGGCCTGCCTGGCTCTGATGCCATTGGCTACGCTTTGCCCTATTACTCGTTCAACCATGAGGACGGCGTGAAATACTATCTGAAGAACGAAGCCGAGAGCCGAGGCCTGCGCACCGCCTATCTGGTGGAGAACGAGAGTCACCAGCTGGAATGGAAGACGATGAGCATCGAGGAAGCCACTCAGGACGATGCTGCCGCCTGGTATCTCACCTTCACCCCCAGCAACCAGTACTACCAGCTGCGCAATGCCGCCACGGGCTACTATATGACCTATGGCAGCGGCATACGAACGGCCAATCACACATCGCCCACCTCGGCCGATGATTTCCACCTGATGCGTGGACGCGTCGATGTGGACGGTCATCGCGGTTACTACATCATCCATCCGCAGAGTTCGTCCAACCCGCCGCTGCTCAATGCCAATGCCAACGGCAAGACTGGTGCAGCCAACTTCAACATCTCGAAGAACAGCACCACCCAGCGCTGGCTCATCCTCACCGCCGACGAGGCCCGCAACTTTGAGCACGGCAACATCGACTTGGCCAAGAAGCAGCTGGAGGAGATAATTGCCCTGATCCGGCAACTAGCCGAGACACCTCATACCGAGGATGTCAACGGAACTGACAACACCCTGAATGCCGAGCTCGCAGCCATCGAGGCAGAAGCCGAAACCTGTCAAACGGGAGCAGAGTTGTCGAAACTCATCGACAAGGCCAAAGAGGCGGGAATGAACTTCCTCAGCAGTGTCTCAGTCAGCGACATAGAGCATCCATTCGACCTCACCTATATGCTGCAGAATCCTGATTTCGACAACGATGCCACTACGGGATGGACCACCCAAAAGAATCCTGGCTACGACGCACAGGCTGCCGAGTTCTATGAGACCACCTTCAACTTCTATCAGGTGCTCGACGATATGCCCAAGGGCATCTATCAGCTTCGGGCCAACGCCTTCCAGCGGCCTGGCGATGCCTCGGTGGTCTACACCCAGTACACTTCGGGCACGAACAACGTCAACTCCGCGCTCTACATCAACAACACGACGGCTACCGTGAAGCATATCTGTGAAGACCGCCAGCCGTCGGCACTCTTCAACGACGGAGGATGGGGCAGCGACAAGCAGATGACCGACGGCACGTGGTTCCCCAATTGCATGACCGGCGCCTCACGCTATTTCGCCAAAGGGCTCTATGACTGTGGCGTCACCGCTGAGCAGGAGACCGTAGGCGGCAACATGCGGCTGGGTATCAAGGGCACGAAAACTGGCAGCCTGCATTGGACGATGTTCGACCATTTCCGCCTTTACTTCTTCGGTGGCAACCGCACGCCTTTAGGCATCAACGAAACAGCCACCAGTCATGACGAAGATGGCAGTTGTTACGATCTGAGTGGGCGACGCCTCAACTCAGAGAGTCTGAAGTCGGGTGTCTACATTGTGAATGGACAAAAAAGAGTGGTGAGGTAATCTCACCACTCACTCTAATGGGCTATTTCTTTCCTTCGTACCACTGGCGAAGGATGTAGAAGGCTTTTTTCTTCTCGCCGTTGTCGGAGAAGAGACCCTTGCGGTTGTAGTAGTCCTGAATGCCGTTGAGCACTCGGCGGGGCGAGCGGAAGTCCTTCAGAATCCAAGGCGTGGTGCCTGCCAGCCCCTCAATCTTGTCGAGCATAGCAGTATTCTCGATATAAAGATTCTCTTGGAACTCCTCCGTCCAGCGCTGGTTCTTCGGACCGTGCAGGCCATATCGGGCGCCACCACCAAACTCGCTCACGATGACTGGCTTGTCGTAGGGAATCTCCCACTCCATCTTCGGAGCATCGTTCACATCGCGATACCAGCCGATATACTGGTTGAAGCTGACCACATCGACAAACTTGTTCATGTTGTCTTGCAGGCGGTTCTTGTAGTTCGAGGCGCCCGTCACCTCCATAGCCATCGAGATGAGACGTGTGTTGTCGAGACTGCGGGCATGCTGAGACAAGCGTCCGAGGAAGTCGTCGCGCTCGGCTGAGTGAGGCGTCTCGTTGGCTATACTCCATATAATAATGTTCGCACGATTCTGGTCGCGAAGGATCATGTCGGTCAGCTGTCGCTGAGCATTGGCATAAGTGTCGGGATTCTTCCAGGCGATGGTCCAGTAGCAAGGAATCTCGCTCCACACCATGATGCCCATGCGCTCGGCCTCGCGCACGGCATACTCGTTGTGGGGATAGTGGGCCAGGCGCACGAAGTTGCATCCGAGCTCGCTTGCCCAGCTCAGCAGCTCATGGGCGTCGGCAGTGCTGTTGGCGCGTCCGCCGCCATGGGCTTTCTCCTCGTGGATGCTGATGCCTTTGAGGAAGACGGGCTCGCCGTTGAGCAGGATTTGCTTGCCGCGTGTCTCGATGGTGCGGAAGCCGATATCGTCGGAGATGACGTCGCCGGGAAGGGTGCCGGCGTCATGGAGCCGCAGTGCCACGCGATAGAGCTTGGGATTGCCTGGCGACCAGAGGGATAGCTTCTTGGCGGGCACCTTGATCGAGGCGCTGGCATGTCCCTTGTCGTCGGTGACGAGGGGCATACTTACGTTCAGCTCAGGAATCAGCAGCGTCAGCTGGCGACCTTCTGCGGGCTTGTTGAGCTGGGCGGTGACGGTGATCTCGCGCTGCTTGGCCTTGGCGTCGGCCTTCAGCAGCTCCAGCTTGTAGTTCTCGACGTAGGTCTCGGGCACATCGACGAGCAGCACGTCGCGTGTGATGCCGCCGTAGTTCCACCAGTCGAAGATCTGCGTGGGCACGGCCTCGGCCTTGCGCTTGTTGTCGACCTTGACGATGACCACGTTCTCGCCGTCGCGAAGCTGGTCGGTGATGTCAGCATTGAAAGCTGTGAAGCCTCCGATGTGGGTGCACACCTTAGTGCCGTTGATGTAGACGATGGCTTCGTAGTTGACGGCGCCGAAGTAGATCAGGGTGCGCCATCCTGACTTTCGCTGATGGTGGAAGGACTTCTTGAACCACACCGTGCCCTCGTAGAAGAAGAGACGGTCGTCCTGGGTGTTCCAGTCGCCAGGTATGCGCATCGTAGCGGCCTTGTCGAAGTCGTACTCGATGAGATCCTCGGGGCGCTGTGGCTTGGCATTGCGGAAGAATCCCGAGCGGGTGGGGTTCATGCGATAGTCGTAGTATCCCTCTTCCTGTACGTCGATGATGTAGTGCCAGTCGCCGTTGAGCGATGTCGTCTGTCGCGCCATGATGTTGCCCAAGAGTGGCACCTCCCTGGCCTGTGCCATCATCGTGACGGCTGCCATGAAGAGCGTGGAAAGCAATAGTCGTTTCATGTTTGCTGGTTTGTGAAAACAAAAATTTCTGCAAAGGTAACGATAAAATTTGGAATAAGCGCGAAAAAAAAGAAATAAATGTGAAAAAAAAGAGCAAACCCCTTCCCCGGTGGAGGGGCAGGGGTTTGAAATATCAGACGATGACTGCTCTTTCAGCTGAGCCGCGTTTACTCTATCACGAGCACGGTGATGGAGTAGGGGGCGAGGGTGATGGGGAAGCGCTTGCCGACCTTCTGCACTGACTCCTGCGGCACGATGTTGCGGGGATTGTCGATGGAGTTGGTGTCGTCGGGGCGGGGAGCCTTCAGCTCGATCTTGCGGGCCTTCGACTTCACCTTCTTGGCACCGTCGAGGGCAATGGTGAGCTTCTGGGCATCGCCGACGGCATTGGTGAGCTTGAGGAAGATCTTGCCCGTGGCGGCATCGGTGGTGGCAGTGTAGAACACGGCGTCAGCCTCGTCGTTGCGGTCGAGCTTCTGGCGCGGTATAGCGGCAGCATCGACAGGCACGATGCGGTCGCCCAGGTTGCCGGCGAACATCACCTGTGCCCAGTAGGACGGAGAGCCGTAGGCATGGAGCACATCGTAGCCGATGAGGTCACTAGACCACTGCATGGCTCCTGGCTCGACATTGACGAAGAGGGGCGCATAGCACGACATGATGCAGATGTCGGAGTTGCGCTCCATGCAGCTCATCCATGCGGCATCGCCCAGGGCGGCATTCATGTTGGGCGTGGGCGATCCTTCGCGCGTGGCCCACTCGCCGCAGAAGATCTTGGGCCCTGTGCGATCGTAACGGTCATACTGATAGGCATTGCGGTACATATCCTGCGCATTGCGGTAGTAGTGCTCGTCGATGACGTCGACAACGGGGTTGGGGATGGCCGCCGACTTCAGGGCATCGTAGCCCACGGTGGAGATGATTTGCAGCTGTGGATAGCGAGCCTTGATGGCCTCGTAGAACATCTTGAAACGGTTGGGATAGCTGCCGCTGCGGTCGAAGAAATCCTCGTTGCCTATCTCGACATAGTGGAGGGGGAAGGGCTGCGGATGGCCGTCGCGGGCTCGCACGGCACCCCATTTGGTGGTCTGTGCGTCGCCCATGATATACTCGATCTCGTCGAGGGCATCCTGGATGAAGGGCTTGATGTAGTCGCCGTCGAGATGGTCGCCGTTGAGGACATAGCCGGCGAAGACTCCCACGACGGGCTCGCCGCCCACATCCTCGGCCCACTGCAGGAACTCGAGCAGTCCGAGACCGTCGGTGGAACGGTAGCCCCAGGGACTCTGGTGGCCGGGACGGAGGTCAGGGTCGCCGATGGTCTGCTTCCAGTCGAAGCGGTTGGCGAAGTTGTTGCCCTCGAGGTAGTTGCCTCCAGGGAAGCGCAGGAACTTCGGGTTCATGTCGGCCATCATCTGCATGAGGTCGGGGCGCAGGCCGTTCTTGCGATCCTTGAAGCTGGGGGCAAAGAGGGTGACACGTGTGAGCTCGATGCTGCCGGCCTGGTCGGCAATGATGAAGAGGCGGGCATCTTTCGTGTCGGCCTGGCTGTCGGAGGTGGTGAGCTGATAGTCGATTTTCTTCCAGCTGCTAGTGAAACCGCTCACCTTGGTCTGGGCATAGGTGGTGGTGCCGTCGGCACTCTTCAGGGCGATGGTGAGCGAGCGCACGGGCTGGGCAGCATCGTTGTTGTTGCGTGCTGCTGGCTGACGGACGTAGAGCGCTCCCTTGAAAGTGGTGCTCTTACGGATGGGGAATCCCCAGTATCCCTCGCTGACGATGCCTAATCCGGCCTCAGGGAAGTTGACGATGAGCGAGGTGGGGTTGGCATCGTTGATGCCTCCCTGCCGGTTCTGGCGCACACGCACCTTCACCGTGTCGGTGAGCTGCCAGCGGTCGGGGCGCACAGTCATGCGAGGGGCGTCGGGATTGTTCTGCCGACCTCCGCGCCGTCCGCCACGAGGATTGAACATGTCGGCGAAAGCAGGATTGGCCACGAGCTGGGTGTAGAGTCCGCCTTCATAGGCATAGTTGATCTCTTCGGTCATCAGTCCGTAGAGCATGGGGCTCACTGGGGTCTGGGCCTTGTCGAGGTGAAGGGTGAGCTGCTGTGCCTGGAGTGTCAGTGCATTTGCACTGAGCAGGGCTGCGATGGCGAGTAGTTTTTTCATACGCTTTATGTTTTAGTTAAATAGTTGAGTTGAATTCAATGATGTGCAAAGATACAAACAAAAGTTCAATATGCGCTCGATTTAGGCATTTTTAACTAAATCGTCCGTCCTTTGGCCAAAATCTGACTGCTGTAGCGGGAGGCAAAGGCAATAAAAAGGCTTTAAGGACGTTATTCTATAGTATGCGACGTTTATGCTACATATTATATATGGTCATGACGGTGCTGCTCGTGTCGTGCGGTGCCGACGTTGCCATGAAGAAAGGCGACAAGTTCTTCGCCCTGGGCGAATACTATGACGCTGCGGCAATGTATAAGAAGGCCTATTCGCAGACGCCTGCCAAGGAGCGCCCGCTGCGTGGTGTGCGTTCGCTGAAGATGGCCGACTGCTACCGTCGCATCAACCAGACGCAGCGAGCCATTGCCGCCTATAACAATGCCGTGCGATTCAAACAGGCCGACACGATTGCCCTGCTGCACCTGGCTCAGCTGCAGCTCAAGAACGCCAGCTACAAAGAAGCTGAGAAGACCTTCCTGCAGCTGCTCGACAGCCTGTGCACCAGCGAGGCGCAGCTCAAAAGGCAGAAATCCAACCCCAACTCTCAACTCTCAACTCTCAACTCTCAAATCCTGGTGGGTCTTGAGTCGGCACGCATGGCTCCGAAGTGGAAGGCTGAGGCCGAGTATTCGGGCTACACGGTGAAGAAGCAGGAGCTGTTTAACTCGCGACGTGCGGAGTATTCGCCGGCACTGGCAGGCGACGACAGCGACCAGCTGTACTTCAGCAGCACCCGCAACCAGGCCAAAGGCGACGAGCTGAGCGGCATCACAGGCACAAAGAATGCCGACATCTTCTTCTCGCAGAAGGACGATAAAGGCAAATGGTCGAAGCCTGAGCCTATCGAAAGTGACCTGAACAGCGAGGAGGATGAGGGTGCCTGCACCTTCAGCCCCGACTTCAAGACGATGTATCTTACCATCTGCAAGACCGACCCCTCCTATCCTCGCTATGCCCAGATAGCCACCTCGCAGCGCAGCGATGCTTCGTGGGGCAAGGCCACGGTGATGGATATCTCGAAGGACACCCTCTCGGCCTTTGCCCATCCCTGCGTCTCACCCGACGGCATGTGGCTGTATTTCGTGAGCAACATGCCCGGTGGCCTGGGAGGCTATGACATCTGGCGAGCCGAGTTGTCGACGAAGGGCGTGGTGAGTATCGAGAACGTGGGCGAGCCTATCAACACACCTGGCGACGAGCTGTTTCCGACGTTCCGCCCCAATGGCGACCTCTATTTCAGCAGCAATGGCCATCCGGGATTCGGAGGACTGGATATCTACTATGTAGAGATAGAAAAGTTTATAACTGATAGTTTAGAGCTCGCTGCCTCAAAAGGGGAAACTGCCCGGAAAGACAGTACGGTAGCAAGACCGGCACTCTTCACTTGGCCCTCTACATTAAAAATCGAGCATCCAGGCTACCCGCTCAACTCATCGGGCGACGATTTCGGCATGACCTTCGAGGGGCTGCACAACAGGGGTTACTTCAGCTCAAACCGTGGTGATGCCCGTGGATGGGACCATATATTCTCGTTTGAGAAGTCGGAGGTGATACAAACCGTGAAAGGATGGGTATACGAACAGGACGGCTACGAGCTGCCACAGGGACTGGTGTACATGGTGGGCAATGACGGCACGAACAAGAAGATCAGCGTGAGAGGCGACGGATCGTTTGTCGAGGAGATCAAGCCCGGGGTCGACTACGTCTTCCTGGGCACGTGCAAGGGATTCCTCAACCACAAGGAGGAACTGCGCGTAGAGCCCGTGCTGGAGTCGGAGGAGTATGTGCTGCAGTTCCCGCTGGCATCGATTACGGCTCCTGTGCTCATCGACAATATCTTCTACGACTTCGACAAGGCCACGCTGCGTCCGGAATCGGAGGAGGCCCTCGACAACCTCATCGCCCTGCTCAATGAGAATCCCAACGTCACCATTGAGTTGTCGGCACACACTGACAACCGCGGATCGGATGCCTACAATGAGCGCCTCAGTCAGCGACGTGCAGAGAGCGTGGTGAACTACCTCATCGAGCACGGCATCGCTGCCGACAGGCTGTCGCCGGTGGGATATGGCGAAAAGAAACCGAAGGTGATCAAGCGTAAGCTCACGGAAAAGTACGACTGGCTGAAGGCCGACGATGTGCTCACTGAGGAGTTTATCAATGCCCTTGACGATGAAGAGAAACAGGAGGTGTGCCATCAGCTGAACCGCCGCACGGAGTTCATCGTACTGCGCACCACCTACGGCATGTTCGACGCGGAAGGCAAGGTGAAGGAGCAGCCTGCCAAGCCCGTCAAGGAAGAGACACCACAACAGGATAATGATCTATGGTGACACTACCCGAAGCATTTGTTGAGTCCACACGGGCGCTGATGGGCGAGGAGCGCTTCCGGCGCTATCTGGCAGCTTTCGACGAAGAGCCGCCTGTCAGTATCCGGCTGAATCCGAGGAAGGGGTTAGAGTGGAAAGTGGAGAGTGGAGAGTTTGCTACCGCTATAGGTTGGTGTCCCTTGGGCTATTATCTCGCTGAGCGACCGAACTTCACCTTCGACCCGCTGCTGCATGCAGGCTGCTACTATGTGCAGGAGGCGGCCTCGATGTTTATCCACCATATTCTTACCAGCCCCTCGATCATTGCTGATGATCCTTCACCGCTCACCGTGCTCGACCTCTGTGCTGCTCCTGGCGGGAAGTCGACATGTGCCATCGCTGCCCTGAAGGAAGACTCGCGTCTGTGGTCGAACGAGCCCATACGCCAGCGGGCTAGTATTCTCAGCGAGAACATTCAGAAGTGGGGCTATCCCTCGTGCATCGTTACTAACAATTATCCTGGCGACTATGTGAGGTCGGGGCTGATGTTCGACATCATCATCTGCGACGTGCCCTGTTCGGGTGAAGGCATGTTCCGAAAAGACCCGATGACCATCAGCGAGTGGAGTCCTCAGAACGTAGAGAAATGCTGGCGCCTGCAGCGCGAGATTGTCAGCGATGCCTGGCAGTGCCTCAAGCCGGGCGGTCTGCTGATCTACAGCACCTGTACGTTTAACGCGAAGGAGAATGAGGAGAACGTGCGTTGGATGCAGGAAACCTTTGACGCCGAGCTGCTCCCTGTGGCGACGCAGCCTGAGTGGAACATCACGGGCTCGCTGCTGCCAGGCTTCGACGGTCCTGTCTATCGTTTCATCCCCGGCATTACTCGTTCCGAGGGCCTGTTCGTCTGTGTGCTGCGGAAAAGTGGAAAGGGGAGAGTGGAGAGTGGAAAGTGGAAAGAGGAAAGGGGAAAGAGGAAAGTGGAGAGAGGAAAGTGGAAAGAGGAGAGAGGGAAGGGCCTTCATGTCGTTTTTGACAGCAGCGGGCCTCATGATGAGGTGGTTGCGAGCTGTGACCTGAGCTATGCTGATGCTATCCGCTATCTCCGTGGCGAGGCCATTGTGCTGCCTGCTGACACGCCTCGGGGTCTGGTTACGGTGACCTTCATGGGCCATCCGCTGGGGCCTGTCAAGAACATCGGCACACGCGCCAACAACCTCTATCCAAAGGAGTGGCGCATTAAATCGACACATATACCTACAGCATATGAAGCAATATTTAGACATACTTGACCGCATCCTGACCGAGGGGGCTCAGAAGGGCGACCGCACCGGCACGGGTACACTGAGCATCTTCGGCACTCAGAGCCGATACAACCTTGCAGAGGGTTTTCCGCTGCTCACTACGAAGAAACTGCACCTGAAGAGCATCATCTATGAGTTGCTGTGGTTTCTCAAGGGCGACACAAACGTGAAGTATCTTCAGGAACACGGCGTGCGCATCTGGAATGAGTGGGCCGACGAATGCGGTGAGCTGGGGCCCGTCTATGGTCATCAGTGGCGCTCGTGGCCTGACTATGACGGAGGTACCATCGACCAGATTCAGCTGGTGCTCGACCAACTCAGAAATAACCCCGACTCACGCCGGATGATTGTCTCGGCTTGGAATGTGGCTGAGGTTAACCAGATGGCTTTGCCTCCCTGTCACACCATCTTCCAGTTCTATACCTCACCCTGTGCCGAAGATGGAGGCAAGACCCGCCGGTTGTCGCTGCAACTCTACCAGCGCTCGGCCGACACGTTCCTCGGTGTGCCCTTCAACATCGCTTCTTATGCGTTGCTGTGCATGATGATGGCTCAGGTCGTGGGCATGCAACCCGGCGAGTTTATCCATACTACCGGCGACACACATCTCTATCTGAATCACCTCGACCAGGCGCGTCTGCAGCTCACACGCGAGCCCCGCCCTCTGCCCAGGATGGTCATCAACCCTGATGTAAAGGACCTCTTCAGCTTCAGCTATGAGGACTTCCAGCTGGAGGGTTACGATCCCTGGCCTCACATCAAAGCCGACGTAAGCGTATGATTACCATGATTGCCGCCGTGGCCCGAAACCGCGCCATAGGCTATAAGAACAAACTCATCTACTGGCTTCCCAACGACCTGAAGCGTTTCAAGCAGCTGACCACCGGGCACACCATACTGATGGGCCGCCGCACGTTTGAGAGTCTTCCCAAGGGAGCGCTGCCTCAGCGGCGCAACTGTGTGCTCACCCGCAGTCAAAAGGAGATTCCCGGCTGCGAGTGCTTTGCCACGTGGGACACGTTTATCGCCACCTGCCGCCCTGATGAAGATATCTATATCATTGGAGGAGCCAGCCTGTACAAGAACCTGCTTGACAAAGCCGACTGTCTATGCCTGACGGAAGTCGATGACACTCCCGCCGAGGCCGACACCTTCTTCCCCGACTATAGCGAAGGGTGGCAGGAGATAGAGCGCGAAGAACATGACATCGACGAGCGCCATGCCTTCGCCTATGCCTTCGTCACCTATAGGAAGAAACAATAGGCCTTCGGGCGTCTCGCTCCTATGAAAGACGGGAGTTGAGCAACGGCTGAGGTCAGTCGTCGAGGAACTCCTTTGTAGGCATCTGGCGGTCAATGGCTGCGTGGAACGAGATGATGCTCTCGCTGCGGGCCAGCCCCATTGGCTGCAACTTGTCGTGAATGATATTCAGCAGGTGATGGTTGTTGCGGGCATAGATCTTGATAAACAGGTCGTAGTTGCCCGTCGTGTAGTGGCATTCCACCACCTCCGGCATGTCCTTCAGTTGCTTTACCACCTCGTCGAAGTTCTCGGGGTTCTTCAGGTTGAGGCCGATGAAAGCACACGTCTCATAGCCGATTTTCTCTGGGTCGATGATGAATTGCGATCCTTTCAGCACACCGGCATTCGTCAGTTTCTGGATGCGCTGATGGATGGCAGCACCACTCACTTCGCATGCCCGTGCCACCTCGAGGAAGGGCACGCGTGCGTCGTCGGCTATCATTCTCAAAATCTGTTTGTCAAGCTTGTCAAGCTTCAGGTTTGCCATGTATTTATACTGTTTAAGGTGAAAGATTGTTCTTTTCTGTGGCCGAATAGTTGATGCGCAGGGCATAGTCCTGCTGCAGCGCTCTCTTGATGTCGCTGATCATGCCCATCGGCACGTCGCGGTCGGCCTTGATGCTGACGGTCATTCGCGACTGGTCTTCGCTCGACATGCGGCTGCGCTCCTCAGCGAGGAAAGCCTTGATGTCGTCGATGGTCGACAGCTGGTTGTTCAGCTGAATGCGGAATTCGTCGCTGCCAGCCTGGCGGCCAACGTATATCTGCACGATGCTGGCCTTGTGTCCCAGCTTCTGTATTTCCGTTCCCTGTGGTACCTCATAGTGTACCTTCAGAGTCACTTCTCGCATGTGAGTTACAATCATGAAGAAGAAGAGCACGGTGAAAATCAGATCTGGCAGCGACGACGTGTTGAGCATGGGCACGTCGCGCTCGGAGTCGTCACGTGAGAAGTATCGGTTGATCATGGCTCACCTCCTTCCTCCCCGTAGGTCAGGTCCTCGCTGATACGCTGGGGGTAGACCAGTTCGATGGCTGCACGCTCCTCGCTTGTACAGGCTGAAAGGGAATGTCCGAAACGGCTGCGCGCCAACTCGTTGCGAAGGGTGTTGTAGCCCCTCACAATGGCGTTCTGCATCTCAAAATATGCGTTGTATGATGCCTGGCGGTCGGTCTTGATCGATATGATATGATGGTCGCTGACCAGGCATTGGCCCATGAGGTGCACCTCGCGCTGACTCATCTCAGGCAGCGAAGGATCGTTCGTTTTGTTGCTCACGAACTCTTTAACGCGCAATGTCAGTTCCTTCGCGTCGATGTCCTCGCCGTTGCATGTGAGGCGGTCGTTGCCATCCAGCTCCAGCTCCAGCACATTACGCTGCTTGATTTCCACTTCTTCCTGCCTCGTGGAGTCATCGGGAGGGGGCAGCTGTCGCGGCAGTCCCTTGTCTGTGTCCATCGACGAGGTCACCAGGAAGAATATCAGCAGCATGAACGATATGTCGGCTGTTGACGTCGTGTTGAGTCCTGGTATGTCGCGTTTTCTCCTCCTGAACATGATTATTATTTCTTTTTCAGCACACTGAACAGGCTAGCCAAGCATAGCACCGCGACGAGTACGATGGGCGTGATGATGAACATATCGCTCGTCTTCAGCCAGAAGGCATCGGCAAACGTCTTCCCGTTGTTCATCAGAGGCTTGGTGCTGCCCAACATCCACGTCACAGCCATCGTCGCCACCACTAGTGCCAGCGTAATCAAGGTGATCCTACGAGCAGGCACACCATGCAGTCGTCCGCCTTCCTTGCCTTGCAGGCGCAGGCTTCTGACCACCGACCATCCCGTCAATGCCGCTGCCAGCAACAGCAGCGCATAGATGGTGTAGAGCACGATGCTCACATAGAGTGGTGATTCGTAGTTGATCATCGTCGTCTTCCTTTTTATCCCTGACTCAGTTTGTGCTTCATGATGATATCGAGCAGCGTGATGGCCGACTCCTCCATCTGTGTCGTCAGACGTTCGATGCGCGAGAGGATGAAGTTATAGAATATCTGCAGGATGATGGCTACGATGATACCGAAGATGGTGGTGATGAGCGCCACCTTCATGCCCTCGGCAACGATGGTGGGGCTGATATCGCCTATCTCTTGAATGCGGTCGAAGGCCATTACCATTCCTATCACCGTGCCCAAGAAGCCCAGCGAGGGAGCGATGGCTATCATCAGTCTGATCCACGAGCATCCCTTCTCCAGCTTGCCCGACTGCACCGTTCCGTAGCTTACGATGCTCCTTTCCACGGTGGCCATGTCTTCGTTGGCATGCATAAGCCCCTGGTAGCAGATGCTGGCCACGGGACCGCGTGTTTCGCGGCATAGCGACTTCGCACCTTCCACGTCGTTCGCATCCACCTTTTTCTCGATGTCGATGAGCAGTTTCTTGGCGTTAATCTCCGACAGCGTTAGATAGATGATACGCTCGATGCAGAGTGCCAGACCGATGACCAGTGCCAGTGCCACCAGCGACATGAACTCTGCCGAGCCTTCCACGAATTTCGATTTCAGTTGTTCGTGCAGCCCTGAGCCTTCGCCCATGGCCATCGTCTGTAGGGCGTTCATATCCTCGTCGCCTATCAGCTCCTCCACCGACGCGCCATCAAGGGCGGTAGCCGCCAGTGAGTCGGTCTCCAGCAGGGTGGGGATATCGTTGGCCGCAGAATCGGTCTGGGCCAAGGCAGGATCTATCGTAAGTCCAAGCACTATCATTGTTAGTGCCACAATCAGTTTTCTAGTCATCATGTGCTTCTTCTCTGCAATTTTGGTTGCAAAGTTACACAATCTTTCCCGACTATGCAATTATTTGTCTGATTTTATGCTTTTTTTTTGGCGTTTTGCTCACTTCTTCGTAACTTTGCACCATTAAAACTTAAGACTATGATCAACCGACAGCTATTGCAACCGGAGAGCATCGTCGTTATTGGCGGCTCTAACAATGTACATAAACCAGGTGGCGCCGTAGTGCGTAATCTTCTCAGCGGAGGCTACACAGGCGTGCTGCGTGTGGTAAACCCCAAAGAGGATGAGGTGCAGGGCATTAAAGCTTTCCATGATGCCAAGGAGGTGCCTCCTACCGATCTTGCCATTCTCGTCGTGGCGGCTAAGTTCTGCCCGCAGTATGTGGAATACCTTGCTGCAGAGAAGGGCGTGCGTGCATTCATCATCATTTCGGCAGGCTTCAGCGAGGAGACCCACGAGGGTGCCGTGCTCGAGCAGCAGATTCTCGACACATGCGAGAAATATGGCTGTGCGCTGATAGGCCCCAACTGCATTGGCCTGCTTACGCGGCATCATCACTCCGTATTTACCAAACCCATACCACAGCTCAACCCGAAGGGTGTCGACTTCATCAGTGGATCGGGTGCCACTGCCGTGTTCATCCTTGAGAGTGCTGTGACCAAGGGCCTGCCTTTTAATTCGGTGTGGAGTGTGGGCAACGGCAAGCAGATAGGCATCGAGGCTGTGCTGGAATACATGGACGAGCATTTCGATGCTGAGCGCGACTCGCTGGTGAAACTGCTCTATATCGAGAACATCGCTGATCCTGACAAGCTGCTGTTCCATGCCACTAGCCTCATCCGCAAGGGTTGTCGTATCGCTGCCATCAAGGCAGGATCATCATCGGCAGGCAGCCGTGCCGCCAGCAGTCACACCGGTGCCATCGCCTCCAGCGACTCTGCCGTCGAGGCCCTCTTCCGCAAGGCCGGCATCGTGCGCTGCTTCAGCCGTGAGGAGCTCACCACCGTGGGCTGTATCTTCACGCTGCCCCGCTTCACCGGCAAGAACTTCGCCATCGTCACCCATGCCGGAGGTCCTGGCGTGATGCTCACCGATGCCCTCTCGAAGGGAGGCATGAAGGTGCCACAGCTCAGCGGACCCGTTGCCGACGAACTGAAGGCACAGCTCTTCCCCGGCTCGTCAACAGCTAATCCCATTGATATCCTGGCTACAGGTACGCCCGAACACCTAGGCATCGCCATTGACTACTGTGAGCATCGTTTCGACGAGATTGATGCCATCGCCGTCATCTTCGGCACACCGGGACTGGTGCAGCTCTACGAGACCTACGACGTGCTACACAAGAAAATACTCGAATGCCATAAGCCCATCTTCCCCGTCCTGCCCAGCGTCAACACCGCCGGACCCGAGGTGCAGGAGTTCCTCAGCCGGGGGCACGTGAACTTCAGCGACGAGGTGACGCTGGCCACCGCCCTTACTCAGATTATGAAGACCCCAGAGCCTGCCGACCAGAATGTTGTCATCAATGGTGTCGATGTACCGCGCATCAGACGGATCATCGATGGTCTCGCCCCCGGTAGTGGCTACATCGATCCTGCCTCAGTACATGAATTACTCTCGGCTGCCGGCATCGCCACTGTGCCTGAGTTTGTCAGCGCAGCAAAGGATGAGGTGACCGCCTTCGCCGAGCGCGTGGGATTCCCTGTGGTGGCCAAGGTCGTGGGACCTGTCCATAAGAGTGATGTGGGCGGCGTGACGCTCAACATTCGTTCGAAAGAGGTGCTCAGCGCCGAGTTCGACCGCATGATGCAGATTCCGGATGCCACAGCCGTCATGGTGCAGAAGATGATTCGTGGCACCGAGCTCTTTATCGGCGCGAAGTACGAGCCACGCTTCGGACATGTGGTGCTCTGCGGACTGGGAGGTATCTTCGTCGAGGTACTCAAGGACGTCAGCTCGGGTCTGGCTCCTCTGAGCTATGAGGAGGCATTCTCGATGATCCACTCCCTGCGCGGCTATAAGATTATCCGTGGCACGCGTGGTCAGCGTGGCATCAACGAGCGCAAGTATGCTGAGATTATCGTGCGGCTCTCCACCCTCCTGCGCTTCGCTACCGAGATCAAGGAGATGGACATCAATCCCCTCCTCGCCGACGAGAATGATGTCATCGCCGTTGATGCCCGCATACTCGTGGAGAAGTAAAGACCATGCTTTTATAGCGAGCGAAATGCTTGTCATTAACTAACAGGCTGTTCTTGGTCAGCAAGGACAGCCTTCTTGATGTGGCTCTGTGGCACTTTTGTATAGCAAGGACGGCTTCCTTGTTGAGCAAGCTCAGCCTCTTAGTATATCAAGGAGGCCGTTGGGCTTCATCATGATATTTTGTTTATTTTCGGCTATTCATTTGGTAGTTTGACAACTTATTCGTAACTTTGCAGAGCGTTACTAAAAAACTAGTCTTTCTATGTACAAACAAATCATTACTGCAGTATGCATTGCTTTTATGTTCACCACGGCCGCCGCTGCTCCGAAACAGTATTCTGAAGAAGTAGCGAAGAGTTTCATCACCAACCATCCTGACCCTGACGTCATCCGTTGGGGCACCCAGCAGAATCACTTCACTTGGCAGGCTGGCTACATGATGTTTGCTATGGAGAAACTGTGGCGGATGACCAGCGACTCTACCTATCTGAACTATATTCGCCGCTACGTCGATCAGAATGTCGATGAAGAAGGACGGGTGCCCAACTTCACCCCCAGGGCGCTCGACAACTTCATCCCCGGCTATGCCTGTCTGCTGATGTACGAGTTGACGGGAGAGCAACGTTATGCACGCGCCGCTGAGACCATCCGTCGGGGATTCGACGATTATCCGCGTAATCGGCTGGGCATCTTCTATCACTCGCACTCTATCCGTCAGTTGTGGGTCGACGGCGTGTTCATGGGACAGATATTCCTGGCGCGCTATGCCAAGACAATGGACCATCCGGAGGACTACAGCGAAGTGGTGAAGCAGATAGAGGGACTCGTCAGCCTCTGCGGGCGCAACGATGGTCTGTTTTATCATGGATGGGCAGAGCAGGGCAAGGCTGGATGGGCGAAGAATCAGGACAACCACTCGCCGGAGGTGTGGAGCGAAGGTTTGGGTTGGGGTGCCGTACTGCTAGCTGATGTGTTCGACTATCTTCCTGCCGACCAGCCGGGACGTGAGCAGCTGTTGGATGCCCTGAGGCGTTTGTGCAAAGGGCTGAAGGCCAGTCAGGATCAGAAGACAGACCTCTGGTGCCAGGTCGTTGACAAGCCTACCGAGGCAGGCAACTGGAATGAGACCTCTGGCACGGGTATGTTCATCTACCTGCTGCAGTCGGCCATTAATAAAGGATATGTCAGTGCCGCAGACTATCAGGCGGTAGTAGACCGTGCCTATCAGGGCATCATCAGTAAGGCAGTACGCAACAGCGATGGCGGTTATAACCTCGTAGATTGTAGCAGCATCGGCATCAAAGACAGCTACAAAGCCTACATCTCTCAGCCTCGCGAGATCAGCACCTATGCTGCCTTCGCATCGTTCATCATCGGTACTGGCATCGTGGAGCATCATTTCCGCTTCCACTTCCCCTTCCCCTCCACCGTCTATGTCACCGACTATACTCAGGGCAAGCTGCTCAGATTAGAAGGCGGACAGGTGGCGTGGCAGCACGACGCGCCGCTCTCCAACGATCTTCAGCTGTTGCCTGATGGCAATATCCTCTTCACTACGGGAACAGGTGTGCTTGAGCTGACACCGCAGGGCGACACCCTCTTCTGCTATCACTCCGACTGCCACGTATTTGCCTGTCAGCGGTTGCCCAATGGAAATACCTTCGTCGGGGAGTGTGAGAAAGGTAGGCTGCTGGAGGTTTCGCCTAAAGGACGAATCCTGCATGCTGTCAGCATACTGCCCAAAGGAGCCTCTTCTGACGACATGGCCTTTATGCGAAATGCCCGATGGCTGCCCAACGGCCACTATCTGGTGGCCCACTACGGAGGGGAGAAAGTCACAGAGTACGACAAGCGTGGTCGTGCTGTCTGGAGCGTGGCTACGCCAGGCCGTCCTCACTCTGTTATCCGTCTTGACAATGGTAATACGCTCGTGTCAATTGCTGATGCTAACAACGACCCGCGCATAGAAGAGTACTCTCCTGAGGGCAAACTCCTTTGGCATCTCAATAACGACGATCTGCCTAGCCGCCCCCTACGCTTCATGTCGGGTATGCAATATCTGGAAGGGCGGGGCCTGCTGTTGTCCAACTGGCAAGGCCATCGCGGTCAGGCTGTCCAGCCTCATCTGCTGCTGGTCACCCGCAACAAGCGCATCATCTGCACGCTGCCTCCTACTGCTGCTATCCGTACCATCTCCAACGTCGCTGTCAGCGGCGTTGGCAGGTAGGGTAGGGCATGTCTGTTGTTGGTCCCCTCTTTGCACAGCAGGTGAGATGATCGCTGGCTACTCGAAGAGCTTCAGGGCCTCTTCCGTGAGGAAGGGCTTCACTTTCTTCAGGGATAGGAAACCGCTCAGTTCATACATATACACCTCAAACTGTTCATAGTTGAAGCCTAGACCTTCGGTTGTAAGAAAGAAAGGACGCTTGGGCAGTTCGCTGATGTTGTCGACATACTCCTCTGCGTCATCGCCACGCAACCTATTCTTTAGATCTTTTTTGACAAGGTCAAGGAGTTCGGACGATGAGGGATCGCTGAACAGAAACTGGTTGGTAACGCGGCTGCCGTCGGACCTGAGGAAAGAGGTTCTGAACTGATGAACGAATCCGTCGGCAATGCCACTGAAGCTGTGTTCGAAGTCGTAAGTCATGAATTCGGGCGTAGACTCGCTGATGCCAAAGATGATTTCCTCTTCTATATCATCGGCCCTATCCTCGTCGCCCTTTGTAAACAACTGCCATTGTTCTTCAGCATTCTTATTGATTTCGTGGCCGAAGAAGTCGACGAAGCCTTGTCCGTCGTGGCGGAAGTCAGGTACAGGGTCTTCATAGCATTGGCTCTCGGTCATTGCTGAGACGATGAAATCGTAGATGGAGTCGCACAGCACCTCATCGCCGCTGACGGGGAAGGCGCAAGATATGAGGATCGAGGAATGCTTGGTTTCGCCCTCATAGGTGAAGGCCTCTGACTTGAAAGCCTTTGATGTCTGCTTGGTGCTGCATCCTGTCAGGATGATGGCCAGGAGTGCAAGGTGAAGGAAGCGTTTCATGTTAATTCGAGATTTGAAAATTAAGAGTTGAGCTTTGGGAGTTGAGAGATGAAGCAAGATAGTTAGGCGACAGGATTATTCTCGGCAAAGATGGCCATGCGCTCTTCTAGCTGGGCATACTGATGGTCCTTAATAAAAGATGTACACACGCGTAGTCCCTCTTGGTGACTTCCTGTGGTGATGAGGCAGATAGCCGACACGCCATAGTACATCAGTTCGCGGGCAAGTTGCCCGGAGGTCATGCCGGGATAGCCGATGGTGAAGTAGAATCCGTCTGCGATGGGTTGCTCGAGGTCGCGGTCGTAGACGATGTAGAAGTTGTGGCGGCAGAAGATTTCCTTCAGCTTGTGTGCACGGTCGCCGTAAACCTTCACCTCTGAGCGGAAGTCATACTCTCCGTCGCAGGCTGCACGGAGCATCTCGGCCATTGCATACTGTGCAGAGTGGCTGGTGCCAGAGGAAAGAGCATAGAGCATGCGGGTGGAGAACACAAGTCCGAAGGGCAGACCCTCATAGCGGGCTGCCAGGTCTGGATAGTGGCGGTGGAAGAGCTCATTGCTGATGCACGTCACGCCGATACGTTCGCCAGCATAGCTGAAAGCCTTCGAGCCGCTGATAAGCAGGATATAGTTGTCGGTGTAGCGGGCTACGGTGGGCTGGTAGGGTGGCTGGAAGGGTACGCTGAGATTCTGCCGGAAGTCCATTGCGAAGTAGGCGAGATCCTCCATGACGATAGTATCATATTCTGTGGCGAGCATTCCAATAGTGCGCAGTTCGTCCTCTGTGAGGCATATCCACGAGGGATTATTTGGATTGCTGTATACGATGGCACAGATGCGTCCGCTCTTAAGATAGCTCTCCAACTTGGGACCCAAGCGCTTACCTCGGTAGTCGTAGACGTCGAAGGTCTCATAGTTGACACCCTGCACCTGCAGCTGCATCTTCTGCACAGGGAAGCCGGGATCGATGAAGAGCACAGTATCGCGGCGCTTGTCGGCCTGAGAGCAGGTAAGGAATGATGCAAAGGTGCCTTGCATGCTGCCGCAGACAGGCACGCAGCCTTCTGGGGCAATGTCGACGCCAATAAACGCCTCTACAAAACGTGAGGCCTGCCGTTTCAGTTCGGGCAGACCCTGGATGTCAGGATAGCTGTGGGCGATGCCTTCACGCAGGGCTTTTACCTGGGCGTCGACGCCCACCTGTGCTGCGGGTAGTCCGGGTATGCCCATCTCCATTTTAATATACTCTACGCCGCTCTCTAGCTCGGCCTTCGCTGCCACCTGCTTCACCTCGCGTATGGTTGCTTTGGCAAAATCCTGTATGCCTAGCTGGTTGACGAGCTGATCGACTATTTCCTTCTTAATAGGGGTTTGTTTCATGATGCGTCTGTATTAAAAATCATTTCTGCTGGCAAAGTTACATAAAAAAGTCGGAACAAAGGAAGAAAAACCGGAAAATATTTGGTAGTTCGGTGTATTATTCGTAATTTTGTCGGCGAAGAGAGAAAGCATATCATCCTAAACGCTATTTTTATTATGAAGAAAATCTATCTAGCACTATTGTGCATGGCAAGCCTCTCGTTGATGACGGCTTGTGGAGGCGAAAAGAAAAGCGCCGACGTACCTGGTGAGAAAATGAGTGCCGAAGAGGCTGTGGAAACTGCCCAGAAGGCATCTGAGGCGATGTCCGGCGTAGAGAAGTGTGCCGCCACGTTGGAGAAAGGGTGGGGCATCCAACTGAAGCAGATTGAACCTGACTTTGAGTTTGCCGAGGTGACCGAAGGCTGGGATAAGTTTGAGGGCAATGGCGCAAACTCTGCAGCTGCTGTCTATAAGAAGAAGGACGGCAGCTCCATCAGCCAGGATGAGTTCAAGGCTTGGTCCGAAAAGATCTTTGCGTTGACAAAGTCTCTGTCGTCGGAAGGCAAGAATATTCGCGGTTACGACGGCATGAGCAAGCTCACTGAGGAGCAGGCCAATGCTGAGGTTACGCTCGACGACTGTCTGACAGATAACAGCTTCCCCGCATGGTCGTTCCGCACGGATAGTGGCGTCCAGCGCTGCTATGTCACCTATGAGAACGAGAAGGAGCCCAACTACATCATCGTGCGCTTTGCTCCGGGACTTACTGGCAATCTTGATTAATCAATTACAATCAATAGTATGAAAAAGATTTATCTGGCACTGATGTGCATGGCAAGCCTCTCGTTGATGACGGCTTGCGGAGGCGACAAGAAAGCCGACAAGGCTGCTGAAGCCGAGGAAACCGAAGTAGTGAACGAAGACGAGCAGACGGCTGATGAGCAGGAAGCTGAAGAACTGGAAGGTGATGCTCACGATGTGTGGGGCGACCCTGCTAAGGCTGAGGTGCTAAACCTCACAGCCCTCTATGAGGCTGGCGACTTCAAGCCTGCTATGACCACTGTTTTTGAAGACACGCTTGGTGGCGAGACTGCCGGTGAGCTGCCTTCGAAGTGGGAAATCAAGGAAGGCAGTGCCGAAATTGGCGAAGCTCAGGGAGTGAAGTATATCACCATGCTTGGTGGCACGACCACGCTCTTACCGCTAGTCGACGGCAGTAAGTTGAGTCTGCCCGAAAAGTACACCCTTGAGTTTGAGTTCATGTTCGGCTACGATGTTTGGTACCATGTACATTTCTTAGATGCTGAAGACTGTGGCATCGGCGATTACGACATGTGGCGTGGACATGCTGAGTGGAATCTGGCCAAGGCCGATGACGAGTGGATACACGGTGACAAGGGTGAGCTCTACGAGCTGACGAGCCGTGACGGCTGGAACCACTTTGCCGTCAGCTACGACAAGGGTAACCTGAAGCTCTTTGTCAACGGCAAGCGCATTGCCAACATGCCCAACATCAAGCAGGCAGCCTACTTCACTATTACTGGTGATGCGGCCGACGGCAAGAGTCACTACATCAGGAACATCCGGGTGGCCAAATAGGGAAAGACATTGCTCTACAATCGGAAAAAGGAAAAAGGCAGACTCATTTAGTTTGCCTTTTTCTTGTGTATATCAGAAATAATGTGTACATTTGCAGGCGATAATCGATTATAGCTACTGAATGAAGGAATTTATCATCTCCGAAGCCCAAGCCGAGACGGCTGTGCTCGTCGGACTTATCACCCCACAACAGGACGAAGCGAAGACCAAGGAATACCTTGACGAGCTGGAATTCCTGGCCGAGACAGCAGGCGCTCATACCGTGAAGCGCTTCACTCAACGTGTCAACGGACCAAGTCAGGTGACCTATGTGGGAAGCGGAAAACTGCAGGAGATAAAAGCATACATTAGAGAACGACAGGATGCCTACGAGGAGACCCTGAAACATGCGGAAGAAGACTCTCCTCTCTCTAATCTTGATTCACAACTGCCCGTGGGGATGGTCATCTTTGATGACGAACTGTCTGCCAAGCAGTTGCGCAACATCGAGAAGGAGTTGGGCGTGAAGATACTCGACCGTACTTCGCTCATCCTCGACATTTTCGCTATGCGGGCACAGACGGCTGAGGCCAAGGCACAGGTCGAGCTCGCTCAGCATCGCTACATGTTGCCACGTCTTCAGCGTCTGTGGACACACCTCGAGCGACAGGGTGGTGGCTCCGGTGGTGGTGGCGGTAAGGGTACTGTGGGATTGCGTGGCCCTGGCGAGACACAGCTCGAGATGGACCGTCGTATCATCTTGCATCGCATCACCCTGCTGAAGCAGCGACTTGCTGAGATTGATCAGCAGAAGACCACACAGCGCAAAAACCGAGGGCGACTCATTCGTGTGGCACTGGTGGGCTATACCAATGTGGGAAAATCAACCCTGATGAATCTTCTGTCGAAGAGCGAAGTCTTTGCTGAGAACAAACTCTTTGCTACCCTCGACACCACCGTCCGTAAGATGACCATCGACAATCTACCCTTCCTGCTGGCCGACACCGTTGGCTTCATCCGCAAACTGCCCTCCGACCTTGTAGAGTCGTTCAAGTCGACGCTCGACGAGGTGCGTGAGGCTGACCTTCTTGTGCATGTCGTCGACATCTCGCATCCCGACTTCGAGGACCAGATACGTGTGGTGGACCAGACGCTGCAGGAACTAGGGTGTGCTGAAAAACCGCAGATGATTGTCTTCAACAAGATTGATGCCTACAAATGGACAGAGAAAGAAGAGGACGATCTCACTCCTGTAAAGAAGAACGAAATTTCACTCGAAGACCTCAAGCGCACATGGATGGCAAAGGTCAACGAGAACACCAATCCTAACAACTTCGGCTGTCTGTTCATCTCTGCCAAGGAGAAAATAAATATTGACGAGTTCAGGGATACTATTTATAAAAAGGTACGTGAACTGCACGTTCAGAAATATCCTTACAAC
>JAEEGK010007598.1_pt1 | contig 25817 bp, 18 predicted proteins | sample 8958771 | NCBI WGS metagenome assembly JAEEGK01 (sample SAMN16246547, study PRJNA631951) | gut metagenome | biome: gut microbiome; feature: rumen; material: SC-attached | host: Bos | place: Iran: Karaj | collected 2018-10
GTTCTGGCTTTTCTTTGCGAATAGCACTCGGCAGTTTATAGTGTTCCAACTTACGCTGCAGCCACTTCGCCCATTCTGCATCCTCTTCTTTATAACTGATGAATGCAAAATACTCATACTTCCCATCTATCAATGTACTTTTTCTCATATATAATCATGTACTTAAATAGAAGTTTTCCAAACATCATTTACCAATAGTGGTTATTCCGACAAATAGTATTTCAATTTTTCTTCCTTTGTCAGTTCTCGTTTGATTTTTCTTACATCATTCAACATAACAAATAAGGGAACGATGGCTTTATTACACAATGAGTTATCAATGCCAAAAGAAAGAGTGTTGTTGATTGGACTGAAAGCTACTGTCCCCTCTGCAAAATCACCAATTTTTAAATTCTCGATTATTTCACCAGAATCAACAAGTCCAATAACAAGTTCTCCTAATTGAGAAATAGTCGCAAAATATTTACCATCAAATGATAACGTTACGGAATTTAGCATATCGCTAAGCCGTAACTTATATAATTCTGCACCTTTTTTAACATCCCAACATCTCAGAGTATGATCTTCTGAAACCGAAATAATCTTAGTTCCATCATAAGTAAATGCAGAACACTGGACACCACTTAAATGAAAGTTCGTCCGTTTTATAGATTTACGGGCATTAACATCCCAAAGTATTACATAATTCTCTTCATTTGACAAAACGCCACATGAAAGTAATAATATCGTCTCATCGTTGTTGAAAGACATGTGATTTATTGAGGTTTTCACCTCTGTTTTTACATGAAACAAGTTTGTTTTCTCGTCAATATTCCAACCTTCAACTGATAAAGAACCATCATCCTCATATATTGAAGCATAAATTACTCCACTTTTACTTATGGCAAATGAATAAATAGGATTTTTCGATTTAAAAATTTGATGTTCCTCAAGGCTATTTACATTCAATGCAACCATTCTGTTGTCAGATGTACTATAGATTAACCTTTTGTTGTCTGAATGAAATTGAAGTGCAATGGCCTTTTTACCCTCCATGTCAATTTTGCATATTCTTTTTTGATTAGCAATGTCCCATATTTCAATTCCTCTATTTGTATTTGCAGCAATCATTTTACCATCGGAGGAATATGTTACGTTTTTTATTTTACTATCAAAATCGTACCACCACACATTAGTGTTATTTGTTCTTTTCCACATATACAATTTCTCCCATAATCCTGCAATAATATAATTTCCGTCATTGTTGTATTTTACAAAGTCTGACCATCCATTACATTTCAGAATTTGCTTTTCTTTCGATGAATTAACGTCCCAGATACGAATTGTATTATCATATGAGCAAGAAATCAATTCCGCACCATCATAATTATACTCAATATGGTTAATGAAATCAGTGTGACCACGTAATCTTGATTTTATAATCTCGTGGTCAAATTCCCATATAATTATTGATTTGTCACTTGAACACGATGCAATATGTTTGTTGTCTGGAGAAAAACGCACACATTCTACTCCACTTGAATGACCAGTTAATATCTTGGTGGTTTTCCCACTACTTGTATCCCAAATTCTAATAGAATTATCTGCTGAATTGAAAATAGAGCCAGAAGCAGATGCCAGCAAATCCCCATTAAAACTAAAATCCATAGAGTTAATAACCATCTTATGACCTATCAAAGTCCGAATAAGGTTTAGTGCTTCATCCAAAAGTAAAATTTTATCCCAAGAAGATGCCGCGATTAATGTCCCTTTTTGGTTAAAACAAACAGATTGGCATTGAGGTATCTTTATTTCTTGAATAACTTTCTTTTTGTTGATATCAAACAACGCTATTTCGTCATAAAACCGAAGGAGGATATGTTTCCCGTTTGGACTATAACAAGCTTCTTGTATATCATTATATTTTTGAGAATATACTTCAATACCCTGATTTATATCCCAAATTCTCATATACTCATCTTGTGACGTAGTCAATATGTAATTGCCATCTATACTGTACTGAGCAGAGTATATCATATCTTCATGCAAATGCAAAACGCTTGATTCAAAAAAGCCCTTTCCAATACGGCCATTATTCAAACTATTTCTTAAAGCCCTTTCTGCTTCTACTGTAAATGGTCTATTAGGCTTGTTTAAATCCATGGGCAATATCTCTCTCGCCAATAATACGGCCAAATCATAATTTCCCTGTTGCATTAGATTTTCAGCTTCTTTTGCGACATAGCGGCTTTGTCCAATTAGCAAAGAATTATTTTGTTCGACGATAAACTTATCCTTCTTCTGTAACTGCCAATTTTGCCATCCTATCCAAGAAGCAACAGCTATAGCAGAGATTGACAAAAATAGCGTAACACTCCAAATTTTTCGTTTTTTTCTCTTCTGTTCCCTCTCATACCTCTGCCACAACATGTCGAACTTCACGTCAAACATCCTTGAGACGACCTTGATTGCAGCCGCATCCCGCCCCATCTCGTTGATGTTGATACCACGAAGTTCTCTGTCATCTTTCAGTTCTAGCAATGCACCGGGAAAACATTCTTCATCTGGATTCTTTGCTTTGGGCTTTCCTTCAACGATAAAAGGAATAATGTTTTCTTCTTGACCTGACTCTATAAAATGGCGGATGCCATTATTCAGCCATTGACTCTTATTGCCACCTGCACGAGGAGAACAAATTACAATGAGATATTTGGAACTTGTTAGTCCTTTCCAAATCACTTCTTTCAGACGTCCTCCACCAGCTTCTGACTTATATTCATAAATTGGACTAATGCGTTCTGGCAGTTCTGGCTTTTCTTTGCGAATAGCACTCGGCAGTTTATAGTGTTCCAACTTACGCTGCAGCCACTTCGCCCATTCTGCATCCTCTTCTTTATAACTGATGAATGCAAAATATTCATATTTCCCATCAATCAATTTGTTCTGTGCCATAAATCAAGTATTATTAAGAACTAAGACCTAATGTGTAAGCTAAACTTGCAACGAGTTTCTTCTTTGCCTGTTCCGCGTCTCTATATTCTATCTGGTCGATGTCAGCAATATCAAGGCGAATGCTTTTAGCGTAAGGGGCATCGTCAAGCAACACGGGAATGATTGTCTTCCGCTGCTGTACGGCATAGCCCAGTTCACGAATCACATTGATAGATGCATTGGAGTTGGCAGACGAAACAAAGATAACCACTTTAGCGACTTCTATAGCATCCACTATCACCTCTTTGTAGTTCTCTCCGCTGAAGATAGCTTCTTTGTCGATCCAATATGGAATGCCATATTCATCGAGTATGGCTTTGATTGTTGCAACGGTTTCCTCGTCCTTACGTGAATAACTGATAAACACATGGTGCTTCATCTCCTCCCGCTTTGGAATATCAACGACACGTGATGACACCATAGATTCCGTTGGATATTGGTTCACGTCTATCTGCGATTGATAATGTGACAGGGCAGCCTTGATGGCAAAGTTCTCAAACATGTCGATATAGTCCATCTCCGTCAAACTATTGAAGCGGTCAAACAGGTAGAGTTCTATCTCGTATGGCTTTTGAGTACGGCAGAGATTTGCAGAAATAGCATCTGCCATCACTTCAGCCACTTTCTTCAAAGGGATATGAGCTAGTCCTGCACCAATGCATGGAAAGGCTATTGAGTTGAGGTCAAGAGCCTGTAGCAAACGAAAGCACTTATCCACGGAGTGCTGCAAAATATAATTATTGATGTTTTCCGGGTTGTATAGTCGTCCCTCATATACATCTTGTTTGTGCTCATGGTCGATGGTTAGGCAATGGAAGATGAATTTCTGATGCTCCATCGCTCCAGCCGTTGATACCACCACATCGCCAAGCTGCGCAGGCAGTTTCTTCTGTGCATCTTCGCGTATGCCGTCGCCACCAGCCTTACGTATGCATCCAGAAATACCGCCACCCATGCTGATGCCAGTATCATCCGAACTTACTATCACCTCTGCCTTTGAGGTAAGGATATCGCCAAAGACTATCGTCAATGTCGAATTGTTGAATTGGTATTTACGCGGTTTCATATCTTTTGAATACTTAAATAAAAATCCGTGTAGTTTCGTTGATCTATCCCGTACTTGTCAAAAGAATCTGCATGATTAACTCATAAATGCTGATTCGTTCTTCACTTGACTTATCTTCTCATTTCGTTCTTCCACTCCTGTTCTATATGCAGTTTTTCGACGGAGAGCGCTTCAAATGCAATCTTACTTTTTGATTATTAGCTTATCCCATACCATAGACACGTTGCAAATATTACTGATACAAGTAGGACAATCACAACAATCCCTACTATGCATAGCCGTTTCATGAACCTACTGTGAGCATCCATTTTGCAAAGTGATTCTTGAACAGTATCAAAATCCGTATCGACATGAATGGAAGGTTCTCGTTTTCCTATATATGGTACAATTCTATTTTTTATCATTACGTCAACACATGCTCCAAGTGCAGGGCCAAATGAAATGTCAGAGAACTGATAATGCCTTATTTCTTCTATTTCTCTTGGAAGAAAATCAAATTCATTGTCAGGGTTAATCGGAATTATCTCTTTCTTTTCTTTCAACGCCAAAAGGGTGCCTTTTTGTACATACTCGCTTGAAAACACATCTTGTGATAATATTGGCATGAAAATCGGAGCTTCTTTAAAAGCTGAAATTAGTTCTTCATTCATGCTTATAGGATTACCCGAAAGACACTCGTAATCATAAAACACTTCATACCCTCGTTGAGTTAACAATATATGAAGTATTCGAGCATATTGAAGGCCTCCACTATGGTTATAACTTAGAAAAATATCATATCTTCTTTTCCTCATACTTTTTTTTTAATCGGACAGCAAGCTTCCATTGATCATTTGGCTTATCGAAAACGTTCCACAGGATAACCAAAGGAGGACTAACGGAACACCAAAGGATGACCTAAGCAACACCAAATAGGAACAAGACCGATGGTTCGCTGCCATTTGGTTCTTACGTTTGCAGCTATCGAATATATCGTTGTTGTTTGTCATGCCTTCCATTCCCTTACTTTTGTCACTTTTTATCGTTTGGCTCTATTTTATTTGCACGTTCATTCCAAAACGAAGCCTTTTCATTGTCATGAATCTTGTATTTAAAAAGTATGCAAAGTTGATTAGCACAGAGGTGCGCATACACTGTTTCAGCATTTGTGTCGCTGGATATACATAGACCATATCCTTGCTCAAAATGCTGTATAGCCGATTGAAATCGTTCAGCTGCCATTTCTATATTTCCCAATTTATATGCTGCTCTTCCCATAATGAACCTATAGCCTTCGCATTCGCTCATTATCTTTTTTAGCAAAACTTCGGCCTCATCATTACGTGACAATTCCTGCAAAGATGAAACTCTTGACAACTGTTCTCTGAGCCGTTTTTCTGGAGCATTAGCCATATCAAAATAACGTTCTGCTTCACGGCTGAATTCTATTGCTAGTCCATAATCTCCCTGATCAATACTAATGTTAAGTGCCTGTATACTATAACATTGCCCCATCCATGAATTAGCCATGTAATAGGTCTTCGACTCTGGCTCAGCATCCTTAATGGCATTTCCCAAATAATTTTTCGCAGTCGGATATTCTTTTGTTTTTAGTGCCGCCACTCCCATGTACATATTATTAATTGCAATACAATTTCTAATCTTAGGAATAAGGCTCTCATATTCAGTTCCTTTTATTTTAATACATATCAACTCATAGCAATCATTTGCTTTGGCATATTCTTTTTGGTTAAAAAACAACTTTGCTCGTTCATACATCTCCTCATACCAACGCATCAATTCTTGGTTTTCGAATATCAAACTGTCTTTTTTTTGTATCTCCGATTTTTGTTTCTTAATAAGGTCCAATTGCTTTACCAACTCTGAATTCTGTTCCTCTACGTCTAATTGCAACTTCTTAATTAGATTTACCTTTATTTCTAGCTCAGAATTTTTCACCTGTAAAGATTGCGTTAACTCTTGTTGCTTGATAAGGCTTTGATTAAGCTCATCTTTTTGTCTTTTAAGAGAATCTTTTTGCAATTCATTTAATCTGTTTAAGTATGTGATAGAATCATTCTGCATTTGCAGATAGTCCCTCTCTGCTTCTGATAGGTTCAAAGATTTTTGAATGATAACTTTTTCGTTCTCTATTTGATTTCGAGCCTCTTGTTCTTTCAGGAATCTGTTATTTTGCCATAAAAAGAATAACAGAAGTCCGATGATGGCCAAACCAATAGCAGATGCCACTATCATGCGTTTGCGGTTCTTCTTCGCCTGTTTACGAAGCATCTCTTCTTCTCGTCTCTTTGCCTTTGCTGCGAGATACAGTTCTTTTCTCTTGGCAATAATCGAACATAGAGCATCGTGAACGATTTCCACGTAATCCTCACCATCTACTTTTGAAATCTTGATAATGCGCTTATCGCTCAATATCTCTTTGTATTTTGAATCGAAATCATAATGAGAAAGTTCAGAAGATTTTCGTCTGACACGCTTCCCGTTGCTGTCAACTAATGCGAAAATGGCGGTTTCAATATCAGCACGAATTGAGTCTTCCTGGCCATTGCCTTTTTGCTGCGATATTTCATTGTTGATGGAAGAAAGGGCTTCCTCATAGAATCGTTCAAGGATCTTGTTGAGGGACTGACCAATCTCATTTTCATCTTTTCCTGAAAAGAAATCAATATCCTTCTCCCAAGAATCGCAAACGACAGATAGAAGCAAAGCTGGTATGACAGGAAGCTTCTCATCAATGGTCTTTTCTGGCTCACGAGAATACTGTTGAACGAAATAATGCAACACTTGCTCTACTTTGTTTTCATCGAATCGTTGCTGCTGGGTCATCACCTTCTTGGCGCCTTCATACGTCAGGGCCTTTAGGCAGTAGCGGTTGTCCTTCAAGCTTGGGATAAAGCATTTCTGCATGCCCCAATAATCTAGTTCGCCAATGAACTCTTTGCGGAGAGAGAATACAGCCTTGAAATCTTTCTCTTCCTTGATGGCAGGGAAAGCGGCCTTGTCACCAATGATTGACCTGACTTCCTTGATAATGTCATCAGGGCAGCTATCTGAAGATACTTCTTCCAACCAGTCGAAGAATTTCTTGGTCCAAACAATAGATCCTGGCAAATTGAAAACTTCCTCAAACTGGTCAAAGATAAACACGGGTGTAAAGGACAAGCCCATCGCCTGCGGCTTATAGTTCCTCAGTTTCCACCATGAAAATTGACTCAGTTCTCGCTGTAGGTCTGTTTGGCTTTCCAAGCCTTGGAAATCAGTTGAACAAAGCTTGTACTCAACATTGATGCCTTGGTTCTTCTCATTATACTCGGCAATGTTATCCCTAATGCATCGGTCTATGATGGTATTAAAACTATCTGGAGTACGCTCATAGTCATCACTCGTGAAAGTGATGGCTATTGGGAAATACATATTCTGTCTGAGTAAAGGAAACACTCCTGCATTCAGCAGCGATGTTTTGCCTTCGCCCGATTCAGCGTAACATACCGTGAAGTCATTACGAACGATCAGTCGGAAGAGTTCTTGAGATTCTTCCGTACGACCTTTAAAACGATAGGCGTCTTCTTCTGTATAGGGTTGTAATCCTAAAAAGGTATTATTTGCCATAGTGCTACCACTCTATCTTTTCAAAAACAGTGTAATCTTTCTCATCGAATGAGATCATATCAATTCCATTGAACAAAGCTTTCGGAAGGACACCAAAACTGGCCACCTGTTCAATATACCCCTCTGTGATTGGAACTCCATTATAAGAGGAGCCTTTAATAATCACAGGAATAGAATAGTTTATTTTTAGTTTCATAGGACTATCACTCTTCTTGCATTCTGCCAACCAGTCGCGTACCAAAAAGGTTTCGTCCTTCAAGCTCGACGTATTGGTAAGTTTTTGCATCCAGTTCCCAGTTATGATGGGCATAAAGTGGGCTGAATGTTTGATGCCATTTTCTATTTTTGCCCAATATGGGTGACCAGGTGTAATTTCTCCTTTTCCTCTGTCGTCAAACCAGGCCTTTACATTCATGTTCTTCAATGCCTCAAATATCGCAGTGGCAATCTGCCGATCTTCGCTGGCGTATGAAATAAAGACATCGAAATGCTCTTCTGCGTCAATCATGTTATTGCGCTCTTCTGCCTCGCGTACCAACTCTTGTCTCAAAAGTTTGGTGGCATCAACGAGAATCTCCTTCACTTGTTTATCTGCAGAGAAATTCTTCTTTTTTAGGAAATTCTCGAAACTGTCCTCTAGCTTATCCTTGTTAATCCAGTAACCTTGTGTTGTCTTCATGTCGCTGTTACGCCCCGTCTGTGTGGGTTGCCAAAGGAAGCGAAAGAGCCAATTGGGAAGATTACAGCCAAGCACAAATAGTTTCTTCTCGTTCTCTTTCAGGAAGTCTGTCAGTCCCGTAGCCCCATATTCTTTGTGATTGTGCGACAGAAGGAACGTCAACAACAAATCTTCGTCTGACACCCACTTGGAACCGTCTCTCGCCTGACCAAAAATATGATAGATACATCTTGTAGGCAACGTGCTGTTCTCCTTGTTGAGTCTATACCATATTGACTTATAACTCTCGATTTTTCCCTTCAACTGTTGTTCAATGATATCGAAGCAAACGGTGGTAATGATAATGGGGAAGTTAAACGTAGCAAGAAAGTCAATCACTTCGTCCTTCAGTTTGATGCACGATGCATTCTTGCTGACAAAATCCATGAAGTCATCCAGGAAGCGTCCTTGCTCGTTATAGTATTGAGACAAGAGCGAAAGACCATAATAGCCTCGTTCCTTCATCGATGTGAGTGCTGCATCATCAACAGCCACCTGAGGATACTTCATCTGGAACTCTCGTAAGATAAACTCCTGAAAAGGAATCTCCTTGCCTGTGTACTTGTCTTTATACACAATAGTATCCTCACCAATGATGGGAACGATAGAACTTCTTTTCTTCACCATATCATTGATGATGATTCTCCTCGTCTCTTCCTGTGATATATTTTGCGTCATACTTTCTATACAATTCTCTAATATGGTAATTTGGTCTTTTTCATGACAAATCGCGACCTGACGTTTCCAGATTAGGTGTTTATAGTAGTGCCATTTTCATCACGCATAAATGATTCTAAGCAACTATAAAAGATGTCCTTGCATTGCTCGTATGTTTTATCCATGAGTGCGTGGTGAAATTCTATAATGTCATTTTTGTTGGTTTGTGTGATGCGCTCCCACAGATTGCGTCTGTTTGCTGCTGTATATAATTGTTGAAGTTCTTCTTCTGTAAAGTAAGAATTGCCATTTAGAATACAACTTAAGTATGAATACGAATGGAGCATTTCTCTTGCATCTTTTACCGCCTGTTTTGCGTTAGCCTCATCAGCGTTCTTCAATAAAGCTCTAATTCGCTCTTTGATGTTCGACTGTTCTAATAGTTGCATGGCATACTGTCGTAAATCTTCTATCACTTTATCACGCAGCTCAAAGTTCAATTCTTTGGGCGGCACCTCAGAATCACGGGTTATATTCTCGAAATAATCGAGATCGATATCATTTACCTTTTTCATAAACCGTGGATAAATTGCATCCACTTCACTTACGACAATGTCATAAATAGCATGGCTAAATATCGTATTTTCCATCGCTTTGTGTTATCTATTAAAACCTATATTTATTCTTTTTTAGTCTAAAGCATCCAATAATATAAATGTTGCCCAATACTTTGGATCATTATAGCCCATTTTGCGAATATCTTGTTGTGCACTGATCAGGGCTTGGCGTTTTGAGGAACCTTCCATAAGGTGATGGTAGAAGAAAATCATTAGGTCGGCTGTCGAGGCATCATAAACTTTCTTCAAACTCATTAGCAGTGTATGAACTCCTGCATCCCTACGACGGTAGCTGATGAATATGTCGTACTTGTTTTCAGCCATTCTTTTCGATCTTATATCCCAATGAAATCAATAGCTTCAGCGTGTTGACGGCCATCAGGCGGTCATACTGTTTTTCACTTTCAGGGAGTTGGGCATAGGGCACCATGTCGGGGGATTCCAGTTTGGCGTCATCACGTTCGGGGCCGTATGTCCAGCCTTCGCTCTGGCGCTCGATGGCCCATCTGTCGTGTGAATTTTCGGCTAAAGCCTCGCGTAGTGCGTCAATGCCATCAGGTAATTCCACTTGCCGTAAATCCTTCAAGCTGGGAGTGTAGGTGCTTGGGTCATCGGGGAAAGCAGTGGTGCAGAAACCGCCAGCCTGCTCCCAAGCCTCAACAAAACGGGCGATGGGGAATTGTTTGATATCGTCTGTGTCGGGCACATAGAGGCTCACCATATCGGTTATCTGGTTAGCTCCCATGACAACGGTGGCAGTCATCTCTTTGTCTTCATGACCAAAGAGCGAAGCGTTTACAATGGGGATGACAATGCCGCCCTTTCTCAATGAAGTGAACACTGTCCCTGGATTAACCGTGACACGTTCAAAGACCCTAAGGTTAGTATCCTGGAAGGAATTACCTTCAATTCCTTTTAATGTTAGCGCGTATTTCACACACTTGTCATAATTAGGCTTATTCATATTTTTCAGTATTTAGGATTTGTTCATCAAGTTTATGAATTAGGGGAAATCATCAAGGACTTTGATGTGAAGTGAAATTATTTCTTGGCTCCGGCGCCACCAGCAGCTTTGCTGCCTCCTGCCATACCTGCGGCTGCATTGCCAGAGGCCTTGATGCCTACCATCGAAGGTAAGGTATTTAGTACTGGAGTATAGGTGGCTTTCAAAATGGTATTCCCATTGTCACGGAACGTAGTTACAATATCTCCCCAATAATCATTCTTAGCCTTCCCGTTGTTTTGCATTTTGACAAGCTGCTTGTAGTCGCGATGCCAATCCCTTGAACGTTCAGATTGAGGATTGTATCTGCATTTCTCCGAGAGGACTACCTTCATTTTGTATTCACCGGTTCCCCACGAAGGATTGTTCGCGGAAACAGGCATATATGAGCGAGGTACGACAAAGCAGTCACCTGTAACCTCGATTGTCGGTTTATCTTCTGCAATTGCCTTTTCTCGACAATATACATAGACTGAATCATTCAGTTCTTGTTCATTGATGGGGATATTGATTGAGAATGTGCCGAGTTTTACGTCTTGATATACTTGAACCAGTTCATTAATCCATGAAGAGTATATTTCCAGTTTTATATTGATTGATGGAGATCGGTGCTCCTCGAAACTAAACTGACTGATGGTTCTCCAATAGTCAATTTCGTCTTGTGAGGCATCACCGCTCCTTGGTTGCAGAATTCGGTTCGCTCTTAGGTTGGGCAAAAAAGACTTGTAGGGATTGAACACAATGGTGTCGGCGATAAGATGGAATTTGCTGTGAAGGAACAAGTGGTCAAACTTGGTGGTATCGATGTGGCAAACTATGCGTAGAAATTCCTGCCCATCTCTATGTGCACGCAAGGTAATCCCATCGAAATTCATGTCAGATGGATCCAAAGGTCCGTAGTTGGACTGTCGGCTATAAAAGTCGTTTTGTCCTTTTACTGACTGGAGGCTGTCCACAAAGGTACACTCCTTCTTCCTCATTTCCTCCCATGCCCTTTTCTGCTTTGAGCGTATTTTTGTAAGATTGATAATCTCTGTGCCAATTACGTTTACAACAGCAGTTACACCTCCCGAAAGCATGGAGGTTCCCAGGTCTGTCAGTATGCTGCGGCTATGAGAACGATAATTGGAAGCCACTTTATTGAGCTTTTCCTTCTTTGCCTCGTCCATCGGATTCACATTCAGAACGAATGACGTTTCCATGTTCTTCATGTCAAGCCCGTCCATGATTCCTTTGTCGTGTTTTGCCATCCCCGGCTTTTGAGGGGAAGGTTGGGCGTAGGAACTCTGGATACCGATCATGCATAAACTTGCCAGAAGAAGAAATCTTGTTGTCTTTGTCATAATATTTGATTGTTATAGTGCATCGATTAGGATAAATGCATTGTAAAAATATGGCATATTGTATTGGGTAAAACCAAGGCGTCGGTTTTGAACGTATGATCTGGTGGGTTTGTTTGAAGCATTGGAGTTGCTGCCGTGTGTCACTTCGTAATTTCTCACATCCTCTCTCGCCGACCAGAAGGCTTCATGAACAGTCAGACCCGCCTCAAGATGCTTATAGAGTTGAAGAATGAAAAAGCATGATGCCTCGTCATCGATGCTCCATAGGGTGGAGATGATCGTTTTTACGCCAGCAGTTTTCAATCCACGTTGAAGCCCATATACGCCATCGGGTGTGATATAACCTAAGCCGGACATGCAGGCTGACATCACGGCCAGGTCGATGTTGCCCATATCCATTTTGGCTAATTCTCGTGCTGATAAGATACCATCGTGCTGCGATGCATCGAAAACTGTCTGCTTCAGGTTTTTTTCCGAGCCTGAGAGAAATAGGCAGTTCCTTGATAACTGAATATCTGAAGCTGCCGGATGAATGTCAGTCCCGATCTTGGCAGCTTCGGAAAACAATCCATGTGTTGAAATATGTAATATGTGATATTTGCTGATCAGTTGTGCCAATGCCGATTCGGTGACCGAGTCTGCTCGAAGCACCATGTCTTCGGCATGTTTTTTCCTGACAGTTCGGATTGAGTCGATTTCGACCGATGAGTAGGGAAGAGGATCTATTCCGATATGCATTGACGCCAATAGGGAATAGGCTAATTCGTCGTTCCCTTTTTCTTGGTCATCTCCATGTATGCCGTATTCCACACCACCGCAGATGAGCATTTTGTCGTTTCGGAACGATTGTCTTTGTGGTGTAAGTAACCTTGTTGTAGTGAGTCTATACAGATTCTTCCCTTCCATGGAGGAGGGAGTCATGTATTCTATGCCAAACTGATGGAAAATGCCATCTGGAGAGAAATAAACCTCTTTGCAGTCACCTATGGCACGTACGATTTCTTCGTTCCATATGATGTTGAAGAGCGTACTGTCGGTATATAATATGTTTATATTTTCCCGGTTTTGTGTATCAGCAAGTGCCTCCTTCACTCTCAATCCATTACCCAGCGAATAATCATTTAGCATATTGACGTTCCCGATATCAATGAATTTGGGCTGGGCAGATTTCCTGTTGATGATCAATGCCCCTATATGATTTTCACCTTTCTTTTCGTAAACAATAAACTCGATGGCACAACCCGATATCGGTAGTTTATCCCTCACCTGTTTCCACGTGACACGGATTGAGGATAATGCGTTCTTTCGTTCTGACTCGGACATATCCGCCTTGAAGTCGCGTCCCATCTGCAGGAGTACGGCCTTGCTGTAGAGGGCGACGTTGTAAAGCAGTTCCGGTGCCTTATCCTCCAATCGGAAGCAATCGGTGACGAAAGGTTGCTCTGCCATCCAGTACTGCTCTCTTTCGGACTCGTTCATTTTTACGAAGTGATCATCAATAAAGCCGTGAGAGATAGTTAGGTAGTCCTGGTAGCATTTCGCAGTTTGGAGATTGTACTGCCTTGTCGCATCGTATTGCAACATCAGTATCTTGGCTTTTTTTCTTAAGGCTTCCGAATAGGAACGTTGGGCGTTTATCTTTTTGAAATAGGAGCAGATTGGTTCTATTTCTTTCAATGCCTCATCATAACGTCCCAACCTTGCCAGACATAGTGCTCGCTGCGACCGTACGATATTAATGTTTTGACGTGTTTCGGGGTTTCGAACATCATTTTGGTAGGGAAGGCTCATCAGGATGGTGTCCAGATGGGACAAGGCCTTGTCATAATGCTGTTGTTTATAATGTAATTGTGCCAGCTCGTCGTGGACGGCATTTATGAATCCATGGTCATATGGAAGGGCGAGACGTAGTGCCCTGTTTAGTGCGACCTCCGAAGAGTCGTATCGTTCGGTCAGAAAGAAGCGGCTACCGTCGATTTTGGCGAGGTCTGAAGCCATTCCCTGTTTTATTGCTGAGCTGTCCTCATTGGCCCAAGGTTTGTGCACGAGGGAATGCTTCATTTCATCCGATACGTCTTCCATGACACTATGTATTCCCAGCATATAGGCAATCTCCGCCTTGGTCTTCATGAGGGGCCAATAGGGATACTGGAATTCATTATCGTTTAAGGATTCGGCTTTAATGTGCCGGGAGGAAAGCGCTGAGTCTGCTGCTTGTTCTGCCAACAGTATTTGACGATAAGCCTTCAGATAATTCTTTGCCTCATTCAGCGTGATTGCATCGGTATAGGCAGATAAAGTCCCTTCATCAAATACATAATCCACCTGCTGCCCATAGGTGAGTATGGCCGACATACAGATACATAGCAAAGTGGATATGTATTTCCTATTCATGTTTCCGTGAATTATAATTGATAAGGGCAAAAGCCATGTTCTTTCCCGACTCGTTCTTGATGGTCAGCGTAAAGCTATCATCCCCCTTCCTCAACCATATATAGCAGACACCTTCGTCTTCGAAGGATTCGCCATTGTCGATAGTGGCTGTAAACTTGGCGTCCTTCTCAAATGGGATGATGGCAAACAACTGTTTCCCTTCACGGCCGTTGATCTGATAATTTACCCTTGAATCTTTTTTTACCGTGATTTCGATGAAGGAATATTTATAGCGTGGATCGCGTCCGTCGCGGTATCTTCCACCGGCATTGGTGACACCTCTGTGACTTTTGAGTATGCTGAATCCGACATCATTCAGTCCAAACATATCCACAGCCACCGAAGTGGTGCACTCTCCATTTTTGTCGATGGGCAACTCGTCCATCATCGTCCAGCTCATGTCTCGTGCCAGGGCCTTGTTCACCTTTCCTTGATTCTGAGGCGAACGAAGGTCGATGCAATGCATCACCAGCGAAGCCATTTCTTCGGGAATCGCTGATTTGTCGAAATCGGGCTTTTGCTGCGAGAAGAGACTCGATGGGAACAGAAGCAGCATGCCGACAAGGATGATTGTGACCATTTCTTCCGGCCAGAACCTGATCAGTGATTTGGCATAGCTTTTACCGGTTTGGCTGGTTAATCTCTTTTGAGGGACAGAAGGTGACGCAAGGGCACTGGTGGCGAGTTGGTGTATTTCGTCCATTTTCGGTCTGTCCGTTGGGGAATAGTTCAGGCATCGACGAATCGTTTCGCTCAGTTCATAACTGGCATGAGCAGAACTGAGACGAGGCACTTCCGTGTCTTTGGTCTGCGTCTCTCCGCCCTTCCCCTCAAAAATGTATGTTCCGGTGATGGCATAAAAAGCCAGAGCGCCTATTGTCCAGATGTACGATGCCTCAGAAACGGCTCCCGTTCGGTTGCCCGATACTTCGGGGGCAGCAAAAGCCATGGCATCTTTTGCCGAACAATTGTCTTTCAATAGGAATTCTTTTCCAGCAATCGCGATACAATCGGGGGCAATGCCATTAGGCACGAATTTATTGAAATCTGCTGAAAGATTGAGCAACAGTTGCCAAACGGTTTTTTCGGTGGCAAGCCCGGCAATGTCTTTCAGTGTCAGTTCGTCATTCTTCATCTTCTAAATGTTAGGGTATCTTTTGCAATGCTGTCACCATTCAAGTGCATATCGCCCACTTCGGTTATTGGCACGGCCCAGAACATCCCCTGGTTGGCACGGGTGTCGGCTTTTGAGACGATGCCTATTACCTTGATGTCATCGTTTATCTTGGCAATGACAGGCCCTCCTGAGTTGCCGGGATTGATGGGGGCCGAGAGTTGCAGGCATCCGATGGCTTTCGTCGAGGTGTCGTTGTAATCCAGCTCCATCAGGTTGCCGTACACGGCTGTTGCCACATCGGAATTGTTATCATTGAGCGGATAACCGATAACTGCAATGTCATGATTGTAGGATTTGGCAAAGGCAACGATTTCTTCCCATGTGGCCATTGGAATGATGTGCGATTCACCGGAATCATTGCCTGGATTCTGTGCCTTCAGATATGCAAAGTCACCCAACTCCATGTCCCGTCGGGTGGCAATCGGGATGATGCTTCGCCAATAAAGTGGATCCTTGGCCGATCCCAGTCTTATCACCATGTCGCGGCTTTTGTTCATGCGGAAATCGGTCGAGTAGTAGCTGTATCTTTCAAATCCTTTGCTTATGACGCAGTGGGAGCGAAGGGTGTATATCTCGTATCCTGCCATCCTGTTCCCGGTTTCCGCTATTGTTGCAAGCCTGACTTCCGGCGACATCTTTGCTCCCCTGGAGACGCCATCCCATTCCTCGTCTGTAATCCAGGGCTCGATGCAATGTCTCGCAGTGACAAACAGGCTGTCGCTTGTGAAGAAGGCAGTCCCTTCGGCGGCCATCTCTAATTCGATGGAGTCGGCAACAATCTCTTTGTGCTGACCGTCTACAATGATGTTTCGAATCAGATAGACCGAGTCGGTAGTGATATGGTAGATGGCGGAATTGAATTTACTCAAATCCTCATGATGCAGGTCTTTGCGTTGAAGTACAAGAAGTGCATAAGCTGCTATGCCTATGGCCAGCAAAGCCAGAACCGCAGTCGATGCGTAGTATTTTCTTTGGTCTTTATGTTTCTTGAATACGATGCCTCTGTTGGCATCGAATTCGCCATCATCCAGCACTTCAAACTTGAGTTCCGTCTTCGTTTTGGTGGCGTTTGCGTCCAGGTCGATGATGGAAATGGTGTCTCCATTTCGTAGCACTTGTGCAATGGCCAGGTCTGTGCCATTGACTTGTACGCTAAGGCAATCGCACCTTCTGACAATATACCACCCATCGCCTTTGATGGCTTCGTCAGTCCCTTCCGTTCCCTTGGGAAGAATCGATGCGCAAAGGTATGGTGCGTGCAATCCTGATTCGGGGATCTGTATGTCGCAAGCGTTGCCTTGTCCGATGTCCAGGGGCTTTTTGCCGTTGAACACCGAATCGCCAACCTTCTTCTTGTCGGGTGATGAGATATAGGTTAGTCTGTAATACATGATTTAATGATCAAGGGTATTCCTTGTGTGAGCGCCATGTCATAGACATTGACATTTTTGCCTGTACTATCTGCACGGAGGTCGTCGAATGAGCGTAGATCGTAGTGGATTTTCCTGCTTCTTAGCTTTTTCTTCAGGGCAATGTCTTTCTCCACTTGCTCCTGCTCTTCATCATTCACAGGTCTGTATCCCAGTATCAGTTCTTCAACGCTCCATCTGTTGTGTTCAACTTCGGTCAGAATGTTGATTTCCTCCATAGTCATCGCATAATATTTTTTCCAGTCGTCGGCTGTATGACCGATGGAGTGCAACTTGGTGCCCAATGTCATGGCGTTGAAGATGTTGGAATATTGTTTCGTCAGCGAACCAATGCCACGCCATAGTTTCTCCAAGGCATCTTCGTCGATGGTCGATGGGGCAGTGATGGGATCATCGGGAGCCAGGGAGAAACAGTGATTGTAAACGTAGTTGACTCTTTGTGCTAATTTTTGAAGTTCGCGTATCGTATTCAGATTGCAGCAGTCGTAGCTGAGGGGGTAGATTGACGTATAGGCACCCTCTCTTGTGGCAAATTGAATCAATTCGCTGTTTTTCGTATGGCAGAGGATCGGTATTTCGTTCCTATAGACGGTTTCAGGGAGGCAGAATGCTTCCGTGTAGTTACGTTGGGCTTGCGTATGGCAAATGGCAATGGTCAGTTGTTGACGTCTGTCCGTGCTCCATTCAGTCAACTTCTGCCTGATGGCATCATTTCTGACATTCCCATTGACAAACTCCCATTCCACATCGACAAAGTCCTTGCGTCGATTCTCGTACATCGGGCGATGCAAAACGAATTGTGGATTGACGTCGTTCAAGTCTATGATGCGGTAATAGGAATTGTCAAACAGATGAACATATCTTTGCGTGAGTTCGTCCTTCCTTGGAAAGATGTCGTCGTCGATGATGGTGATTCTTGTCCTTAGTCGGGCGTCCCTGCAATAGTTAGGGTAGTGGGCAATAAGCGCGGTATTTATGGCAAGTGCTTCTCCTAAGGAAGAAAGGCCTGCGATGACAAGGTGAACGATGGTTTCGCTCCCACGGGTTATAGGAGTGCGGTCCAGCATGGGAAATCTTGACGAAATGTTGGGCAGTTTTACAAGGATCGTCTTTGCCAAGAGGTCTTCCATCGTTGTGGCAAACACATCCACCTTGTCATTTATTTCCTGGGGCAGCCCTACTGTCTGGAGCAGCCAGAGGGTGGTCGGGTCGCTTACGACGAGTATGCATTCCAGGCGTTTCCCTTCTATGTCATCATGCTTGCTGGCCTCTTCGGTTAATCGGCGGATGGCAGCATGGTCGTCATTTTCAAAAAAGACGAGTTCACCATTCGCCCTTTCTTGGGCTGCAAGTGACTCGTCTTTATTTGTTGTACTAATTATTATCATGTCCTTATTGTGGGATTTTCTGAATAAATGCTGTAGGGACATAGGCAGTGGAGATCAGTCCGATGTTTGTGATGGAAAGCACTACACGTTGTTGCCCGGCGACTCTGGCGACTTTCCCTTCCACTCCTTTGAAGTTGCCATCTATGACCTTGACGAGATCACCGCTCTTGTAATGACATTGTTGTTCGGTGACGAACATTAGATGCTCATTCATGCTTTGGGTGGCACGGATGAAGTTCTCCATCTCATGGCATGTGATGGTTAGGGGAGGGTTCTTCTGTTGGTCATTGTACTCCAGATGGTTATAGTAGTAGGAGAGGAATGAGAGAATTGGTGTCTGCTTGACGTATTGTTCGGCTTTGTCTTTCGTGGTATAAACGAAAAGAAGGTTTGGGATCAGACTCTCCAGAATTATCTTGGATTGATTGTTCACTGACTTGTGGACCATCCGCTTGGCGACGTAGGCGTAGGTGCCATCGTTGATGATGTAGTCGGCAGCTTTGTCTTCGCGTCCGTAGGAAGCGCGGAAGACGTACCAGTTTTTGTTTGGGTCGGGGACATAGCTTACCGACACCCCTGTTTGTGTGTTTTGTGCTTCGGGGATGGTATCAGAGGTAGGTCTGACACAAGGAGGTTTTGCCTCGCCTCGTCGAGTTTCGACATTAGACAATGTACTCATATCGGACCTTTTGCATTCAAACATCGGTTCGATGCGATTTGTGCTGCTGCATATTATGTATTAGGTATGGCATCACAAAACATGTGCAAAGATACATAATAATTTGAAAAAATGTTATTTATCGCCACATTTTTAATAATTTTAACCTTTTCCGCGCGTAGTTATGTCGCTTTTTTATCAAAAACATGAGAAAAATGAAACGAAATAATAAAGAATAATCAGCATTTGGGAGTTATTCGGACCTGCATCAGTAACTTTTTAATCTTTTCCATTATTCAACACGACAAATCCAAAAACACTTCTTCCCCTCTGTCGTGCATTCGCGTACCTGTCGCCATATACTGGTCAAATAGTTGAAGAAAAACTTGCGAACGTGCAGAAAAGGGCCTACCTTTGCAGTGTCAAAATGAAAATCAATGAACAATTAACAATTGATTTTCGAGACAAAAACAAAAAACAATAATATTAACAATTAAAAAATATACAACTATGTACGCAATCGCATTCTTCGCCACCGTGATCCTCTTTTCAGCAAGCCTCTATGTCGGCCACAAGTTCATCGAGATAGCAACCCATTTTGACGATAGCGCCGCTGAGTCTGACTTCTTCATCACGCCCAATCCCTACATCGGTGCTTTCCGCAAGTCCGCCTGATGTCCCCATTCATCAGCATCCCACCCGTATCTTGACAATCTCTTTGTCATGAAGCAATCCCCGACAGCCTTTCGGTTTTCGGGGGTTGTTTGTTAAGTTTTATGCATTCTCAGTGATATGCATGAGCATGTCCCCCAACGAACGTTAGAGGACATCATTCTGCAGATCCATGTCCTTCAGCGAACGTTAAGGGACATGCCACCATCGCCGCATGTCCTTCGACGACCGTTAGGGGACATGAGCCTATCTTCGCATATCCTTTAACGGACGATAGCGGACATGCTCCCACCTCCACATATCCTTCAACGGATGTTAGGGGACATGCCGCTATCTTCGCATATCCTACAACGGACGATAACGGACATGCCACCATCGCCGCATGTCCTTCGACGAACGTTAGGGGACATGCCACCAGCTCCGCATATCCTTCAACGAACATTAGCGGACATGCAACCATCGACGCATATCCTTCAACGAACGTTAGCGGACATACAACAATCGCGGCATATCCTCCCCGGTACCTTGGGGGACATGCCTCGATTGGAAATCGGGTTTCAGCTTTTATTACTGTTGTTCGTCAATCTGGGATAGATGTTCCTTCGCGATGTCGAGCGCAATCTTCCGCGTACGATAATCCTTGTTGACCACGTAATTGCCGTTGCGGAGCAGTTTGCCCGTCCGGTACGCTTGCGGAGTGGTTCCCCAACGTCTTCGGAATGCTAGGATAAGGTTCTTCTGACGCTTGAAGCCGCAGCGATGGGCCACCTCAGTCACCGACAGGCTCTTGTCGTCGAGCAGATCCTTTGCTTGCATCATTCTCCACTCGATGATCATCGTGCTCAGGTTCATGCCCGTGAGCATCTTGAATGCATCGTTCAGCTGCCGATGTTCTACGTCGAGCAGCAGGGCGATATCACTTGACCGCTGTGTCCTGGTCTTGCGTACTGCATCCACCACCGCATCAATTATCACTTCCCCAAAGGGTACCATTGCGTGGAACATCTCCTCCACGCTCTCTACGACATGTTTCATTGTTTTGTTGTTTTCGAAAAAACTCAATGCTTGATCGAGTTGTTTGAATTTCGTAAAATTTCAGTCAATTTCCAGGTCAATCTAGGGGCCCAACCCCTCCCTAAGTATAATATTCTACTCCCCCCCTATAAAGGGGGAGAGGAATATTTAAATACTTGGGGGGGTATGGGTGCCCCAAGATTGATTTTGCTTTTGATAAAAAAAATTTGTTTCATCGTTTGACAAGTTTTAGAAGTTAAAAACACTGCAATCCAGCCTATTACTGAATTGCAGTGCAAATTTACGAAAAAAAGTGAGAAAAATAAAATTTTTAGGGGCTGATTCGGCATAAACTCAATGTCAAACTCAATAACTCAATGCATCAAAACTCAAGAACTAAACGAAAAAAATTCATCTATCTTGTCAATTAGGTTTCTCTGGAAATAGTCTGCCACCATCGAGTAACTGTTATAGGTCGACTCTTGGGTGCCACCTGCGTTGTAATAATCCTCGATGGTCCACGGGTATTTCTTCTCGTCGCGGAAATATTTGGGGGCATTGTCAAGCACACCCTGATCGCAAAGCACACTTTGTGGCTTTATCTTCGTGTTCACCCACTCCACAAACTTGGGTCTGGATCTATAAAGGAACACGGAACTATTACCTAGTTTCTTCAGTTTTTGGTGCAGCACAATATAGATGGAGAGCCAATGGCTCTTATTCACGAAATAGTTTGACTTGTTCGGTCCATCCGTATAACTTAGAATGAATGCAATCAGTTTGTCTTCGTCAATCTGTTGATGAATATAATGCTCCTCGGGTGCCGCAGACTGTTTTAGTTCCATTTGTTCTTGTTCAGAAGCAAGACTTTTTGCCTTTGACAAAGCGGGAGCTGGAGTATTCATCTTATCTTCTTCATCACCAAAAATGAACTTGTGGTATTGTTCTTTCAGACCATCATACATCTCACACTTGATCAGGTTCTGCCTGTGGATGATGATGAAGAATATGATTAGAGAATAATAATGCACATAACGATCGAACAATTCATCCTCCTGGAATAAAATATTCCAATCGAAAAGATTTTCAGGATCGGATGTCGATTTCAATATGCGTAGCAAGGATTTCATTTTATTTGTCTCTTCCTTCTGCAAAGGATTTTTCTTGCTTTCCTGCAAATCTTCAAGATTCAGTTCATCATTGAGAAATTTCTTGATCACTTCATCGTCTGCATCTGCGAGCTTTGCCCAATGGGATTTTGATGTCGGTTCAAGTCTGCTGGATTTTAATTTTTGGACAGAAATTTTGAGTTTCTGAGGTAAACGATTAGTGCTAGACTTGACGTAATTGCGAAATTCATTGATGACAAACTCCTTCAATTCATCGCCGTGCCTGAAATCTATTTTGAGGTTCAATTTTTGATAAAAATTGTACACCAAATCTATTGCATTATCTAACTGACTTCGATAAGTATGTTTGATTCGATCTCCATTCACGAGATGTTTATTCAGGAAACTTTTAGCAGAATTACTCTTGAACAACAAATAATTCACCATGAAAAATGCATTGTCTTTCGACAGATAGTCAAACTCTAAAGTATCAATCTTTTCATATGCTTTTACCAAATACTGAGAAAGATGATAATAGACATCTTTATACATTTCATAAGCATCTTTCAACATCAGATAATTATAGATGTCCATTTTGAAAATGTCATCCTGATAGATGTATGAAAATATGGTGCGGCCAATGGTTATAAACCTATCGACCAATTTGTGTTCATATAGGAAGATTATATTGAAAGACTCATTTTCTTCCAATGAATAGATATCAATAGTTAATTTTTTGAGATCCTTTATTAGTGATAAATAATTATCAAAGGAAATATTCCTAGAAGGTACAAATACTTCTTCAATCTCTGTCGGATTAATTTCAGTAGGTTTCATGCTTCAAATTATTGTAGTGTAAAGAGGCTTTATTGTTTATTAGTTCAGATGATCTCTAAAAGAAGATGAGACTCAGGACCACGCCCTCGTACTCTGCAGCATTTTGGTCGCCACGCAGCACATCGTCCGCTTCCCATATCTTGTCTTCGAATGCTTTCGATGTATTGTCTTGTGCTTGTTTCTTTGCCAAGATATTAAAAATTGGGTGCAAAGATAGTCGTTTAAACGCAATTATACAAATTATTCCGGGAATTTTTAATCCGAATCTTAAAAAAGGCGAAAGAAATGGGTATGGGACAATGAGTCTTCCAAGATAATGGATTTTGCGCTACCCGAGATGAGGTGGGAGCCTTAAGACTCTTCTTAATCAGTGCGATTGACTGTGTGCAAAGATACAGGATAGTGTTGAAATCGCCAAATAATTGATTGAAAATGGTGCTTTTTTCAATTTCTTCTTGGAAATTGAAAAAAAAACGGTATCTTTGCACGCGAAAAACCGCTAATAATTTTAAATAGTAACTTATATGTTTTTGAAAGACGCATTGACATTTAGCGCAGATGGCAAGACACTGGTTAAATGTGACGAGAGTTATGAAGGTAAGGTGGTTGTCCCCAGCAGTATGAGCGAACTCGGGCTGAGTCCCAGTAGTACGTTGGCCAGAATCCTCTCTGTAATTATCCCCAACAAGGTGACGACCATCGGCAAGGATGCATTCAGGAATTGCGATAAAATCACCTCCATCGTGTTGCCTGACAGCATCACTCTGATCGAGGAGAATGCCTTTTGGGGCTGCAGTAGCCTTCGCTCAATCAATATTCCAAATAAGGTGCAGAAGATTGATAGTTTTGCCTTCGATGATTGCTCGAAACTTGAATCAATCGATATTCCTTCGAGTGTAAAGGAGATAGGGATGTATGCTTTCAGCGATTGCTCCGGAATCAGGAGAATTAACGTAGATCGCGGCAATAGGAATTATTGTAGCGAAGATGGCGTACTGTATTCCAAAGACAAGAGTATTTTGTATAAGGTGCCGCCGTGTTTTGAGAAGTTCACCATCCCCAGTTCTGTATCAAGGCTTGACTATAATGCTTTCAGCGATGGTTGCAAACTTACCACGATGGTGATTCCCGCGAATGTGGTGGACATTGAGTCGGGAGGCGTCTTTGATGATTGCAAAGACATCAAGGGATTTGTCGTTGACAAGAGTAATCCGGTATATCGTGATATAAATGGTGCGTTGTGTTCGAAGGATGGCAAAGATCTTATTCGTGTACCCGAAGGATTTGAGACATTCAAGATGCCGGACTGCATCCTTACCATCAAGGAGGAAGCCTTTTGGGGATGTGAAAAACTCACGGAGATAGAGATTTCAAAAAATGTGATGAAAATTGAAACAGAGGTCTTTGCCGAAACCAACGGTAACAGGCGCTTCGTTGTCGCCGAGGACAATCCATGCTTTTGCGAAAAGAATGGAGCCATCTGCTCGAAGGATGGCAAGACGCTGCTTCATGTCCCGATTGGGTTGGAGACGTTCACAGTGCCCGACGGTATCGTCTATATCAATGCCGATAGCAATGACAGTCAATCAAATGCTTTCGAAAGCAACGAAAAGCTCACCTCGGTGACAATCCCGAGTAGTGTCATTCAGATAGGAGAGTACACATTCATGGATTGTGAAAAGCTGGTGGAACTGCACATGAAGCACCAGACGCCTTTGGAGGCGTTCGATGAGAAATCGGACCTTGACGTCGCCAAGGTCACCCTCTTTGTGCCACGCGGTTCAGAGGGGGCTTATCGTGCACATCCTTTCTATAGCCAGTTCGCCAAGATTGTAGGTGAATAAGACATTCTGCAATAGGTTTTAACGTTAATGAGCGTGTAATGAGCCGATTAGTGCCTCCGAGGGAGGACTATGACTGTGATTGAAAAAAAGCAAGCCGACCGTCAAAGGGGGCTTGCTTTTTTGATGACTAAAGAAAGAGGAACCGACAAGGACAGTTTTATCGGAAAAGGACCTTTCGACCATCCTTGACATACAACCTGCCTCTGATTGGCTCGCCGACACGATGCCCGTACAGATCGTAACAAACGCCAGGACTGACCTCGTCGGCAGCTACAGACTCAATGCTGTTGACCAGCTGGATGCTGCTAAGTGGGATGCGAGAATACTCAACATCTTCCTTGTTGGTCGAATAGGCGACATAGAGATAGTCGCCAATGACGATCGACTTGGGATATGCATAGCAGGGACGCTTGGCCTTGCCTGAAAAGCGTTGTGCCTGCATCTCGTCCTTGGACCGAAGGAGCCAGGCATGATCGAACTGGCTGCCATCGGCACTGAGAGTCAGCACGAGAGGCCATCGGTCCTTATTGGGCACAGGATTGGCCACGAAGTAGCTGGTGCCATCGGGCAGATTGCCTGCACTCTGCTTGCTGCGCGAATCAGGCACATCAGTCAGCACTGCATCGCTCCAAGTCTCGCCCTCGTCGAAGCTCTCGGCAGCCAACTTGCGGAAGGTGCTTTTCTGGTCGCGAAACATCATCACGATTGTACCGTCGGGCTTACGATAGAGGCTTGGCTCAAGTTCACGACTTTGACTGTCGCTCTGTCTCTGTGGAGTGAAGTCGGCCTTATGCCAGCCTGTCTTGCCTGAAGGATCATCGGTATAGATCGGATAGACGAAGAGACCTGGCGCAAAGTGTGCAGCATTGACGATACGTCCGCTGGGTATCACATGGGGGTCCTGCTCGAAGATGGCATCCATACGGCTGCCATCGGCCATTGTGACATCGGCAGGATCAGTCCAGGTAAGTCCGTCGGTCGAAGAGACAAAGCGCGTGTAGCCCTCAGTATGATTGGCATTCCACGTGTTGATATACCCAATCAGCTCATCATTATAGACATGCCAACCGCCCGAGGAAGTGGAACCATTGTCGATGGTTGGAGCAAGGACCATAGGTTCACTCCAGGTGGCGCCACCGTCTAGGCTACGCGCATAGGCAACCCAGGTTTCGGAGGCATCCTCGTCGGTATGCGAGCTCTGCCACATGCAATAGAGTCCATCCTTGAAACCAACCATACAGACACCGTTGCTGAACTGGTCGGTCGAAGCGG
>JAEEGK010007605.1_pt1 | contig 25798 bp, 20 predicted proteins | sample 8958771 | NCBI WGS metagenome assembly JAEEGK01 (sample SAMN16246547, study PRJNA631951) | gut metagenome | biome: gut microbiome; feature: rumen; material: SC-attached | host: Bos | place: Iran: Karaj | collected 2018-10
GCCATGCAGGAGCGCATGTTCGAGGTGCTCGGCATCAGCAAGGAGGACGCCGAATACAAGTTCGGCTTCATCATCAACGCCTTCAAGTTCGGCGCCCCGCCCCACGGCGGCCTGGCGTTCGGATTCGACCGCGTCTGCGCCCTCTTCGGCGGGCAGGAGACGATCCGCGACTACATCGCGTTCCCGAAGAACAACCAGGGCCGCGACGTGATGATCGACTCCCCGTCCCGGATCGACGACGCGCAGATGGAGGAACTTTTCCTGTCTTCCACCTACGTCGAGCCGCAGCCGTGAGGATCCAGTTGAACTACGACCTGAGCGCGCAGAACACTTTCCGGATGAAGGTGTCCTGCGCGTGCTATGTCGAGTACGAGACTGTCAAGGAGCTCGAAGGACTCAATTTCGCGCGCCTGCCCAAGCCGCTGCTGCACATCGGCGCGGGGAGCAACCTCCTGTTCACGGGCGATTTCCCGGGCACGGTGCTGCATTCCAACATCGAGTTCATCAAATACGTCGACCTGGGGCTGGACGAAGTGCCGGTGATCGTCGGCGCGGGCGTGGTCTGGGACCACTTCGTGGCCGAGACCTGCCGCCATGGCCTCTGGGGCGCCGAGAACCTCTCGCTCATCCCGGGCGAGGTCGGCGCCGCCGCCGTGCAGAACATCGGCGCCTATGGCGTCGAGGCCAAGGACCTCATCTCCGGGGTCGTCTGTTTCGACCTGGAGGAGCGCAAGAAGGTCAAGTTCTCCCGCGAGGAGTGTCGCTACGGCTACCGCGATTCGCTGTTCAAGCAGCCCGAATTCCGCGGCCGCTACGTCGTCACGAGCGTGCTCTTCCGGCTCAGCCGCAAGCACAACCCGCGTCTCGAATACAAGGGCGTGCGGGAGGCGCTCGGCGGCAAGGAGCCCGGTACGCCGCAGGAAGTGCGCGAGGCCATCGTCCGCATCCGCCGGCAGAAGCTCCCCGATCCCGAGGAGATCGGCAGCGCCGGCAGCTTCTTCAAGAATCCGGTCGTCAGCCGGGCGGACTTCGGGCGCATCTCGCCCGACGGCAGCGCCCCGCACTTCGACCTGCCGGACGGCAGCGTCAAGGTCCCGGCGGCCTGGATGATCGACCAGTGCGGCTTCAAGGGCGCGTCCGAAGGGGGCGCGGCCGTCTATGAGCGGCAGCCGCTGGTCATCGTCAACCAGAGCGGCGAAGCCACCCCGCAGGAGGTGCTCGCGCTCGAGCAGAGAATCATCAACGGGGTGCAGGAGCGTTTTGGCGTGACCCTGCATCCGGAAGTGGAGCACATATGAGCAGTTTTGTCATCGAAGGCGGACACCGCCTCAGCGGCGAGATCCATCCCCAGGGCGCCAAGAACGAAGCCCTGGAGGTGATCAGCGCCGTCCTCCTCACCGCCGAGCCGGTCACCATCACCAACGTCCCGGAGATCCTGGACGTCAAGAACCTGATCGACCTGCTGCGCGGCATGGGCGTGGGCGTGGAGCGCCGCGCCAAAGGGGAGTACACCTTCACGGCGAACCACGTCAACGAGTTCTACATCCACAGCGCCGACTTCGTCGCGAAGTGCGCCCGCCTGCGCGGCTCGGTCCTCGTGGTCGGACCGCTCCTCGCGCGCTTCGGCAGCGCCTTCTTCCCCAAGCCGGGCGGCGACAAGATCGGCCGCCGGCGCGTGGACACCCACATCGAGGGCTTCATGCGCCTGGGCGCGAAATGCGCCTACGACACCGCCAAGCGGGCCTACAACCTCTCCTCGGGCCACGCCATGAAGGGCTGCTACATGCTGCTGGACGAGGCCTCCGTGACCGGCACGGCCAACATCGTGATGGCGGCCGTCCTCTCCGAAGGCACCACCACCATCTACAACGCCGCCTGCGAGCCGTATGTGCAGCAGCTCTGCCGCCTGCTCACGGCGATGGGCGCGCAGATCGAGGGCATCGGCTCCAACCTCCTCACCATCCACGGCGTCAAGAGCCTGCACGGGGCGGAGCACCGCATCCTGCCCGACATGATCGAGGTCGGCTCCTTCATCGGCATGGCCGCGATCACGCAGAGCGAACTGACCATCAAGGACGTGTCCTGGGACAACCTCGGCATCATCCCCGAATGTTTCCGCCGCCTGGGCGTCAAGCTCGAGCAGCGCGGCGACGACATCTATATCCCCGCCCAGAAGAGCTACGAGATCGAATCCTTCATCGACGGCTCCATCATGACCATCGCCGACGCGCCCTGGCCGGGCCTGACCCCGGACCTGCTGAGCGTGCTGCTGGTCGTGGCCACGCAGTGCAAGGGCAGCGTGCTCATCCACCAGAAGATGTTCGAGAGCCGCCTGTTCTTCGTGGACAAGCTGATCGACATGGGTGCGCAGATCATCCTCTGCGACCCGCACCGCGCCGTGGTCATCGGCCACGACCACAAGATCAGCCTGCGTGCGGGCCGGATGACTTCGCCGGACATCCGCGCCGGCATCGCGATGCTGCTGGCGGCGATGTCCGCCAAAGGCACCTCCACCATCGACAACATCGAGCAGATCGACCGCGGCTACGAAGACATCGAGAGCCGCCTCAATGCGCTCGGGGCCCATATTGAACGCAAATAACGGCAGACTATGCAGGTACTCAAATTCGGTGGCAGCTCCGTGGCGGATGCCACCCGCATGTCGCAAGTGATAGACATCGTGCTGGCCGCGGCGGCGAAGGACCGGACCATCGTGGTCAGTTCCGCCATCAGCGGCTGCACGGACGCGCTGATCGCGATCGGCGCCGAGCAGGATCCCGCCAGCCGGGCGCAGCAGATCGAAGCGCTGCGCCGCCGGCACCACGCCATCGCGCGGCGGCTGTTCACCGGCGACGAGCGCCGGGAGATGGTCGCGGAGCTCGACGGGCTCTTCGCCGAGCTCGCCGCCGCTGAGCCGGAAGCCTGCGTGACCTTCGGCGAGCTCTTCTCCACCCGCATCCTGGCGCGCAAGTTCGCCTGCGAGGACGTCGCCACGCAGTGGCTCGACTCCCGCAAGCTCGTGCGCACCCTGGGCGGCGTCGTGGCCGAAGGGCTGAGCTACGCCAACATTTTCGCCGCCGTGCAGGCGGCGCCGGACGTGCGCCTCTTCGTGGCGCCGGGCTTCATCGCCTCCGACGGCGAAGGCAAGGTGACCACGCTCGGCCGCGGCGGCTCCGACTACAGCGCCGCGCTGTATGCCGCCGGCGCCCGGGCCTCCGCGCTCGAGATCTGGACCGACGTGCCGGGCATGATGACCGCCAACCCGAAGGTCGTCCCCGCCGCGGTCACCATCCCGGATATTTCCTACAACGCCGCCCTGACCCTCGCCGAGAACGGCGCCAAGGTGCTTTACGCGCCGACGGTCAAGCCGGCGATGGAGGCGGGCATCGCCTTCTCCATCCGCAATACCTTCGATCCGCGCCACCCCGGCACGCTCGTCTCCGGCCGCCCGGCCGTCAAGGAGGGCGAGTGGATGGGCGTGACGAGCCGGACGCTGGCCGACCGCGGCGAGTCCGTCGTCTGCCTGGTCGGCGAGGCGGTCGCCTCGCGCGCCTCGGCATCCGCCCGGATGCTCGCCGCGCTGTCCGAAGCCGGCATCCAGCCGCTGGGCGGGGTGACCGGCGAGGGGGACGCCTTCTTCCTCCGCGTCCGCCCGACCGTGGAGAATGCCGCCGTGGGCGCCATCCACCGCGAGTTCTTCGAGCACCGGGCCGTGACCGTGATTCCGGTCTTCATCGCGGGCTACGGCGCCGTGGGCCACGAGCTGGTGCGGCTGATCGGCCTGAGCGCCGACCGCATCGCCACGCGCCGCGGCCGCTCCATCCGCATCATGGGCCTGTCCAACAGCACCCGCTTCACCATCGACCTGCGCGGCATCCGCCCGGAGGAGGCGGAGGCGCGGCTGGCGGAAGGCGACAACGCCGCCTCCGGCGCGTTCGTCGACGCCGTCCTGGCCGCCGCCCCGCGCGGCGCCGTGTTCGTGGACTGCACCGACGACCACCACCTCCACGAGCGCTACGCCGAGCTGTTCCGCGGCGGGCTCAACATCGTGACCTCCAACCGCCGTTCGCTCTCGCTTCCTTTCGTGCAGTATGCCGCCCTCAAGGCCGAGGCCCGGCAGAACGGCGCCTTCTTCCGCTACGACACCACCGTGGGCAACTCCCTGCCGATCCTCGAGTCGATCGCCAGCGACGCCAACTGCAGCGACAGCATCGTCTCCATCGAGGCGGTGGTCTCCTGCACGCTCAACTATATCATCACCGGCTACGACGGCGCCAAGCGCGACAGCCTCGCCACCCTCCTGCGCCGCGCGCAGGACGAGGGCCTGACCGAGGCCGACCCGCGCACCGACCTGGGCGGCAAGGACGTGCTGCGCAAGCTGCTCATCCTCGCCCGCGAGGCCGGCGTCCCGCTCGAAGCCGACGACGTCGAGATCGTCCCGATGCTCGGCCCGGAATTCTTCGACTGCCCGCTGGAGACGTTCTACGAGCGTCTGGCGGCCTACGAGCCGCAGTTCATCGCCCGCGAAGCGGAGCTCGACGCCGCGGACCGGCGCCAGCGCTTCGTGGCCTCGCTGCGCCGCGACTCCGCCGCCCCGCACGGCTACCGCGCCGAGATCAAGATGCAGCGCGTCGGTCCCGAAAGCCCCTTCTACTGGATCAGCGGCACGGAAAACGTGACCGTGGTCACCAGCGAATACTCCGCCCCGCTCGTCATCAAGGGCGCGGGCGAAGGCGTGCGTCTTGCCGCCACCGGCATCATCAAAGACATCCTGATGTAGTATGGAACTCTTCCGCCAGATCCTTTCCTTCGACTCCACCTCCGGCCGCGAACGCGAACTGGGGGAGTGGCTCGCCGCCCACCTGGAGGCGCCGTCCGTCGAGACCTTCGAGGTCGGCGACGGCACGCTCGACGTCCTTTTGCGCTGGAGCGACGCGCCCCGCGTGGTCTTCTGCTCCCACATGGACACCGTCCCGCCCTACATCCCGCCGACCTTCGAGGCGGACCGGGTGCTGGGCCGCGGCACGTGCGACGCCAAGGGCCAGTTCTACGCGATGTACCGCGCCTGCCAGCGCCTCGCCGCGGCCGGCCACAAAGACTTCGCGCTGCTGATCGTCAGCGGCGAGGAGACGGGCTCCTGGGGCGCCAAGGCTTTCGCCAGACTGCCGTTCCGCGCGCCGCTGTTGGTCGTGGGGGAGCCCACGGACAACTGCATGGTCAGCGCGTCCAAGGGCACCAAGCGCTTCGACCTGACCTTCACCGGCAAGGCCTTCCACTCCGGCTATCCGGAGCACGGCCTGAGCGCCGTGGAGCTCTTCGTCGACTTCATGGAGCGGCTCCGCGCGGCGGGCTTCCCGGACGATCCCGTCCTGGGCCCGACCACCTGGAACGTCGGCCAGCTGGTCAGCGACAACCCCCAGAACATCCTCAGCCCCTGCCTGACCTGCCGGATCTATTTCCGCACCACCTTCGCCTCCGACGCGAAGGTCTCGGAGTGGATGCGCGCGCAGGCGTCGGACACCCTGCGGGTGGAACCCTTCGGGGGCGACGCCCCGGCGCGCTATTTCACCCTGCCCGGCATCCCGTCCAAGCCGGTCTCCTTCGGCAGCGACGCCCCGCACCTGTCCAACTTCGAGCGGAAGGTCATCTGCGGCCCGGGCACCATCACCGTCGCGCACCGCGACGACGAGTTCCTCGCCTTCGCGGACCTCGAGCAAGCCATTTCCAATTACATCCATATTTACGAACAAGCGATTACCTTATGAAAGTGATTATCAGCGGATATGGCAAGATGGGCCATATGATCGAGGGGGTCCTGCAGCGCCGCGGGATCGAGCTCGTGTGCGCTTCCGAAGACATCTGCGCCATCCCGCGCGAAGTGGCGCGCGAGTGCGTGTGCATCGACTTCACCACCCCGGATGCGTTCCGGGCCAACTACAAGACACTGGCGGCCAACTTCAAGGCCGTCGTGGTGGGCACCACCGGCTGGAACGACATCTGCAGCGAGGTCTTCGCCGCCTTCGAGGCCGCCGGCACCCCGATGATCTGGGCTTCCAACTTCTCCATCGGCGTCAACGCCTTCTTCGCGGCCGTCCAGCGCGCCTGCGACGTGCTCAAGGGCCAGGGCTACAAGCCGCACGTGGAGGAGATCCACCACATCCACAAGCTGGACGCACCCAGCGGCACGGCCAAGAGCATCGCCGCCCTGATTGCCGACCACCTCGGCGAGACGCCCGAGATCGGCGCGCAGCGCATCGGGGAAGTCCCCGGCACGCACACGGCCGAGTTCCTGTCCGACGTGGACAAGCTGACCTTCACGCACGAGGCGTTCTCCCGCCAGGGCTTCGCCGAGGGCGCGGTCGTCGCCGCCGTGATGGCGGACGGCCTGCAGAGCGGCGTCCACGAGTTCAAGGACCTCATTTTGTAAAAATAATTTCCTATATTTACGGCTGTTAGTTAAATAGTGTTGCGTTATGAAACCTCTTGTCCTCCAAGGTTGCGGCACGGCGCTGGTGACTCCGTTCACCCCCGACGGTGCCGTCGACTATGAAGCCTATGGCCGGATGGTAGACCGCCAGGTCGCCAACGGCGTCCATTTCCTCGTGCCTCTCGCCACCACCGGCGAGACGCCCACCCTCTCCGCCGGCGAGAAGACCGCCATCTACCAGCTCGTAAAGGAACACGCCAAGGGTCTGCCCCTGATGCCCGGCGTGGGCGTCAACAGCCTGCCCGACACGCTCGGCAACATCCGCCTGCTCGAACCGCTCGGCGCGGATGCGCTGCTCGTGGTGGTGCCCTACTACAACAAGCCCACCCAGCAGGGCCAGTACGAGTACTTCAAGGCCGTGGCCGCGGAGACGTCCCTTCCGATCATCATCTACAACGTCCCCGGCCGCACCGGCGCCAACATGCTGCCCGACACGGTCATCCGCCTGGCGAACGACGTCCCCAACATCCGGGGCATCAAGGAGGCTTCCGGCAACTACGACCAGGTCAGCGAGATCATCCGCCGCGCGCCGGAAGGCTTCACCGTGCTGAGCGGCGACGACGACATGACCCTCGCCTTCATGGCCACGGGTGCCCACGGCGTCATCTCCGTGGCGTCCAACATCGCTCCGAAGGAGGTCACCCAGATGGTCGAGGCGATGCAGCGCGGCGACCTTGCCGGCGCCCGCGCCCTGCACCACCGCCTCTTCCCGCTCTTCAAGGCCTGCTTCGTGGAGTCCAACCCGATCCCGGCCAAGGCCGCCCTCGAGCAGCTCGGCGTGATCGGCGGCACGGTCCGCCTCCCGCTCGCCTCCGCCTCCGATGCGACCAAGGCCCTGATGCAGAAAGTTTTAGCAGATTTATGGAAATAACGAGAGAGAAATTCGAAGAGGTGATCGCCGGCCTGGAGGCCGGTCAGATCCGCGTCGCCGAGAAGGTCGACGGAGTCTGGCAGGTCAACAAATGGGTCAAGGAAGTGATCCTGGCGGGCTTCAAGCTCGGCCAGATCACGGACATGTCCCAGGGCCAGTTCCCTTTCTTCGACAAGGATACCTACCCCGTCAAGTCGTTCTCCGCCGAGGACGGCGTGCGCATCGTGCCGGGCGGCACGAGCATCCGGCGCGGCGCCTATGTGGCGCCCGGCGCCATCGTGATGCCGCCGTCCTACATCAATGTCGGCGCCTTCGTGGACAGCGGCACGATGGTGGACAGCCATGTCACCATCGGCTCCTGCGCCCAGATCGGCAAGAACATCCACATCTCCGCCGCCACGCAGATCGGCGGCGTGCTGGAGCCGGCCGGCGCCCTGCCGACCATCATCGAGGACGGCGCCTTCGTGGGCGGCAACTGCGGCATCTACGAGGGCACGGTCGTCGAGTCCGGAGCGGTCATCGCCTCCGGCGTGATCATCACCGCCTCCACGGCCATCTTCGACGCCACGACGGGCGAGTTCGTGCCGCGCAACGCGGACGGACGCGTGGTCGTGCCGCGCGGCGCCGTGGTCGTGAGCGGCAGCAAGCCGCTCAAACGCGGTCCCGGCGCGGGCAGCGGCGTGGCCCTCTATTGCCCCGTCATCGTCAAGTACCGCGACGAGAAGACGGCCGGTTCCGTGGTCCTCGAAGACCTGCTCCGCTAATGGTGCAGCTGCATAAATATTCGGGCGCGGGCAACGATTTCGTGGTGCTCGACGGGCGGACGGAGGATGTCTCCGCGTTCCGCTCGGCGCAGCGCATCGCGGAGCTGTGCGACCGCCGGAGCGGCTTTGTGGCCGCCGACGGGCGCATCGGTGCCGACGGCCTGATGATCCTGACGGACGATCCGGACTATGATTTCCGGATGGAGTACTACAATTCCGACGGCTCCGGCGGCATGATGTGCGGCAACGGCGGCCGCTGCATCGTGGCTTTCGCCGACGCGCTGGGCCTGCGCCCCGCCGACGGGCGCGTGTTCCGCTTCGTCGCGGCCGATGGCCCGCACACCGGCGAGATCCTCGCGCGCGACGGCGACTGCAAGACGGTCCGCATCCGGATGATCGACGTGCATACGTTCCATCCTGCGCTGGACGGCTGGTTCCTCGACACGGGCACGCGCCACTTCGTGCGTTTCGTGCCGGACGTGGAGGCCGTCGATATCGAAAAAGAAGGCCGCCAGGCGCGCTGGGACCCCCTTTTCGCGCCCATCGGCGCCAATGCCAACTTCGTGTCCGTCGATCCCGACGGGACGCTCCGCGTGCGCACCTTCGAGAAGGGCGTCGAGGCGGAGACCCTCGCCTGCGGCACGGGCATTACCGCCTCTGCCATTGCCGCATACCTGGTCGGTACGGTGGCAGATTCCTCCCTTCGCGCCGGGGAACCAAGTTTTGCCGGGCACGAAAAAAGTGCCCGACAAATACTTGGTGTCCCCTGCTCCACAACGCCCCCGCGCGAATCCATCAGGTACGACATCCAGGCGCGCATCGCCCGGCTGGCGGTGGATTTCCGCCCGGAAGGCGACCATTTCACTGACGTTTATCTCACGGGCCCTGCCGATGAAATACGATAAATTCTTCTCCGACGACGTCCCGTCGTTCATGCGTTCCCCGGTGCGCGAGATCTTCAAGAAAGTCGACCTTGCGTCCATCTACTCCTTCGCCGGCGGCTATCCCGACGCAGCCACTTTCCCCACGGAGGACATCCGCCGCATCAGCGCGGAGGTGCTGGAGAAATATGGCGCCAAGGCCCTGCAGTACGGGGCCACGCAGGGCGTACCCGAGCTGCGGGCCGTGATCGCGAAGCGCTACGGCGTGCCGGTGGAGAACGTCCAGATCACGACGTCCTCGCAGCAGGGCATCGACGTCTGCACGCGCGTGCTCGTCAATCCGGGCGACGTCGTCCTGACCACGGCGCCGACCTACCTCGGCGCCCTGCAGTCCTTCAAGTCCTACCGGGCCGACATCCGCACGCTGGACACGTTCGACTTCTCCCGGCCGGCCAAGTTCTGCTACGTGATCCCGGATTTCCAGAATCCGAGCGGCGAGACGATGACGCTCGAAGAGCGCCGGAAGCTCGTTGCGCTGGCGCGCGAGCACGATTTCCTCATCGTCGAGGACAGTCCCTACCGCGAGCTGCGCTACAGCGGCGAGCCGGTGCCCACGATCTACTCGCTCGCGCCGGAGCGCACGCTGTTCCTGGGCAGCTTCTCCAAGGTCTTCGCCCCGGGCTTCCGTCTGGGCTGGATCCTCGGCGCGCCGGAGCTGCTGGACCAGATCTACGTCTGCAAGCAGTCGCTCGACCTCTGCCCGCCCGTCTTCGACCAGTACATCGCCGCCGAGTTCATGGGCAGCGGCGCGCTGGACGCCAACCTGCAGAAGAGCATCGCGCTCTACCGCGCCAAGCGGGACAAGATGCTCGCCCTGCTGGAGCAATATATGCCCGCAGGCGTGTCCTGGACGCATCCGGAGGGCGGTCTGTTCCTGTTCGTGACGCTGCCGGAAGGCTTCGACACCGTCGCGCTCTACGACCGCGCCCTCTCCGCCGGCGTCGCCTACGTCGCGGGCTCGTTCTTCTATCCCGACGGGTCGCACCGCAACACGATGCGCGTCAATTTCTCCTTCCTGGACGCGTCCCGGATGGAGGCCGGCGTCAAGCTCCTGGCCGAGGTGGTCGGCCAATAACAAAAAGAATCCTTATATTTGTCTTGTCAACCAACAAGACAGATTATGAGAAAGATCAGCATCCTCGCCCTGTCGGCGGCGTTCCTTTTCGCCGCCTGCGCCCCGAAGTACAACCCCAACGACGCCCGGACCTTCGGTCTGGCCGGCGATGTCAAGGAAGTGCATTTCTCCGAAGAGATGCTCGAGTCCTCTTCCGAAGAGGTGGCCGCGCATTTCTGGGCCGACAAGGACAAGCTCGAGATGACCTTCGACGAGAAGGGCCGCATCACGCTCGACGCCTACGGCACGGTCTACAAATACGACGAGGCGGGCGTCTTCGTCAGCGACGACGTCCCCGAGGCGGTGATGTCCCGCGACACCAGGGGCCGTATCGAGGCCTATGACCACACCAGCCTCGACGACGTCGACTTCACCCACTACGACATCTCCAAGTTCTACAAATACAGCTACACCTACGACGCCAAGGGCCGGCCTGCGACGGCCGAGCGCGGCGGTTGGGAGTGGGGCGAGAACTGCACCTACTCCTACGACGGCGCCAAGGTCTATCCCGCCACGGTCGTCAAGGAGGGCGGATCCGAAGGCTGGAACGAGAAAACCACGCTCACCTACGACTACACGGCGTTCGACGCCCGGGGCAACTGGACCGAGCGCTTCCTGACCCGGGTCACCGAAGGCTGGGAGGAGCCGTGGGAGGAAGGAGCGGAGCCGCAGGTCGACACCACGGTCGTCAAGATCCGCGAAGTCCGCACCATTTCCTACTGGTCTGACGCGGAATAATCGGGGACCGGCGACTTTTTTTGAAGAAATCTTCCGCCAATAGCGGATTATTCAAAAATTTGCGTATCTTTGCAGTCCCAAATCGAGGCTTTAGCTCAGTTGGTTCAGAGCGCTTGCTTGACAGGCAAGAGGTCAGCAGTTCAAATCTGCTAAGCCTCACCACTCGCAAAAGGCACTTGCAGCAATGCAGGTGCCTTTTTTCGTTATCAGCGTCCGACCCTGCCAAAAATTTATTATTTTTGCGTAGAGAGGGTCCCCATATGTTCAGGTTTTCTATTCTTTCCTTCGCCATTCTAACCGTATTGTCCTCTGCTTGCGGGCTCATTCCGTCCCGGCAGACGACTGCGTTGCTGGACGACGTCGCGTCCTATGTCAACGAGCACCCCGACAGCGCCCTGACGGTGCTGACCGGAATCGATTCCACCACACTCAACACGCGCGGCCTCCGCGCCCGCCACGCCCTGCTGCTGACGATGTCCCGGGACAAGGCCTATCTGGACATCACCGTCCCCGGGCTGCTCGCCCCGGCGGAGAAGTATTACGAGCACCACGGGACGCCCGACGAGCGGATGAAGGCCCTTTATTACAGAGGCCGCATCGCCCAGGAGAGAAAAGACCGCAACGCCGCCGCGGTGTTCTTCTCCCGCGCGGAGGAGTATGCCGGCGAAGTCACGGACAAGCATGCGCTGGGGTTGCTGTATCTGGCGCAGGCGACCATATTCAACCAGGCGCACAATACCCAGAAAGAGAAAGAGTATATCACCAAGGGCCTGTCCATCTTCCATGAGATCGACGATCCGATGCACGATGTGGCGTTGGGCCAGCTGGCGATCTGTTCTTTCACCCTGCACGAATGGGAGCAGGCGGATTCGCTGTTCGGCGTCGGCCTGGCCGCGGCCTCCGGCAATCCCTATACGATGTCGGTCCTCCTCTCCAATTACGCGCGGATGAAGGTCTCGCAGCCCGAGCCCGAGCCCGAACTGGCCATCGAACTGCTGGACCAGATGCGCAACGAATACGGTTATCCGTTGTCATTGCGGGATGCCGGGGCATACGCCTATGCCCTTGTCCTTTCCGGGAGGACCCGCGAGGCGAAGCAGCTCCTGCTCCAGCTGGAGGAGCTCGCCAAGACATCTCCGCTCGAACTGGATCCCTGGCTGTGCCGCTGTGCGCTCTCGCTCGGAGACTACGAGACCGCATACAAATATTTGAGCGAATCCCGCCTTTCTGAAGAGGACGAGATCCAGCGTGTCCTGACCGATTCGGTCTCCGAGGCCATTTCTTCCTATCAGGAGCTGACCGAGAGCCAGCGGCGGATGCAATACAGGATCTATCTCTTCGCCCTGTCCGCCCTTCTGCTCCTTTTCGCGCTGGCGCTGGTCCTTGCCAGACTGCGCAGGAACCGCCTGGAAGATGAGCGGACGCAGATGCAGGAGGCCTGTTCCATCCTCGAGCGGGAAGTCGCCGAGCAGGAGAATCAGGCCGAACACATGCAGCAGCAACTGATGCAGTTCCGCGAAATCGCCCGCCAGGAGCGCGTACGCCGGTTCCGGCAGGCCGGAAAGCTGCGGAGCTCCATCTGGCGCCTGGACAATCTGGGCATGCCCGGCTGGTTCAAGAAAGATCCTTCGATCGCGGCCATCAAGGAAGAATTGTCCTACGTTTATGATATCGACGACTCCGGAGAGAAGCTTCTCAAGCGTCTGGACCAGGAATTGGACGGCGCGATCGTCCCGCTGATGGAAAAACTGAATCTGCAGGACAAATCGCAGGATCAGCTGTTCCTGTGCTGTTGTCTGCTGGATTTGCCGTCCGATGTCGTGGGCGCCAAACTGGGGATTACGCCCAATAATGTGCGCGTGAAACGCCATCGTCTGCGGGACCAAATCGCGAAATTAGACAACCCGGACTACGATGCGCTGTTCGATATCCGCAAATAATCCAAATTTCCAAAGGCGTCGAATAAATCGGCGCCTTAATTGTAAATACTTGTGAATCAGAATGATGTGGCAATTTTGCCCCATTTTGCTTCCAATCTGTAATATCGAATATCATTACACGCGCGTAAAGTGTTGTAAAACAATGTATTACGCAGTAGCTGTGTAATGCCCGAGAAGGCCTGAAATGTAGTTTTTTTGTGTCCTTCTCCATACCTTTGCTGTCGAACCAAACAAAGAGTAAAATGAAAAGGAATTCGATTTTTTCAATGATTGCGGTGCTCGCCACCGTCGCGTTTACTTCTATCAATGTTACTCCTTGCTATGCCGACGGAGGGAACGGTGATCAGGTCATCATCTTTATTGGCGAAGGCACCCTGCCTGGCCCTATCGTCCGCGTCTCGTTCGCGGAGCAGCTCCCTCTCCAGGTCGAATTCGATCCGGCGTCTTCCATGCTCCTGATCCGCTTCCACGAAAATCTGGGCACGTCCCTGCTCGAACTGGAAAGCCTTACTTCCGGCACTCAATATAATGAATACTATCAAGGCGCGCCGGGCGTCGTCCCCATCATGATCCCCGGACAGCCCGATTCGTACCGGCTCACCATCACGCTTTCCGGTGGCCGTGTCTTTTCCGGTATGTTCGATATCTATTAGCGACTGACCCCACCCGGCAGGTATAGTCCTGCCCGACATATACGATTTCAGGCCGTTTTTTCGACGGTCCTGGGTGAGAACACCCAACAGAAAAGACAAACAACCTTCAATTCATTATTAAACGGGCGGATCCCGAAAAGCCTCTGATAGAGTAGGGAAAAAGACAATGATTCATTATGAATGCTAAAGCTAAAGTCTGCGTCGTCGTTGCTTCTGCAGTCATTGCAATCTTCCTGGGCGGAATGATCTTCTCTGCAAATGCCAGCCTCAAGGCGGAGAGCAAGGGACCGAAGGTCAGAAATGGAGAAGAGGCGATTTGCGAGGATTTGAATAAAAGGCCCTGCCGCGGAACCGTGTGCCCGGTCCCGAGAATCTTTGAGCTGGAAGATAGAATGATTGCAGACTAGTTGAAAGAAAACACCGTGAAATCTATTCAGATTCATTATTAATATGGGCAGTTCCCGAAAAGCCTTTGATAGAGTAGGGAAAAAACAATGTTTTATTATGAAAACTAAAACTAAAGTCGGCGTTGCCGTTATTTCTGTCATCGTGGCAATCTCCCTGGGTGGTGTCATCGCTTCTGCAAGCGCTTCTCAAGGTGGCAAAGAGTGCGGAGGACCGAAGGAGAACAAAAGGTGCCAGAACAATAACACGAACCCTTGCAGCGACCTGTATGGATGCAAGTCGACAAGGACTGCTTCCCTGTACGAGGAAGTCGAACGGATGGGGCTGGATTGGTAGTAATCTTCCCGGAAATCAAATAGACAGGCAGATCCCGAAAAGCCTATGACAGAGTAGGGGAAAAAACGAACGAATATGAAACAGAATAAAAAAAGAATCGGCGGCCTTTTTGCCTCCCTGTGTACTGCTGCGCTCCTTCTTGGTGGGGTGCCCTCTTTTGCTGAAAGAACTAGCGGCGGCGAGTGTACTGGCCCGACTGTAGACAATGATTGCTCTTGCACGAACACCGTTCAGTGCAGCGATACGAGCGGCTGCGAGTCTGGTGGTGGTGGTATCAGCTGGGAGAAAGTCCTCAAGTTCTTGAAGGAGATCTTCTCTTAAGCCTGGGCCTGTTGAGGTGTGTCCGGGACAGACCCCGGACACACCTTGATAACTATTATATTTTCTATTCTTAAGTAAAAGCATTATAATGAGTTTCAAGGGATCTCTCTTTTTTGTATTTGCGATGATTGCACTTGCGTCTTGTGCCAGTCAGAGCGGTTCGGATATGGTCGGGAAGACCGTGATTACCATGTCCGATTTCAAGAAAGTGCATGTCGAAACACCGTTTGAGATGTTCGCCGGTGAGCCGAAGTTCGTGCGCGTCCCTTCGAAAGAAGGTTACAGCTTCTCGAAGGCATTTAAAGTTGAATATATCAATGATAAAATATATATCCTCGACCAGAACCACTACCGCCTGGTCGTCTTTGAAGACAGCGGCGCTCCGGTCTTCAAGCTGGACTACAAGGGCCGCGGGCCCAATGAGTACCTGCAGATAACGGACTTTGCCGTAGCCCCAGACGGGAGCCTCTGGGTTGCGGACGCCCAGAAAGACAGGATGTTCAAATATTCCGCGCAGGGTGTCATGCAGGAGTCCGAACCTTTCCACAGCGAGGTTGTCCGGATGTGCGCCCTCAACGACAATCAACTTCTTATCGGGATAGCAAGCTATGATATCACCGAATATGCTGGAACGGCACTTGCTCTTGCGGATTCCACTGCGAAGATTCAGAAGCCTGTTCTCCCTTATCCCGAGAGAACGGATCCGAACTATTGGTTTTCTTCCGTCATCTCCCGGGGCGAGAACGGCGTGTTCTACAACTGGCCTGTTGACGACAATCTGTATGAAATCTCCTACGACGGCGAACTGCTGAATACCTATTACTTCGATTTCGGCGCAAAGACCGTCCCGATGAAATGGAGGAACGACCTGGAGCCGCACGAGTCGCAGTTGCCCGAGTATCGCTTCCTCACGCGCTCCTTCAAGGTGACGCCCGAATACGTCATCTGCGCAATCTGCAACAGTGTGGACTGGGCCTCGGTCATCATGGATCGGGAGAAGAAAACGATTGCCTATTTCGACGACAAGACCTCCGGCTACACGCTGATCGGCCAGTATCCCTATGGTTCCATCTGGCGGATCGACCCGACCTGCGACGGCACCAGCCTTCCGGAAGAAGTGCAGGGCTGGCTGGAAGACGGTGACGATGTGCTTGCATTAATCCCTATTGAATAATATGCGTACCAAGAGTTTTTTCAGCAGCTTCTGTCTGCTTGCCGGCTGCTTCCTGGCAGCTGCCACCCTGCAGGGGTGCAAGGACGAGAGCGAAGAGATGCGGGCGTTCATGTCATCTCCCGTTGCGCTCCCGACCCAGGTCATCAAGGTAGAGAACGGTGCGGTCAGCGAGGAAATCCTGCCGGACAAGTGCATCCGCCTGGTGTATTGCTACGGCAACGGCGAATGCTATCCGTGCCTGGTGTCCCATATCTACGAACTGTGCAACCTGTTCGGCCGCGAGGAGTATTCCACGGTCATCCTGCTCTGCCCGCCGGAAGAAGAGATGGAGGTGGTCGTCAACCTCGTGAAGGCGGCCAAGTATGATTTCCCGATCTATTTCCCGGCTGACGGCGAACGGGAGACATTCCGGCGCGACATCCTCCCACGGATCAAGTACAAATACTTCCTTCTGGGCGACGACGACCGGCCCCGCTCCATCGGGGACCCGGTCCGGGACGAGGAAGCGTACATCCGATTCATGAAAGCCCTGCAATAAAACACCTTGCGGGGCAGAGGGGTATGGGAATATTGCCTGATTTTCTTATCTTTGTAAGGAGCGATCGGCCGGGAGGCCGGACGCGGAGGCTTACAACACATTAAAACTGAAAAACTGATGCATTTCCCTTTCTTTAAGCGCGGTCTCGCCGCGCTGCCCCTTTTGCTGGCACTTGCCGTCTCCTGCGGGACGGACAAGAAGAGCGGGGAGGGTGAGACCCGCCTCGACTCTTTCTCTGCCGAAAGCAACGCCTCTTTCTTCCAGGATGTCTATTCCGACGTCCGGATCATCCCCATCCAGTTCGACGGCGACGTGCTGGGTTCCTCGCTGAACGTTTCCCTCAAAGAGAAGGAAGACAGATATATCCTGGTCGACCAGATGACGCAGACGGTCTTCTCGTTCGACCGCGACGGCAAGCCGCTCGGGCGGATCTCGAAGCCCGGCCGCGGCCCCGGCGAATACAACCAGCTGGTCTCCTGCGACTACGCCGACGGCAAATACATCGTCCTGGCCGACGGCGGACACATCATCGAATACGACGCGCAGGGCGACATGCTCCGGGAGTTCTTCCTGGAGCGGCAGCTGATGGACGTCGCGGTCGTGGACGGCACCCCCGTGCTCCTCGTCTCCCGGATCGACGGCGAGATGGAGGAGGTGGCGGACCGGATCCTGGTCTGCGATGCGTCCTACCAGCCGCAGAGCAGCTTCTGCCCGGAAGGGTTCCAGTTCTTCAACTACAGCTCGGTGCTGACGCCGGTCGCCGGCGAGGCGGGGAACTTCCTCTATGTGGAGCCCGTCTCGGAGCAGCTGCACAAATGCAATAAAGAAGGCATCCAGCACACCTACAAGGTGGATTTCAACGGCAAGGCCATGCCGGAGAAACTGCGGACGGCAGACGACTACGAGGAGATCCTGAACATCCTGGACGGAGAGCCGGACATCTTCTGCTACGAGAAAGCCTTCGAAAACGAAAACCACCTGCTCCTGGCCGTCGAGCATCTGGAAAGCGGCTCGGAGACGGAGATCGCCCACTGGCTGGTCGACAAGCGGGACGGTTCTTCCCGCATCGAATATATGGACTACGACGGCGAACTGTTCAGCTTCCTGGGCGTGCCGATGCTGCTGACGGAGCAGGACGAAGTCGTGTATGTCGTGGACACGGAGATGCTTGATGCGGCGATTGCCGCGGTCCCGTCGCTGGCCGCCGTCAAAGACAGCCTCCCGGCGTCCTTCTCCGGGCCGGCGCTGCTTGTGTGCAAGATCAAATAAACCACGTATATGAAAAGACCGAACGTATTGGGACTTGCCGGCGTGCTGCTCGCCGCGGCCCTGGCCGGATGCGGCCAGAAGAATGACATCAAGGAAATCATCTGCGACACGGACCATGCGGTCGCGGTCGACCTGACCACGTCCGGAATCTTCACGCAGGTCGTCCTGGAGGAGGGACCGCTCGTGGTGAAGAACCACATCGAGGTCCCGGGCGACGGAAGCCTGTATCTCTACGACAACGTCCGCCCCTACCGCTATTCGCTCGAAGACGGACGGCTGGAGATGGCCTACGGGCAGCGCGGTCGCGCGAAGAACGAATACGTGAAGATCTGGAACTACTGGCTGGACGGCGCGGACATGTGGCTGTTCGACATCGATGGCGGCAAGGCCCTGTGCTATGCGCCGGACGGCACGGTCAAGGACGTGAAGGAGAATCCGGGCGGCGCGGAAGGCTTCCAGCAGCTGTGCCGGCTGGATCCGGAACACTGGGTCGGGAAGGCCAATTACCACGGCACGCCGGGCCAGACCCCGGAGCTGGTCCTCTTTGACAATGATCTCCAGCCCATCCAGCCGATCGGGGAAGAGAAGCTCCGCTCGGGGATGGTCACCGGCTATCATTTCTGCACGGACGCGGAGGGCGTCCTCTACTCCGGACCGCTGTCCGACAAGATCTGGCGGGTCGGCGAGACGGACCGCCGGGTACAGTACAAGGTCACGTTCACTGACGGGAGCATGAAGCCGGAGAACTATCCGGACGAATACCAGCAGCTTTCCGATATCGCCGCGAAGCTCGAGACGCAGAACTTTTCATTCAACATCAACAGCCTGACCGCGTCCGGCTCCTGGCTGGGCTTTACCTATACTTCGAGCCGGCGGGGAAGCATGTTTGCCCTGTATGATACGAAGAAGGGCGAGACATGCTGTTTCAACATCGTACTTCCGGAGGAGTGGCAGCTGGTCAGCGGCAACCTGTCGGGCGACAGGATCTATCTCGTCGGCTTCAGCGACGAGGACGGCGTGAAGGTCTGGTCGGCCAAAATGGAGGATTTTATTGCGCAGAAGGGGATTTGACAGTAGTTTTTGTAAGAAATAAGCCCTAACTTCATCCGTCGCTTGTTATTTTGAAGAGAATGATGAAAAATTTCCGGATCCTAATCGTTTCCCTGTCCGGCGTGATGGCCCTGTGCGCGGGGCCGGGCGCGGCGGCGCAGCCGATGACGCTCGAAGAGGCCATCGGCGTGGCGCGGGCGCAGTCCGTGCCGGCGCTGGAGGCGCGCGCCGCCTTCGTGTCCGACTACTGGGCCTGGCGCTCCTACCAGGCGAGCCGGCTGCCGTCGCTTGCGCTGACCGGCAATCTGGGCAAATTCGACCGGTCCCTGCGTCTGTTGCAGGACCCCCAGACCGGCGAGATGCTCTACACCACCAATTACAATATGACGAACAACCTGGGCCTGGAGGTGAGGCAGAACATTTCCTTTACAGGAGGCAGCCTGTACCTCAGGACCAGCCTCGAACGCCTTGACGACTTCCAGGCCGGGAAGATGAGCTGGTATTCGCAGCCGCTGGCGCTGTACTACCACCAGCCGCTCTTCGCCTACAATGCGTTCAAATGGGATAAGCTCATCTCTCCGAAAGAATACGAGAAAGCGAAGCGCGTCTATCTGGAATCGATGGAGGATGTGACCCTGAACGCCGTGCAGCGCTATTTCGACGTGATGAAGGCCCAGAAGCTCTATGAGGAAGCCCGGATCAACTTCGACAATACGACCCGGCTGCTCACCATTGCGAAAGAGCGTCTTGCGCTGGGAAGCATCACGCGCGACGAATATCTCCATATGGAGCTCAACATGCTCTCCGACAGTCTGGCCATCAGCGAGAACGACGTCGCCCTGCGCGAAGCCCGGATGCAGCTCAACTCGCTGCTGGGCCTGGACGAGACCCGCGTGGTGGAGCCGGTCCTGGAGGAAGTCCTTCCGGCCGTCCTGATGGACTACGACCTGGTGTTGCGCAAGGCTTCCGAGAACTCTTCCTTCAACCTGACCAACGACATCAATATCCTCAATGCCGAAGCCGCCATCGCGAAGGCGAAAGCCGACCGGGGCATCTCGATGCAGTTGAGCGCCACGTTCGGCCTTTCCAAGTCGTCGCCGGAGCTGAAGAATGTCTACCGCGACCCGCTCGACCAGGAAGTGGTGGGCCTGTCCTTCACCGTGCCGATCCTCGACTGGGGTGAAGGCAAGGGACGCGTCAAGAAAGCGCAGGCGCACGCCGACGTGGTGAAGGCACAGGTGGAGCAGGCCGAGAACGACAAGCGCATCGCAATCTTCACGGCCGTCGGCCAGTTCAACAACCAGCGGCAGCTGTGCGATGTGTCGCGCCGCGCCGCCGACATCGCCCGGGAGCGCTACGGGCTCGTGATGGAGCGGTTCCGCAACGGCAAGGCCACGGTGCAGGAGATCAACGACGCCCGGGCGGAAAGCGACGCCGCCGTCCAGAAATACGTGGGCGACATCTCCAGCTTCTGGACCAACTACTACACGCTGCGCAAGCTGACGCTCTTTGACTTCCTGTCCGGCAACGACCTGACAGTCAATTACGAGGAGATGACGAACTGATATGAATACGAACAGATTATATCCTATCCTGCTGGCTGCCGCCCTGCTGATGACGGGCTGCAAAGGCACGAAAACCGCGGAGCTGGCAGACGACTCCAAGCTCGCCTACACCCCGGAAGAGAACGAGGTCGAGGTCGTGACCCTGAAGCGTCAGGTGTTCCCGATGCAGCTGGTCGCGAACGGTAAGCTTGAGGCCGCGCAGCGGAGCGCCCTCTATTTCCGCGAAAGCGGACAGGTCGTGGAACTGGCCGTCCGCAACGGCGTTTCCGTGGCGCGCGGCGCCGTGATCGCGCGCCTCGACGACGCGGAGCAGCGCCTGGCGCTGGAGTCCGCTGCCATCGACCTGGAGCGCACGCGCCTGGAGTATCTCGACGTGCTGGCCGGCCTGGGCTGGGCTGTCTCGGACAGCGCGGCCGTGCCCGCCGACGTGCGGGAGCTTGCCGGCATCCGCTCCGGCTACAGCGCTGCGCGCAACGCCTACGCCCGCGCGCAGCGGGCGCTCGAAGGCACGGTCCTCCGCGCTCCCTTCTCCGGCAAGGTCGCCGACCTGAAGTTGAAGAAATGGGACCGTACGGACGCCGAACCGTTCTGCACCCTAATTGCGGACGGGTCCTATGACGTGACCTTCTCCGCCCTGGAGTCGGAATACGGCTTCCTGTCGCAGGGGCAGCGGGTGCGCGTGACGCCGTTCGGCAGCGAGCGCAGCTTCGCCGGGCAGATCCGCCAGATCAACCCGACCGTCGACCGCAACGGCCAGATCGCCGTCACGGCCGCCATCCCCGGCGCCGCCGGCCTGCTGGACGGGATGAACGTCAAGGTGGTCGTGGACCGCAACCTTCCCGCGCAGCTGGTCGTCCCCAAGAGCGCCGTGGTGATCCGCGACGGGCTGGAAGTGCTCTTCCGCCACCGCGCCGGCAAGGCCGAGTGGGTCTATGTCCACACGGTCAGCGCCAACAACGACTCCTTTGCCGTGACGGCGAACACCGACCGCGGCGCCACGCTGGACGAGGGTGACGAGGTCATCGTCTCCGGCAACCTGAACCTCGCCGACGGCTCCCACGTCGTCGTCAAAAAGTAGCGACATGCTCCGCAAGCTTCTGGACCGTCCCGTCTCCGTCTCGATGATCTTGCTGGTCTTCGTGGTGCTGGGTTTCGTCGGCATCGGGCGGCTGCCCGTGTCGCTGATTCCCGACGTGGACATACCCTACGTGACCGTGCAGGTGTCGGCGCCGGACCTGTCGGCGCGCGAGCTCAACGACGCCGTCGTCTCGCCCCTGCGCCAGTCGCTCGTGCAGATCTCCCATCTCAAGGACATCCGCTCCGAGGCCAAGGACGGCAGCGCCACGATGACGCTCTCCTTCGAAGAAGGGCAGGACGTCGACTATTTCTACATCGAAGTCAACGAGAAGATCGACCGGGCGATGGGATCGCTCCCGCGCATCGACCGCCCCAAGGTCTTCAAGGCGAGCGCCACCGACATCCCGGCGTTCTATATCAACATGACGCTGCGCGAGGCGGGCGGCAATTTCCTGCGGATGAGCGAATTCGCGAAAGACGTGATCGCCAAGCGCATCGAGCAGCTGCCGGAGGTGGCGATGGTGGACCTGAGCGGCGGGGCGGAGCGCGAGATCTTCGTGGTCCCCGATCTCGAGGCGCTCGCCCGCCTGGGCCTGCAGGTCGGTGATTTCGAGCAGAGCGTCAAATCGGCCAACGTCTCGCTCTCCAACCTCACGATCCGCGACGGCGAATACCACTACAATGTCAAGTTCCAGTCGTTCGCGTCTTCGAGCGAAGACATCGGCAACGTCTATTTCAAGGCGGGCGGGCGCGTGCTCCAGGTCAAGGACGTCGCGTCCGTGACGGAGCGGGAAGCGCCCCGGACCGGCTTCGCCCGCAGCGACGGGACGGACGCCGTGGTGATGGCCGTGATCAAGCAGAGCGAGGCCCGCATGTCCAAGCTCAAGAAGAGCATCGCGGAGCAGCTGGAGCATTTCCGCGAGGACTATCCCCAGATGGAGTTCTCGATGTCCCGCGACCAGACCGAGCTGCTGGACTATTCCATCCGCAACCTGCTGCTCAACATCCTGATGGCGATCCTGCTGGATATCGTCGTTATCTTCTTCTTCATGAAGGACTTCCGGTCGCCGGTGCTGGTGGCCCTGACGATTCCCGTCTCGCTGATCATCTCTTTCTTCGTCTTCTACGCCATCGGGCTTTCCATCAATATCATCTCCCTGTCCGGCCTGCTGCTGGGCGTGGGTATGATGGTGGACAACACCATCGTGCTCACCGACAACATCACGGCGCGCTGGCAGCGGGGCGAAAGCCTCCGCGATGCGGTGGTGGAAGGCACGAAGGAGGTGCGCGGGGCCATGCTCAGCTCTGTGCTCACGACCTGCGCCGTGTTCATCCCGCTGATCTTCCTCAACGGTCTGGCGGGCCAGCTGTTCTATGACCAGGCCATCGCCGTGACCACGGTCCTGCTGGTCTCCTATGCCGTGACGGTGGCCGTGCTGCCGGTCTATTACTGGGCGCTCTACAAGAAACTTCCGGCCTTCAAGCCGAACGCATTCCTGTCGCGGCTCCGCTTCGACGGCGCGGCGCGCTTCTACGACCGCACGGTCGGCTGGTGCCTCGCGCACAGGTGGATCGCCTGGGCGCTGCCGCTCGCCTGCGCCGCGCTGACGGCGCTCTGCGTGTGGGGGATGCGCAAGGAGAAGCTGCCGCCAATCACCTACACCGACGCCATCCTGCGGGTGGACTGGAACGAACACATCACCCTGGACGAGAACCGCGCGCGCATCCTTGCGCTGGAGCAGGCCGCGGCGGATGCGGCGCAGCACACCACGGCGCTGGTCGGCGTCCAACAGTTCGTGCTGGGCCACAGCGAGGACCAGTCGATGAGCGAGGCTTCGCTCTATGTCAACTGCCGCTCGCAGCGCCAGCTGGCGGAGCTCCGGGAGCGCCTTTCCGCGCTGCTCCAGGCGCGTTATCCGACAGCCCTGGTGTCCTGGGGCAACAGCGGCAACATCTTCGAGATGGTGTTCGCGGAGCGCGAAGCCGAGCTGCTCGCGCGCCTGCGCCCGGCCTCCGACGAAGGGATGACCGTCGACGGCGTCCGGTCGGCGCTCGGCGCCGTGCGCGCCGCCCTGCCGGGCGTGCAGATCGACGACATTCCCCTCAAGCAGGACGTCCTGTATGTGGCCGATCCCGAGCGGATGGCGCTCTACGGGGTCAGTTTCGATGACCTGACCGCCGTGCTGCTCAACGCCCTCAACGGCAACCGCCTCTTCGCGATCGTCAAGGGCTCCCGCTCCGTCCCCGTCGTGCTGGGCACGGACGCGGAGGAGCTCCGGGAGATCCTGGCCCGCGCGACGGTGAGCGTGCGGGACGCCGACGACGCCGCGCGCCGGGTGGACATCCCGGCCGCCGCGCTGATGCGCCAGACCTTCGAGCTGGACTTCAAGCAGCGTGTCTCGGGCGACGACGGCAATTATTATCCTGTGGAGCTGGACATCCCCGCGCGTGACGTGCCGGCCGCGATGACGGCAGTCCGCCAGGCGCTGCGCCGCGACGGCGGGCGTTTCGACGCCGCCTTCACGGGCGCCTGGTTCACCAACCGCGAGATGATGCGCCAGATGCTGCTGGTGCTCCTGGTGGCCCTGGCGCTGCTCTTCCTGATCCTGGCTTCCCAGTTCGAATCGCTCGTGCAGCCCTTCATCATCCTCTCCGAGGTGGTGATCGACATCGCCATATCGCTCGGCTTCCTGTGGCTGCTGGGCGTGAGCATCAACATGATGTCGCTGATCGGCCTGGTGGTGATCACGGGTATCGTGATCAATGACTCCATCCTCAAGATCGACACGATCAACCGCCTGGCCCGTTCCGGCATGGCGGTGGAGGCGGCCATCCACGAAGCCGGCCACCGCCGGCTCAAGGCCATCCTGATGACGTCCCTGACCACCATCCTGGCGGTGGCGCCGTTCCTGTCGCGGGGCAATATGGGCGCCGACCTGCAGTATCCGATGGCCCTCGTGGTCATTGTGGGCATGGCCGCCGGCACGCTTGTGAGTCTGTTCTACGTCCCGACGGTCTACGCCGTCATTTACCGGAAGCGTCGCTGATGGCGGAGCGCCGGGGCATATCTTCCTTCTCCGTGCTGCTGCTGATGGCGGTGGCCGCCGTGGTGGGCATCGCCTGTCTGCCGCGGCTCAAGGTGCAGTATACCCCGACCACCGGTTCCGACGAGATCCGCGTCGTGTACTACTATCCCGGCGCTTCCGCCCGCACCGTCGAGGCGGAGGTGACGTCCAAGCTGGAGGGCGTGTTCTCGACCATCCGCGCCGTATCCTCCACGCGCAGCGTCTCGGAAGACGGCGGCGGCATGGTGTCCGTCGTCGCCTCGAAACGCGACAACATCGAGGCCGTCCGTTTCGAGGTGGCCTCGCAGATCCGCAACATCTACGCGAGCCTGCCCGAGGGCTGCACTTACCCTTCGATTTCGCTCAACGCGCATGGCGAAAAGTCGCAGACGGCCATCGCCTACAGCATCCGGAGCGCCCTGCCGTCGCAGAAGATCGCGGAATTCGTGGAGCGGGAGCTGTGCTATCCGCTCTCCACGGTGAAGGGCGTGAGCAGCGTGGACTTCTACGGGCAGACGCCCTTTGAATGGGTGATCACCTTCGACGCGGACCGCGCGGGCGAGCTGGGCATCGGCGCCGGCGAGATTCGCAAGGCGATCGTGGACTATTACCGCGACGAGAACGTCGGCCTGACCAGCCAGGACGGCCAGACCTTCAGCGTGCGGCTGCGCTCCGACCGCAAGGCCTCCGGCCGCGCCCGGGACGAAGATTTCTCCCGGATCCCCGTGCGGCAGGTGAACGGCCGCGTGGTGCGCCTCGGCGACCTGGCCACCTTCCGCTATCAGGAGTCGCTGCCGAATTCCTACTACCGGGTCAACGGACTCAACGTCCTGATGATGTCGGTGGAGGTGTCGTCGGACGCCAACCTGCTCGGCACGGTGCAGGAGGTCAAGGACCGGGTGGCGGAGCTGCAGGAGAGCTTCCCGGAGGAGATCGGCATCTCCGTCGCCTACGACTCGTCCGAATATGTCGCCGACGAGCTGGACAAGATCTATTTCCGCACCTTCCTGTGTCTGCTGATCCTGCTGCTGTTCGTCTTCGTGGCGGCGCGCTCGTGGCGCTATATGGCCGTGATCGCCATCACGCTGACGGTCAACCTGTTGATATCCATCGCGCTGTATTTCTTCCTGGGGCTGCAGATCCACATCTATACGCTGGCCGGCGTGACCGTGTCGCTGGGCATCATCATCGACAACAGCATCGTGATGATCGACCATTATGTGCGCCACCACGACCGGCGGGTCTTCCCGTCGCTGCTCTGTGCCGTGCTCACGACGGTCGCGGCCCTGCTCGTCGTCCTGCTGATGCCGGAAGAGGAGCGGATCAACCTGACGGATTTCTCCTGGGTGATCGTGATCAACCTGTGCGTGTCGCTGATGGTGTCCTACCTCTTCGTCCCGGCGCTGCTGGAGTATTTCCCGGTCTCGGTGGCCGACTCCACCCGCCGGCCTGCGCGTCTGCGCCGCCTGGCGCGCCGCCGGGCCGCCTAC
>JAEEGK010007607.1_pt1 | contig 25797 bp, 20 predicted proteins | sample 8958771 | NCBI WGS metagenome assembly JAEEGK01 (sample SAMN16246547, study PRJNA631951) | gut metagenome | biome: gut microbiome; feature: rumen; material: SC-attached | host: Bos | place: Iran: Karaj | collected 2018-10
TGCGAGCACTTAAAAAGAGCTCTTGATGTTGAGAGAGCCTGCATGGAAAAATACGGATTTGAGCAGGTTAACGCCATACCTCAGCCCAATCACGCAGGCGGCGCCTTTGGCACTGTATGCTACGAGAGATTCGAGGATCCCGTGCTGGTAGAGAACATAGGTGGCAAGGCCGATGCAGGTATTGATATCGGCGGAACCATGATAGGTATGCATATGCACGCGGTGGCGGTTCCCATGAGAATATCCCTTCGCAAGATCGGACATGCCCCAATAATCTGTGCAAGGCACAGGCCCAAATATGTAGGCGGCCAGAGAGCCATCTACGATGAGAAATTGATGTAGCTGTAAGAACTTGCTGAGGTCCTTTCGAAGCTAGTTCGAACGTGTTCTGGCGAGTTTTTTTGCGAGAGCAGAACTTCCTTATACTTTTAAGCCCCCAAAACTTTTCATAAGCTTTGGGGGCTTCGTTATGTCTTTTACCGGATGATCTGTAAAAATTACAGCGATGTAAACTTCTGGGTAGTGTCGCTAAGCTGCTCTGTAACCTCGTTGTTCCTGTCGATATCCTCTTTGATCCTCTTGATACCGCCAACGATCTCCTGAGAGCTTTCTGCTGACTGGGAAATAGCCTGCGAGCTCTCCAAAACGGAGTTACTGATCAGCTGAACCGACTCAACCATCTCAGTCATGATATCATTGAGGTTCTCAGCCTTATCATTGAAGCTTCCCAGCATCTCAGTCATGATATCCGCTGTATGCTCGTATTTCTCACCGGTTGCAACGAACTCGTCATAGTCGCTGATAACCTGACCGTTTATGTAATCCAGCACAGCCTGGGCGTTCTTTGCAAGGTTATTAACCGCTGCAGTAACCTCATTACTGATATCCTGGATATTGGCGGCTGTCTGTCTGCTGTTGTCCGCAAGGGAGCTGATCTCTGTAGCAACAACCGAGAAGCCCTTTCCTGCCTCTCCTGCTCTTGCGGCCTCAATCGAAGCATTGAGAGCAAGAAGGTTTGTCTGGCTGGCAATGTCCAGAATAACCTTGGTAAGCTCGTTGATCTGGGCAACCTTCTCAGATTCATGCACTGACTCCATAAGGGTACCGGAGAGGTTTTCCACCTGATCTCCTGCCTCTGCCTTCTTCTGAATGACTCTTGCCTTGAGTTCGTCGGCCTCTGCCTTGATTCCACTGGCTGTCTTTGTTCCTTCCGTAGCCTGATCCGCGATTTCCTGTGCTGCTGCCTTAACATCCTCAACAGACTGATTGATGTGGGATACGTTTCCGGATACTGTCTCCATGCTGGCTGACAGCTCCTCTAATGCTGCAGATGTATTTGTCACGTTGTCATCCGCAACACGAAGCTGGGATGTAACCTCTTCTGAGGACTCCGTAAGGACGATGGAACCATCCTTTACATCCTTCATGATTCCCTGAAGTGTCTCTATAAAGTGATTGATACCACTTGTTATGAACAAAAGCTCTGACTTGGACTTTGTATTGATCCTGGCTGTAAGGTCACCGTTACCGGCCTCAATATTGGTGATGATACCATTTACTTCATCCGCAATACTTCTGATCTTTCTTACGATGTTCTTATAGCTGATAAAGAAGCTTATGGCTATCAGGGCGATGATAACAATGACACCGATCATAGCCGTCACATTTCCGGACTGAAGGAGCGTAGTCATATAATTGGTTGTGTATGCTGCAGAATCACTGATTGCCTGATCCAGTACTTTTGTGGAGTGGAAGATGGCAACCTTCTGAATCTCTGCTTTATCAAAGAGGATAGAATATGCGGAAGCCTGATCCCCTGCATCGCACTTTTCGATGGAGGAATTAATGAACTTCAGCATCCTCTGATACTGACCTCTGATCTCAGACATCTGAGCAATCGCACTTTCATTTCCGATGGCAGCAAAGTCGCTCTCCAGCACGGAAATATCGTTCTCAATAGTTGCTTTGACAGCTTCGATCTGCGGTAAAAGAGCCTGCTGCGTCTCTACAGCAGTAGCAGCCACATAACCTGTAGTCTGATCATAGAGGGACATTACATCACTCTTAAGATCTGCCTCATGCTGAGTAAGTTTCATCATAGTCTGAAACATATCAACACTGGTGGTGGTAGATGTCTTCATGGACATCATAACAAAGGCCATTACAATAACAAATGCTACCAATAAAGCAATGTTTGTTACTGCTATCTGGAACATAATAGAATTGATTTTCTTTACTTGTACTTTGTCTTCTCTCATGTCCCCCTCCTTACAGTTTTGAATACCAGTCGCTGGCTACTTTTTTGAACTCTTTTATGAAACCTGCTGCATCAAGATCTCCCTTGGCGTATTTCTGATAGACGAAGGAGAGTCCATTCTGGCCAAGGCCCTCAGCCATTTCCATCCAGTGCCAGCTGGAAGTTTTTCCGGCTGAGATGTAGCCTGCAATTACAGGAGCAAACGGATCTGAAGCCACATATTTGCAATCCACGAAAGGACTGGCAAATCCGGCCTGTTCAACCAGGATCTTCTGGCCAGTATCCTCGGAGCACCACTGAAGGAAAGCAAGGGCTGCATCAACCTGTCCCTCCTTTGCTACTCCCCACCAGTTTGGTGCGCTGGTAAGTATGGTATCCATGCCATCCTCAAAGGTGTAAGGTGCCATTCCCACCTGGAAGCTGCCTGCCTTGGCATAGGCATCTGATCCGGCAAGGGTTGCTCCAATCCAGGACCCCTGTGTGATAAAGGCATATTTTCCGGCAGCAAAATCTGCTACCTGTTCGTCATAGGTTCCGCTAACAAGAAGGCTGGGGTCTGAATACTGATTGAAAAGACCTATCATATCGGCGAAGTGTGATAGTCTTGTATCGTCAAAACCGCCTCCGTTCTTTAAAAGGTCGATATAGGTTGTATCTGTTCTTGCAAGACCTGAGTCAATGTAAGTACCTGTGATATGGTTTCCTGCTGACCATCCAAGATTTTCAGGCTCTGCGCTGTAAGCTATGACTGCTTTGAGCCCCAGCTTGTCCTTCTGCGCATCAATTGTCTCAAAGGCCTTTTTCATGCCATCAGGCCCTGTTATAGACGCAGGATCAACACCTGCCTTGGCAAGAAGATCTGCATTGTAGGCAAGTCCTATGGCCTCAGTGGTATATGGGAATCCAATGGTTCCGTAGGTAGGGTCAACATATTCAGCGTCAGTTCTGGAAGCCCACTCCTGATCGCTCATATCAACCAAAAGTCCCTCCCAGTTGCCAAAGCCTGCAGATTCGCACGCAATGATATCAGGCATCTGATCAGAGAGATAATATCCCTTCAGAGTTGCCTGAGCATCAACACCTGACTGAACAGTGATGATATTCACTGCAACACCTGTTTCAGCCTGATATTGCTTGGCAAGAGCCTCCAGCTGTGAGCTGACCTCACTCTTTATATTTAATAAAGAGATAGAACTAACGCTTGATCCCGCATCAGATTCTACCTCTTTACTTTGTCCACAGCCTGATGTGATGCACATAAGAGCCATCACAAGAGCCAGTGGGATAATATAGAATTTTTTCATGGCGCAACTTCCTTTCTTTTTTTGAATTGAAGCTAATGTCGTAAGGATATTATACGATATTACGCACATGAAGTTATATCATTACACAAAAATATAATAATCTTTTAATAAATTTTAATTATTAGTGATGGAACAGACGAAGTCCTGTGAATGCCATTACCATGTCATGGTTGTTGGCTGCCTCAATAACATTGTCGTCTCTTACAGAGCCGCCGGGCTGAGCAACGTACTTAACACCACTTCTGAAGGCTCTCTCGATGTTATCACCAAATGGGAAAAATGCATCTGATCCAAGGGCAACATCAGTGTTCTTATCAAGCCATGCTCTCTTTTCAGCCTGTGTAAATACCGGAGGCTGCTCCTTGAAGATGTTCTGCCACTTGCCATCAGCCAGGACATCCATGTAGTCCTCACCGATGTAGAGGTCAATTGCATTGTCTCTGTCAGGGCGCTTGATGGTATCAAGGAAAGGAAGGTTAAGAACCTGTGGTGCCTGGCGAAGAAACCAGTTATCTGCCTTTGAGCCTGCAAGTCTTGTGCAGTGGATTCTGGACTGCTGACCTGCTCCGATACCGATGGCCTGTCCGCCCTTTACGTAGCACACTGAATTTGACTGAGTGTACTTAAGAGTTATAAGTGCGATCTTAAGGTCGATGAGGGCTGACTCAGGAAGCTCTTTGTTGTCAGTTACGATGTTCTCAAACATCTCATCGTTGATCTCGATAAAGTTGTGGCCCTGCTCGAAGGTCACTCCAAATACCTGCTTCTTCTCGATCTGCTCAGGAACATAGTCGGGATCGATCTTTATTACAGCGTAGTTTCCGCCCTTCTTAGCCTTTAGGATCTCAAGAGCCTCATCAGTATATCCGGGAGCGATTATGCCATCGGAAACTTCTCTTTTAACAAGTCTTGCTGTATCTGCGTCGCAGACATCTGAAAGAGAGATGAAATCACCAAATGAAGACATTCTGTCAGCGCCGCGGGCTCTTGCGTATGCGTTTGCCAGAGGGCTAAGCTCGCCAAGGTCCTCTACCCAGTAAATCTTCTTCTCAATGTCTGTGAGAGGTGTTCCTACTGCTGCGCCGGCAGGTGAAACGTGCTTGAAGGATGTAGCTGAAGGAAGGCCTGTAGCTTTTTTGAGCTCTGATACAAGCTGCCATCCGTTAAGTGCATCCAGAAGATTGATAAAGCCAGGTCTTCCGTTTAATACCTCGATAGGAAGATCTGCGCCGTTCTCCATGTATACTCTTGAAGGCTTCTGATTTGGGTTGCATCCGTATTTAAGCTGAATCTCGTTCATCTGTTCCAGTTCTCCTTTCTGATGTTCTTGTTATAGATTCTGGTCTCTACTGCACCGGTTTCGATATCGATATATCTTGTGAAAAGAGATACCTTGTTCTCGGAGTTAAGTGAATCCCATACGTCATCTGTAAATTTATTGATATCGCCGCTGATATTAACCTGTGTGGGCTCGCCCTCAAAACTTGGCAGAGGGTTGCCATCGCCCATATAAGTGTGGATGAAATATCCCTCACCTGCCTTGGGATTCTCGTAATTGAAGGTGAATCTCTGGCATGAAGAAGGATCGCCATGATTGCTCTTAAGGATTGAAAGCGCAAAATCATACTTGCCGTTCTTCACATTCATAATGCCTGAAATTCTTGGTGTATAGTTGGGAGCATCAGGCTCGAACTCTCTGGTCCTGAGGGCCTCTTCAAAGCTCTGGCCTGCCTGCATAAGCTCATATACTGTATCAGTCTGATCGCCGTTGGTTACGATTGTTGATGTGCCCCTTACTCTTACAGGAGCATAGATGATAAGGCTTGGATCCTCCATCTTGGATGGATCGAAGGCTTCTGTGCGGATGCCGTCGCCTTCCTGTACGAATACTCTGTTTCTGGAATTTTCACTTCTGCCCATGATGAAGTAGGCGCATACTGCGTACTTGCCGTCATCGCTGGTGCCGAGGATGATGCCTCTTCCGGGATAGGTGGTGCTGCTGATTTCCTGTTTTAAATCTACCATTTGCTTTCCTCCAAAAATAAATAACCGCCTGAGCATACCACTAAAAGCGGTTGCCCAGGCGGTCGACGATTCTTGTTATGATCTGTACTCCCCTGTGGTTGCCCACTTATCCGCCAGTTGTACAGACATGAGTAGCATACACTTTTTAGGGCGGATTTTCAAGGTGTAAAATTGAACAAATATGTTTTGTCGGAAACGTTTCCAATTACTTGTGGTATTTTAGTCCCTTATGTGATAATGTTCTAAATAGAATCTATGAAAAGTTGAATATGTGTAAAGTATTGTATAGGAGGTGCTGATATGCCAGCATGGTTAAAAGACGCAGTTTTCTATGAGATATATCCACAGTCCTTTAAGGACACCAACGGCGATGGAATCGGAGATTTCCAGGGTATCATCGACAAGCTTGATTATGTAAAAGATCTTGGATGCAATGCACTTTGGATCAACCCCTGCTATGATTCTCCGTTTAAGGACGCCGGATACGATGTCCGTGACTATAAAAAGGTCGCTGACAGATATGGCACCAATGAAGACCTGTACAGACTCTTCAAAGAAGCCCACGACAGAGGTATCCATGTCCTTTTGGATCTGGTTCCGGGACACACCTCCGAGGAACACGAGTGGTTCAAAGAGAGCCAAAAAGCTGAGAGAAATGAATACTCCGACAGATATGTCTGGACCAAAGCCGCATTCCAGGGCATTGGAGGACATCCCTATATTGGCGGAGAAGCTGAAAGAGATGGCTGCTACATGCTCAATTTCTTCAAGTGCCAGCCCGCCCTTAACTACGGCTTTTTAAAGAGGACCGAAGACTGGCAGATGGCTCCAGACGATCCCGCATGTATAGCCACAAAAGAAGCCATGAAAGACGTTATGCGCTTCTGGCTGGATAAGGGCTGCGATGGCTTCAGAGTTGACATGGCTGATTCTCTGGTAAAGGAAGATGACGAGAACAAATCCGCCACCGGCGCCATCTGGAAAGATATCAGAAAGATGCTGGATGCCGAATATCCTGAAGCAGCGATCATCTCAGAGTGGAGCAATCCTCACCAGGCCCTTAAGAGTGGCTTCCACGCTGACTTTTATCTGGATCACCACGGCAACGGCTACAATACACTCATCAGAGATAACGAGACCCCCGGCGGCGATCACAGCTTCCTAAAAAAGGACGGAAACGGCGATATAATGCGTTTCCTCAACGACTACCTGCCCAAATACGACGGCACCAAGGATTATGGCTACATCAGCTTTATCACCTGTAACCACGACACACCAAGACCCAGGAGAACCCTCTCCTATGAAGAGCTGGCAATTGCCTATGCGATGTTCCTGACCCTTCCCGGCGTGCCTTTCATTTACTACGGCGACGAGATCGGAATGCGTTACCTCGACATTCCCACCAAAGAAGGAGGCTACCACAGAACCGGCTCCAGAACCCCGATGCAGTGGGACAACACCCAAAACCTTGGCTTCTCCGATGCACCTAAGGATAAGCTCTATCTGCCGGTAGATCCATCCGATGATGCTCCCACAGTAGCAGATCAGGAAAAAGACCCTTCATCGCTCCTTAACACAGTGAAAAAACTCACTGCCCTCCGGCACGAGTACAAAGACCTTCAGGCAGATACCGAGTTTGAGATCATCTATGCCGAGCAGGATGAATTCCCATTCGTTTACAGACGCGGCGGTCTGATAGTTGCAGTTAATCCATCTGACAAAAAGACATCTGCCACCCTTCCAAAGAACACCACCAAGGTGTTTGAGATTGGTGAAACGGAAATAAAGGATGCATCACTTCACATGAAGCCACAGAGCTTTGTAGTTCTAAAATAATAAAAAGTCAAAAAACAAGCCCCTGTTCAGACGAACAGGGGCGTTTCATTACTATTTGATCACTCTACTGTAACACTCTTAGCAAGGTTTCTTGGCTTATCAACATCAAGACCCTTTGCAACGCTGGTGTAGTATCCAAGGAGTTGCAGAGGAATGATGGCAAGACTGCCGACAAAGTGCTCATCAACCTTTGGAATATAAACGGTAAAGTCGCACTGATCCTCAACATTGTATCTGCCATATGTTGTAAGACCCATGAGATATGCTCCGCGGCTCTTACACTCTACCATGTTGGAAATTGTCTTCTCATAGAGAGCGGGCTGTGTAAGGACACCGATTACCAGTGTGCCATTCTCGATAAGTGAGATTGTGCCGTGCTTGAGCTCTCCTGCTGCGTAAGCCTCTGAATGGATATAGCTGATTTCCTTCATCTTAAGGCTTCCCTCAAGAGAAATAGCATAGTCGATTCCTCTTCCGATAAAGAAGATGTCGTGAGCATTGGAATACTTGGCTGAGAACCACTGTATTCTCTCCTTTTCATCAAGAATCTTCTCAATCTTATCAGGGATGCTCTTGATCTCATTGATATAATAAGCAAGCTTAGCAGGATCTGAAATGGTTCCTCTTACCTCAGCAAGCTTCAGTGTCAGCAGATATCCGCAGATAAGCTGTGCGCTATATGCTTTGGTTGTTGCTACAGAGATTTCGGGACCTGCAATGGTATACATTACGTGATCAGCTTCTCTGGCGATGGATGAACCAACAACGTTTACGATAGCAAGAGTCTTCATGCCCTTCTCTTTAGCCATTCTCAGAGCTGCAAGAGAATCAGCTGTCTCTCCTGACTGGGAAATAACCACAGCCAGAGCATTGGGATCAAAGAACATGTTGCGATATCTGAACTCAGAAGCAAGCTCAACTCTTACAGGAACTCCTGTGAGTTCCTCGATGATATACTGCATCTCCATACCTACGTGCCATGCTGATCCGCAGGCTATTATGTAGATCTGTGAGAGATCCTGTATATCTTCCTCTGTGATTCCAACAGTTGACAGGTCAATCTTGTCGCCTGATACGTATTTTCCGATGGTATCAGCAACGGCCTTGGGCTGCTCGTGGATCTCCTTCATCATGAAGTGCTCAAATCCACCCTTTTCAGCAGCTTCTGCTGAGAAAGTAACTGTAGTAACTTCCTTCTCAACCACGTCACCGTCGATGTTGAAGAATGTAACCTCACCGGCTTTGATCCTTGCCATCTCCATGTTGTCGATGTAGTATACGTCTCTTGTATACTTAAGGATTGCCGGAACATCGGATGCGATATAGGACTCGTCGCCCTGAACACCGATGATCATAGGAGACTGTTTTCTTGCAACATAGATCTCATCGGGATAATCCTTGAACATTACTTCAAGGGCATAAGAACCACGTACTCTCACCAGAGTCTTAGCAATGGCATCGATAGGGCCCATTTTGTATTTCTTGTAGTAGTAGTCAACAAGCTTAATGAGGACCTCAGTATCTGTATCTGAATAGAACTCATAGTTATGTCTGATGAGCTTGTCCTTGAGTTCCTGGAAGTTCTCAATGATTCCGTTGTGAACACCAACAACCTCAGATTCCACGTTGCCTGAGCCTGAACCTGTGCAGTTGCCACTTACGTGGGGATGTGCATTGATAAGGCTTGGCGCACCGTGGGTAGCCCATCTGGTATGACCGATACCACAGCTTCCGGATAATGCATTTCCGCCGTTTGTCTTGTTGGACAGATTGACCAGTTTACCTACGGCCTTAACAACCACCGCCGGCTCTGATCCGTCTCTTACTGCAAGACCTGCAGAATCATATCCTCTGTATTCAAGTTTTGAAAGTCCATCAAGTAGTATCGGTGCTGCCTGCTTGTGGCCTATATATCCTACTATTCCACACATATATTTTCACTCCAAACTAATTATTATTCCAAATGCCCCTTGCTGCGGATTACATCAATTACCTGATCAACATATTTCTCGCAGACCTCATCTGATTCAGCTTCTACCATAACCCTGATTACAGGCTCGGTTCCTGACTCTCTTACAAGGATACGTCCTGTATCACCAAGAGTCTTGGAAACCTCTTCAACTGCCTTCTGAACATCAGGATCGTTCTGAGCGTCGGGTTTGCTCTTTACTCTTACGTTCTTAAGAACCTGAGGATAGAACTTTACAGGAGCAGCAAGCTCGCTCATAGGCTTCTCTTTTGCAAGCATTACTTCCATCATCTTAAGGCTGGTAAGGATACCATCACCTGTTGTTGCATACTTGGTGAAAATGATATGACCGGACTGCTCTCCGCCAACACGGTGACCATAGGTTACCATGTTCTCATATACGTACTTGTCACCAACCTTGGTCTTTTCGTACTCAATTCCAACCTTATCAAGGGCCTTGTAAAGACCGAAGTTACTCATGATTGTAGTAACAACCTTGTTGTTTGCAAGGGCGCCTCTCTCCTTGAGGTAGAGACCATAGATGTAGATGATGTGATCACCTGTTACAACGTTACCGTTCTCATCTACACACAGACATCTGTCAGCATCACCATCAAAGGCAAATCCAACATCCAGTCCCTTATCAACAACATATTTCTGAAGATGCTCAATATGAGTAGATCCGCAGTCAGTGTTGATGTTGTATCCATCAGGATTGTTGTTGATAACATATGTCTTTGCACCAAGAGCATCAAAAACAGCCTTAGCGATCTGCCATGAAGCACCGTTAGCGCAGTCAAGACCAACCTTCTTGTCCTTGAAGCTGAACTTGGAATTAGAGATCAGGTAACCTACGTAGCGATTTCTTCCCTCTACATAGTCAACTGTTCTTCCGATCTCTTCTCTCTCAGCTACAGGGATCTCAATCTTGCCGTCGATGTAGTCCTCGACCCTTAAGATAGTCTCCTCATCCATCTTCTCACCGTTGCCGTTAAAGAGCTTGATACCATTATCATAGAATGGGTTGTGAGAAGCTGAGATCATGATACCGCAATCAAAATCATCAACTCTTGTGATATATGCTACTGAAGGAGTTGTAGTTACGTGCATGATGTAAGCATCTGCTCCGCTGGCCATAAGACCTGTGCAGAGTGCATATTCAAACATGTAGCTGCTGCGTCTTGTGTCCTTACCAATAACGATCTTGGCCTTTTTGCCGTGGTTGGCACCATAGTACCATCCAAGATATCTTCCTATCTGTACTGCATGCTCAAAAGTAAGATTTTTGTTAGCCTCACCTCTGAAGCCGTCTGTTCCGAAATACTTACCCATTATCTTTCCTCCTTGTGGATGATCTCTCCACTGTTCTTATATATAGAATTCTCAGGAACAACACCTCTTACACAGGAAGTAGGGTAAACATTTGAATGACGTCCGATAACTGTTCCCGGGTTGCAGACAGAATTGCAGCCAACCTCAACATAATCGCCGAGCATTGCGCCAAACTTCTTGAGTCCTGTCTCAATATTCTCTGTGCCGTTGTGAACTACAACAAGCATCTTGTCACTCTTTACATTAGAAGTAATGGATCCGGCTCCCATGTGAGAATAGTATCCAAGGATACTGTCTCCTACATAGTTATAATGAGGAGTCTGAACATGGTCAAAGAGAATAACATTCTTGAGCTCTACGCTGTTTCCTACAACGCAGTCAGCACCAACCAGAGCGCTTCCTCTGATGAATGCGCCGTGACGAACCTCAGTATTCGGTCCGATGATACATGGGCTTCCAAGATATGCGGTCTCAAAAACCTTAGCGCTCTCATGAACCCATACGTTCTCCTTAACCTCTTTATACTCATCTCCAAGCTTTGGTCCCAGCTCAAGGATAAAATCCTTGATTCCCTTCAGGGCCTCCCAGGGATAAGTGAACTGGCGCAGATAATCTGCGGCAAGGGTGTGGTCAAGATCATACATATCAACAATCTTGTACATATTACAACCTCTCTTTCTTCTCTATATCGAGGAAATATTTATATGTATCTACAGTGAGCTCTCCGCAGGCTGCCTCATCGCATGCGATAATAGCGCCGTTGTGCATCTGAAGAGCACTGCAGGTCCATTTTGAACTAACCGGTCCCTCTACTGTTGCAGCAAGGGCTCTTGCCTTGTTGTGTCCGTTGATAAGGATCATAACTTCCTTGGAATCTGTAACAGTTCCAACACCTACTGAAAGTGCCTGTGCAGGAACCTTCTCAGGATCGTTATCAAAGAATCTTGAATTAACGATTCTTGTATCTGTTGTGAGGTCTCTTACTCCTGTTCTTGAAGCAAGGCTTGTGTATGGCTCGTTGAAGGCGATGTGGCCATCAACTCCGATTCCCCCCATAAACAGATCAATTCCGCCGTAGGAAGCGATCTTCTTCTCATACTCAGCGCACTCTTTTTCCGGATCATCTGTCATGCCGTTTAAGATATTGATATTCTCAGGCTTCATGTCAACCAGATGATCAAAAAGGTTGTCATGCATAAAATACCAGTAAGACTGGTCATGCTCTCTTGGAAGTCCGAGGTACTCATCCATATTAAATGTTACGACATTTGCAAAAGAAATCTCTCCTGCCTTGTTCATTCTTACAAGCTCCTTGTAAACTCCGATGGGGCTTGAACCAGTTGGAAGTCCAAGAACAAAAGGACGATCTTTCTGGGAGCTTTTGTTGTGCTCATCGATGCGGGACTTAATAAGACCTGCCGCCCAAAGGCACATTTTCTCATAATTATCCTGAATTACTACTCTCATTTTGGTGAATCCTTTCTTCTATTTTTATGCATATAGAATTATTATAATTTCTAGCCCCCTAGTAGTCAAATTCAATATATTTGACAGATTATTAACTCTAATGTAAAATTTTCTCCGATGAAAAAGAGGAATATTAATTTACGTAATTTAATACTGCTTTCTGGTTTTGCTGCAGTATTTTCTGCTGTAGCTCTTTTTGCTGTGTCTAAAGACAGGGCACAAACCGAGCTGGCTGCCGTACCGATGTCCAGTGAGGAACTGGTATCAGCAATGGCAGCGTCCATTGACAATGCTGCAAGCGAAGTCATTGCCATTGAGACCGAAAAGGTTGCTGAAACAGTCAGCGTCACACCGGATGAGACTGAGGCAGTCCTTGAGAAAACAGTCTTTACCGTTACTGAGTATGAAACTCCTGTCACCATGTACACCAGCGACACAGTCAATGTCCGCATGGGAGCCGGTACAGATTATGACAAGCTCGGCAAAGTAAAATGGGGCAGCCAGATGGAGGTAACAGGCGAAACCGACAACGGCTGGTACGAAGTTGCTTACAAGGATTCCACAGCATTTATTATCGGAGATTACATGGTAACTGAGCTTCCCGGAACTCCTCTTGTATTCGTAGGAGATTCCAGGACAGTGCAGATGTCATACGCTGTTGGTTCATCCGATAAGGCTTATATCGCCAAGGTAGGCGAGGGCTACAGCTGGTTCAAAAACACTGCTCTTTCAGAGATTCCAACCTATGCCGGGAAAGGCACTGCCATGATCATCAATTTCGGTGTTAATGACCTTGCAAATGCCAGCAATTATATAAAGCTCGTCAACAATAACATTGATAACTGGATAAATTCCGGTATCACCGTATACTACGCAGCTGTAACTCCTGTAGGCGGTGGCTGCAGCGTATCAAATGCTCAGATAGAAAACTTTAACGCACGTCTTCAGGCTGAGCTTGACCCAAGAGTACAGTGGCTCGACGGGTACAGCTACCTGACCCAGACAGGCTACAACACCCCTGATGGTCTGCATTACAGCTATGATACTTATCGCAGTCTCTACTCCTATTACATGGCAGTTATCAATGAGGTCTGATACCAAATTTTTGAATTGACAACGCTCCCCAGCGTTGCTATAATATCCCTTGTGCTGTTAAGCAAGCTGTTGTAGCACAGTCGGTAGTGCGTCGCATTGGTAGTGCGGAGGTCACGAGTTCGATTCTCGTCAGCAGCTTTTTAAAAAGCTCTCAAATCCGATCATCCGGAATTGAGAGCTTTCTTTTTTATCTTTATTCTTCTGTCATAAGCTGAGAAATAAGATACTGGTAAACCTCCTGGTTTCTGGCCTTCCAGTTCTCTATCATGCACTGGGCGATACGCTCTGTTGGAACGGGAACCTTAATGTCCAGAATGTCCTGACCGTTCTCTCGGGCTATGAGTGTTACAGTATACTCATTCTCTCCACTCTTCTGATAATCCCCAAGAATTGCTGCTTCGTTTCGAAGCTTCATACTGTTAGATTTAAGGTACTCATCTATCTGCTGTTTTATGGAAGGGTTGATCCTGTTTCCGAAGAATTCCAGTGTCTGCACACCTTCCTGTGTTATCTCAAGATATGTCCTGTTGGCCATGACCTTCTCTTTTATCAGGTCTGATGCTGCCAGCTCACTGAATACCTCCTGGAGAGTAAGGAAAGTCGTATACTCTTTTTCCAGAATGAAATCGTAGATCTGGGCCTTGCTAAGAGGTACATCGCATCTGTTGAGCATGTACAGAACTATCATCTTGTATAAAGTAAGATACTGGGAACTCAATTTATTACTCCATTCAATCTGTTACGTGTGCCTTGACGGCTGCGCTGACAACATCCGCAACTCGTGGATCAAAGGCTGCCGGGAGGATGTTAACATCGCTAAGCTCCTCATCGGGAACAAGTCCTGCCAGTGCGGTGGCTGCTGCCAGTTTCATTTCTTCTGTGATCTGTTTTGCTCTTGCCTCCAGGGCTCCTCTGAAGATTCCGGGGAATACAAGAACGTTGTTGACCTGGTTGGGGAAGTCGCTTCTGCCGGTGCCGATGACGCGAACTCCTGCTTCCTTTGCAAGGTCTGGCATGATCTCGGGAACAGGGTTTGCCATGGCGAACATGATCGCATCCTTGTTCATCTGAGAAGCCATCTCTTTTGTCACGATTCCGGGAGCTGAAACTCCTACGAAAATGTCTGCACCCTTAAGGGCATCTGCCAGTGATCCTGTGATCTGGTCAGGATTTGTGACATCCATCATCTTTGCCTGCATCCAGTTAAGGTCAGCTGAGCCCTTGTGAAGGATTCCTGACTTGTCACACATGGTTACATTTTTAAAGCCATATCTTAAAAGAAGTCTTGTTATTGCGATACCTGCGCTGCCTGCGCCATTTACGATAACCTTGCATTCTTCCTTGTTTTTGCCTACAACCTTAAGGCCGTTTATGATTCCTGCCAGTACAACAATGGCGGTACCGTGCTGGTCGTCGTGGAAGACGGGGATGTCCAAAAGCTCTTTTAACCTCTCCTCGATCTCGAAGCATCTGGGTGCTGAGATATCCTCAAGGTTGATGCCACCAAAGCCGGGAGCAAGGTATTTAACAGCCTTTATGATCTCTTCGGTGTCCTGGGTGTCAAGGCAGATGGGAACCGCGTTTACGCCGCCGAATTCCTTGAACAGAACGGCCTTACCCTCCATAACGGGCATTGCTGCGTGAGGGCCGATGTTGCCGAGACCAAGCACGGCGCTGCCGTCGGATACGACTGCGATGGTATTTGCCTTCATGGTGTAGGTATATGCCAGCTCGGGATCCTCATGGATGGCCTTGCAGGGCTCAGCTACGCCGGGGGTATAGGCGATGGCCAGATCCTCCCTTGTTTTTACGGGAGCCTTGGCAACGGTCTCAATCTTTCCGTTCCATTCTTTGTGCATCATCATTGCTTTTTCGTTCGTCGTCATGAAAAAACCTCTTTTCTTTTTCTATATTGTCATTTTGTCGTTGTTACAAAAAAACTGTATACAGTATAGCCTATGAAATACGAAGTTTCAAGTATGGCTTTTGAAAGAAATAGATTTTTTTTATTTTGGCTCTTCCATTTTTGAGAATTTTATATTACAATGCAGAAGTATAGATGACAGACATTTCCTAAGTATTCTTAGATTATGATTCCCCACGTAAAACAGGTGAAAATCGTGAACGAACAAAAGCGCGTGCATGGCTAGGGGGCCGTGCGTGATTTTGTTATGGTTTAACGTGTCGTAACAGTATTTTTATGAACTTGGAAACAAAACAGGAGGATTTTCATGAGGGAAAAATATGAATCGCTTTCGGTGACCGTGCTTCGGGACCTTGCGAAGGCAAGAGGCCTGAAAGGTACTTCCGCCATGAAGAAGTCAGAGGTGGTGGAGGCCATGCTGGCAGAGGATGAGCGCTTAAAGAAGGAAGAGGAGGCAAAGGCCCAGGCCCAGCCCGCGCAACAGACGCAACAGACACCTTCGGCACAGGCGCCGGTCCGCACAAATAAGCCCCAGCAGACTTCTTCCCGTCCGCAGACGGTAGCACCGGCACAGCAGGCTCCGGCGCGTCCACAGACACAGACGTCAGCACCCGCACAGCAGGCTCCGGCGCGTCCGCAGACACAGACGTCGGCACCGGCACAGCAGGCTCCGGCGCGTCCGCAGACACAGACGGCAGCGCCAATGCAACAGGCAGGGACACAGGGATCCCAGGCACCGACGGCTTCATCGCAGGCTGCAGCGGACGCCATGAGGACGAGCCGTCCCGTGGAAGTATATGATGCCAACCAGTTCCCCGCAGAGCTTGACAGCGGCGTGGAGGCATATGGTATTTTGGAGGTCATGCCGGATGGCTATGGCTTTATCCGCGGTGAGAATTATCTCCCGGGAGAAAACGACGTCTACGTGGCACCCAGCCAGATCCGCAGGTTTGGGCTGAAGACGGGTGACATATTAAGGGGAAACAAGAGAGTTAAGACCCAGCAGGAAAAGTTCAGCGCCCTGCTGTTTGTGAGAAGCATCAACGGCCGCTCCCCCGAGGAATCGGCGAAACGCGTGGACTTTGGCGACATGACGCCAATTTTTCCGGACAAGAGGATCCGTCTGGAGACGCCCGGTTGCAGCGTGGCCATGCGCGTAATGGATCTGGTCAGCCCCGTTGGAAAGGGCCAGAGAGGCATGATCGTTTCACCTCCAAAGGCAGGTAAGACGACGCTGCTTAAGGAAGTGGCAAAATCCATGCTTCGCAACAATCCGAAGACGCACATGATCATTTTGCTCATTGACGAACGTCCCGAGGAAGTGACGGACATCAAGGAAGCGATCATTGGAGAGAACGTCGAGGTGATCTATTCCACGTTTGACGAACTGCCCGAGCATCACAAAAGAGTGTCTGAGATGGCCATTGAGAGAGCCAAGAGACTGGTGGAGCATAAGGAGGACGTGGTGATCCTCTTAGACAGCATCACGAGACTTACCAGAGCCTACAACCAGGTGGTTCCGCCCAGCGGAAGAACGCTGTCCGGCGGTCTTGACCCTTCGGCGCTCCACATGCCGAAACGTTTCTTTGGCGCCGCGAGAAACATGCGCGAGGGCGGAAGCCTTACCATTCTTGCAACTGCACTCGTGGATACGGGAAGCAAGATGGATGACGTGGTGTATGAGGAATTCAAGGGTACGGGCAACATGGAAATGGTTTTGGACAGAAGACTTTCCGAGAAACGCATTTTCCCTGCCATCGACCTTGCAAAATCCGGTACCAGAAGGGAAGACCTGTTACTGAACGGGGATGAGCTTGAGGCCATCAACGTCATGAGAAAGGCACTCAACGGTTTGAAGCCGGACGAGGCTACGGACAGGATTTTGGACTTGTTTGCGCGGACCAAAAACAATTTTGAATTCGTTCAGATGGTAAAGAAAAACAAATTTATCTAGATTTGAAGAATTTTGAAAATTTTTCTATTTACCTCTTGCAAGAAAAAAAATCCTGTGTTACAATAACAACGCTGTTTGTGGTTCCATAAGCAGTGCGGATGAGAACGAAATAATAACCATTTTAATAGAGAGGTGATAGAGATGAAAGAAGGAATCCATCCCGCATACTACCAGGCAACCGTTACCTGCAACTGTGGTAACACTTTTGTAACCGGATCCACCAAGAAGGAGATTCACGTGGAAGTTTGCTCCAAGTGCCACTCATTCTACACGGGTCAGCAGAAGACTGCAAGAACTGATGGACGTATTGATAAGTTCAATAAGAAGTACGGCGTTAAATAATGCAGGCAAGCCCGGAAAACTGTATGTCGGTTTTCCGGGCTTTCTATATCTTTGGTATTTTTTCATCTGATTTGGAGAAGAAGGTTATGGCAAAGAATAAGATCAAAAAGCATTACTCCGGCATCGGCGGTCAGGCCGTGCTTGAAGGAGTCATGATGAAAAATGAAGAAAAGTACGCCGTTGCCGTACGCAAGCCAAGCGGCGAGATCGCGGTGGAAGTGGAGAACTTTCAGGGGATGCTGCATGGAAGCAAGCTCCTTAAGGTTCCTTTCGTGCGCGGCGTTTTAAATTTTATCAATTCCCTTGTTCTTGGGACGAAGGCGCTGAACTATTCCGCGTCCTTCTATGAGGAGGATGAGGAAAATACCGCGGTGGACAAGGCACTGGATAAGATCTCCGGCGGAAGGGGAGAGAAGGTTCTTTCCGCATTGGTTACCGTGATCTCGGTTGCGCTTGCCATCGGTATTTTTGTGGTGTTGCCGTATTTTGCCTCCCGTTATTTTGAGGGCTTTATCCGCAATCATTCCCTCCTTTTGATCATCGAGGGCGTGATCAGGATCGCAATCTTCCTGCTGTATGCAGCGGGCATCAGCCTGATGAAAGACATCCGTAGGCTCTATCAGTATCACGGCGCGGAGCATAAATGCATTAACTGCATTGAACGCGGCAGGGAGCTTACCGTGGAGAACGTCATGAAATCCTCGCGATTTCATAAGCGCTGCGGAACGAGCTTTATCTTTTTCGTGTTGATCGTCAGCATTGTGCTGTTTTTCTTTATTCACGTGGACAGCGTGTGGCAGAGAGTTTGCTACCGCGTTCTGCTCATGCCCGTCGTGGCGGGGATCGCTTATGAATTCATCCGCCTGGCAGGCAGGTTTGACAATGTATTTGTAAATATCTTGTCAGCTCCCGGTTTCTTATTCCAAAAGATCACGACGAAGGAGCCGGATGAGGAGATGGTGGAGGTTGCCATCGCATCCGTAAATGCCGTGTTTGACTGGCGCGAGTATCTGTCGAAGACTTTCGGATATACTTGGGATGAGGAAGAAGCATGACGTATCAGGAACTGCTCATGACTGGACAAAAGAGATTGGAAGAGGCTGGCGTGCCGGAGGGAAAGCTCGACGCGCGGCTTCTTTTGGAATATGCCTGTCACGTAACCAGAAGCACGTTGCTTGCGCATGGGGACAGGGTTGCCGATCCTTCGGAGGAAGAGGCTTATCTTGCGCTTCTTCAAAAGCGAAGCGAGAGAATTCCGCTGCAGCACCTTACGGGGGAGCAGGACTTTATGGGACTGACGTTTGAGGTGAACGAGGACGTGCTGATCCCGAGGCAGGATACGGAGATCCTTGTTGAGGAAGTTATGAAGGATCTGCACGGAGGCAGTTCGATCTTGGATCTTTGCACCGGGAGTGGCTGCATTTTGATCAGCCTTTTAAAGTATTCCAATCATTGTCACGGAGTTGGCGTGGATCTCTCAGGGAAAGCCCTGGAGGTTGCGGACAGGAATGCAAAGGCTTTGATCCCGCAGGAGGATTACGCCTTTTTGAAAGGGGATCTATTTGGACCCGTGGAAGGGAAGTTCGACGTGCTTACGTCGAATCCGCCCTACATTCCCAGTGAGAGCATCAAAGAACTCATGCCCGAAGTGCGGGAACATGAACCCAAGATGGCTTTAGACGGCCTGAAAGACGGGTTACATTTTTATCGAAGGATTTTGGATGAGTGTCCGCCATATTTAAATGGCGGTGCGCAGCTTTTCTTTGAGATCGGCCATGACCAGGGTAAGGCGGTCAGCGATCTCATGACGGAAGCTGGCTGCAGGGAGGTAAGGATCGTGAAAGATTATGCTGGATTGGACCGGGTGGTCTGCGGCACGTTCAGCCCGAAGGACGGCTTGTAGCCTGCCGGAAAGACGCAGGTTACCCGTTAACAAAGCGCCTTATGCATTAAGACGCGGCTTTGTAAAGAATAAAGGTGAATGAAATGTTTGATAAATTAGAGGATTTGTTGATTCGATTTGAGGAGATCATGGGGGAGCTGAGTGAGCCCACCGTGACGAGCAATCCGGAGCGCTTCCGGATGCTGATGAAGGAGCAGAGTGACCTGACTCCCATTGTAAATGCATATAAAGAGTATAAAAAGTGCAAACAGGACGTGGAAGATTCCCTTGCCATGCTGGACGAAGAGTCTGACGAGGACATGAGGGAAATGATCAAGGAAACCTTAAGCGACAGCAAGAAGCGCATTGAGGAGTTGGAGCAGCAGATGAAGATCTTGTTGCTTCCCAAGGATCCGAATGACGAAAAGAACGTGATCGTTGAGATCCGTGCCGGCGCGGGCGGAGATGAGGCGGCACTCTTTGCTGCCGAGATCTATCGCATGTACGTGCATTACGCGGAGTCCCGCCGTTGGAAGGTGGAGACCATGAACGTGGACGAGATCGGCATCGGCGGCATGAAGGAAGTGCAGTTCATGATCAACGGACAGGGCGCTTATTCCGTCATGAAGTACGAGAGCGGCGTTCACCGCGTGCAGCGCGTTCCCGAGACGGAGAGCGGCGGAAGGATCCACACGTCCACCATCAGCGTGGCGGTGATGCCTGAGGTGGACGACGACATCGACATTGTGATCGAAGAGAAGGACATCCGCATTGACGTGATGCGTGCTTCCGGTAACGGCGGCCAGTGCGTCAACACGACGGACTCCGCAGTGCGTCTGACCCATTATCCCACGGGCATCGTGGTGTACAGCCAGACGGAGAAATCCCAGTTGCAGAACAAGGCGAAGGCATTTGCGCTCTTGAAGGCGAAGCTGTACGACATTGAACTTCAGCAGCGTCATGACGCAGAGGCAGAGCTTCGAAAGAGCCAGATTGGCACGGGTGACCGTTCCGAGAAGATCCGCACGTATAACTTCCCCCAGGGAAGGGTGACGGACCACCGCATCGGACTGACCATTTATAAGTTGGATAAGGTGATGAACGGTGACATTCAGGAGATCATAGACGCATGCATTGCGGCGGATCAGGCTGCAAAGCTCAGTAAGATGAATGAAACTGCATGAGAAGCATTTTTTGCAAGACTCGTGAGTGGGCGGGACAAAGGAGGCAAGGATCATGAAAGAAGGATATCGTAAGGGACGCGGCGCAAGAAGGACGGCCAGATGGTGCGTGCTCTTGGCCATGCTGTTGCTCTTGGCGGCATGCGTTATGGGATGTGAGAAGAAACCGGAGGGATCCTCCGAGGAGGGAACGGAATCCGTATCCAGTCCTGAAGCGCAAAGCACGGAACCCTCCGTTGACGGGGAAGGGGAAAGCAAGCCAAGACCAAGCGTATCTTCCTCGGAAATGTATGACGGATTTATCCGCGGGGAGGAGAGGGTATACTTTGACAAGCAGAGTTTCAGCTATTATGACATTGCGTCCGGAACGGAAAAACCTTATTTTCCGGATGCAAATGGCTATCTCCTGAAGGAACTGGTGAGCCGCATTCAGACGGTGGACGGCGCGGAAGCGGAAGCACCCATTCGCGTGACGGGGGTATCCTTTGTGACGATAGACTGCGGCAGCGACGGTGAACCGGAACTGTGCCTTCAGGTTGCTTGCGCAGGTGACGCCTGGGGCGGAGCCAACACTTATGAATTTGTGATCAAGAACTTTGACGGAAAGCTTCAGATCTGCCACCGCAACGTCTCGGGATATCGTTCCTACAGCGACGTGATCAACCATTATGGCTACGTGTCCGACGGTTATTATTGGGGCATGGGATGGAGCTCTTCATACGGTTTTATTGACGGTGACGGTAACTATCATTACACTTATGGCGTTACTGCGGATTCCGGATATGCCTGGATCGGCGGTGAGGATGCCCTGTCCAAGGCCATGGCGGAAGCGGCGGAAAACGAAGGCGAGCAGGTGTTTGATTATTTCGACGTATTGGAATATCGTTTTCAGGAGTGGAAAGAGGGCGAGAATGAAAGCGAGATCGTAAAGTATTCCTGTGAAATCTATGTGGACGGGGAGGACGCCAGAAAAGACACGTGGGATCTGGTGGAGAAAATCTTCGCCAAGGCAGGATTAAAGCTGTATTCCGAGGCTGAGATCCAGTCCATGATCGATCAGCGCCTTCAGGAGTTTGGCCTTACGAGAGCCATGTCAGAATATGAATATGACGGAATGGAATGGGAGAGCGTCGATCAAAAAGATTATTGGCCGGGCAAGGTCGTGAACGTGAAGACGACGGATGAATTCATCATGGCACTAGGCGACAATACCATGATCTATCTGGAGCCTGGCACGTATAATCTAACCCAGTGGCTGCGCGCGGAAGGCGGTTTTGAAAAGATTCCAAGGTGGCTGTTCGAGGATGAAGGAGTGAATCCGGCCGGTATTTCCTATACGGGTTGGGATCCGGAGTCGTGGGAGATCATAATCCATCGGCTGAATAATCTGACCATTGCCTCGGCGGATCCAGGGAACCCTGCCAAGATCGTCTGTGAAAGTCCTATGGCCAGAGTGCTGGCTTTTGAAAAATGTAATTACGTTGATATCAATAATCTCGTCTTTGGACATGAGATTGAACCGGGACATTGCAGCGGAGACGTGCTTGGCATTTCTGAGTCCAATGGCATCAGCGTAAAGGGCTGCGATCTGTATGGATGCGGTGCATACGGTCTGACGGTTTATAACGGTAATGACGTCAGCTTAAATGACTGCGTGATCCATGATTGTACGTATGGGTGCATGAACGTCTATGGCGGTTACGCAAGCGTGAGCAATACGAAGTTTGAGAACTGCAAGGAATTTACCATGTTTTCCGTGAACGACGGAAGTCTTTACTTCTATAACTGTAGCTTCCGCAATCTTCAGGGAGACATGGCTTACGTCGGCGAAGACGGATACATGGGCTTTAGCGATTGCCAGTTTGACGTTAGTGCGTTGGAATCCCTGCAGAAGAATAAGCAATACGGAAATCAGCTGAATATTTATTAATGCAGGCGAAGTAAGGATCGTTGAAAGAAACAAGAAGGGGGACCCTAACGGGTCCCCTTTTTTATTGTAGATAATGCTTTTTGAATTCGCTGGGTGAGCAGCCCTTGTATTTTTGGAATACGCGGTTGAAGGTAGAGATGCTCTTAAAGCCGGATTCCATGGCGATGGTGGTGATGGCGGAATCGGAATCGGCCAGGAGGTTCTGCGCCCGCTTTAACCGCTGCTGGGTCAGGTACTCCACAAAATTACATTGAATGGTCTGCTTAAAAACTCTTGAGAAGTAACAGGAACTAAAGCCCACCTGACTCGCCACGCTGTCCAGCGTCAGATCCTTGTCGCAGTTTTCGGCAATGTATCTGCAGGCGGAGTTGATCTTGTCGATGGTGCGGCTGTTTCCCTGCTGCAGGGAAGGATCCTTGGGCAGAAGATTGGTCTGCAGGTGATGCCCAAACTGCATGAATAATTCATAGACAAAGATCAGCTCCTCCACGCCGTGGAACGTTCTCTGGGATTTGTGCGCGTCGACGATCTGATGAAGCTTCACCTGCATGAATTCCGCGAGAGTCGTCATGTCAGGATCGTTGCGGCTGATCAAATGATAATTCCGGAATAGATGGGAGAAGGAAGCGAATTCCGGAAGATCCGTCATGAGGGAGGCGGGAAACTGAATGCCGATCAGCGGTGAGTCCGCATTGTAATCCACGGCATGCATCTCACTGGACCAGATCATCAGCGTGTCGCCTGGATGCATCTCGTAAAGCGTTTGGTCAATAATGATCCTCGGAACGGATTTCGAGTGCGCGTCCGACGGATAGAAGATGACCTCGGTGAAATGATGCCAATGCAGCTCAAATTTTGCGGGAACCGTCATGATCACGTTGATCGGATTGGGAAAATAAATGTGCTCAGGTTTCTTGTTATTTGTCATAACATACCTCTCATAATCTAAAAAAATGATAATTCTTTGACAGTTGAGATCAGCTAACAAGATGCATTTACGTCAAATATTACAGTTTATAATTAGAATTTATGCTATTTTTGTGCAAAAGTCAAGAACAAATAATGGCGACAAAAATTGGGCATATTTACGCAATGGGTGAGTAGAAGAAAAGTAAAAAGATGATAGGATTAAGCGTGAGAATGGAAGTTGATTGAATTATAAGGGCCCAAGGGCCAAGGAGAGTATCATGGCGCTTAGTCAAACGACAAACATGACCGTGGGCAGTCCCGCGAAACACATACTGACCTTTGCGTTGCCGCTGCTGATCGGCAATCTGTTTCAGCAGTTGTATAATATGGTAGATTCCATCGTCGTAGGAAATTTTGTGGGGTCCGACGCGCTGGCGGCGGTAGGAACCTGCGGCTCGACCAACTTTTTGTTTTTTTCCCTGAGTTCCGGTCTGGCCATCGGCATTGGCGTGATCGTTTCGCAGTTTTACGGCGCTAAAGATGAACAAAACGTCCGGGCGACAATCGCAAATTCCTTTTACGTGCTGATCACGGCATCCCTGTGCGTCAGCTTGATCGGGTTTATCGCGGCGCCTCACGTGCTGCGGCTGTTACAGGTTCCTGACTCGATCCTGCCAGCCTCGGTTCTCTACATGCGGACGACTTGCTTTGGCATTGTGGGCATTGCCACTTACAATGGCGTCTCGGCGATCCTAAGGGCGCTGGGCGACTCCAGGACGCCTTTGTATTTTCTTATCCTGTCTAGCCTTGTGAACGTGGTCCTGGACCTTACGTTTGTCCTGTCCTTTGGACTTGGCGTGTTTGGCGTTGCCCTGGCGACGATCCTCTCGCAATACATTTCCGCAGTGACCTGCATCATCTATGCATATTATAAGGTTCCTTACTTTAAACTGACGCGGGAGGAACTCCGTCCTCACGGGCCCATCATCGCAAGATCCTTCCGCTTGGGCGTGCCCATCGCGCTTCAAAGCTCCATGATTGCCGTTTCCTGCATGGTTTTGCAGGGCGTCGTTAATGGATTTGGGGAGACCGTTATGGCCGCATACACCGTGACGGCCAGAATCGAGCAGCTGGTACAGCAGCCTTATACCTCTCTGGCAAGCGCCGTAACGACGTATTCCGGCCAGAACATCGGTGCCGGAAACATAGATCGCGTAAAGAAAGGATTCCGTCAATCCGTTGTCATGGTGCTTGTCTTTAGCCTTGTCATGCTTCCCGTCATGTATCTTGGCGGAGAATCTTTGGTACGGCTCTTTGTAAAGGACAATCAGGAAACCATACGGATCGCAACGAAGGCCCTTCGCTTTACGAGTCTTTGCTATTTTGGACTTGGCATGATCTACGTTCCCAGAGGTCTGATGAATGGATGCGGCGATGCGGCATTCTCCATGATCAACGGGATCTCGGAAGTGGCATGCAGACTGTCCTTTGCCCAGATCTTTACGAAAATCCCTTTCATCGGGTATTGGGGCGTCTGGCTGACGACGGGTGCAACCTGGCTGGTGACGGGAGTTGTGTGTCTGATCCGTTACTTCCAAGGGGCATGGAAGCATAAGGCGATCACCAAAAGAGAGGATAGTGACCTCCCTTATTCGCAAAATGCACAAAAACCGCAAGGAATGTTCTGCGCAAAATCCACAAAACTTCTTTAAATTCAGAAAATTTGCTTACGTAATGGGGAATAATCTGCTATAATGTTATTCGTGGGAGATTCGGGGATCATCATCGGTCTCTTCACGGTACCCATGGTTGGCAAATTAGTAAAGGAGAGGATTTTGTGTTTGGCAAGGGAGAATTTGTAGTATGTGGGAGCAAAGGGGTTTGCACGGTGGAGGACGTTACGAAGCTGAGCATGCCTGGGGTGGAGGGCAACCGGGAGTATTACGTCCTAAAACCGGTTTATAACTACGCAACCACGGTCTACATCCCCGTTGACGCGGGGAAAGAATCCATGCGCGGCGTACTTTCTGCGGCGGAGGCGAAAAAGCTGATCCGCGGCATTGGTAAGATTGCGCCCATTTCCATTGCCAATGACAAGCTCCTGGAGCAGGAATACCGCGGCTGCATGCGTACGAATCTGTGCGAAGAATGGGTACGGATCCTAAAGACCACGTACCAGCGCAAGAAAACGCGTCAGGAGATGGGGCGGAAGGTGACGGCCGTGGACGCTAAGTACTGCCGGATCGCGGAGGACAGCCTGTTTGGGGAACTGGCCGTGGCGCTTGGCATTTCCAGGGAAGAGGTTCCAGATTACATCCAACGGGAAATGAAAAAGAACGTCAGTAAAGATACTAAGAATTTGAAAACAACTACTGGACGTGGCGGGAACG